>Ga0307514_10003234_pt1 | contig 15913 bp, 23 predicted proteins | sample 16_EM_MG_FD_203088 | JGI IMG/M metagenome (GOLD analysis project Ga0307514, IMG submission 203088) | Populus trichocarpa ectomycorrhiza microbial communities from riparian zone in the Pacific Northwest, United States - 16_EM | ecosystem: Host-associated > Plants > Roots > Unclassified | place...
CGCAAAAAACCTCCAACTCTCATTCGGCTCAAACAGTGCCATATTTGCATACAGCACGCCCTTCCACCCACTATCAATACTTCCCGTCTTATTCTCAAACTTCGCCACCCACTCCTGCCTGCAAAACGCCGGTTGTCTAATATACGGTGAGACAGGTGTAATCGGAAGCATATGAATTCCATGAATGTACTCTTCATTAAGGCCAAAATACGTCGCATGGTCGACTTTATTCTCAAACAAGATTCCGGTTACTTTATTCTTGATGAAAGGTGGGGGTTGGACGGTGTTTTGGTCATCGAGGAGGAAGTAGGCGTTGAAGCTGCGTTTCATGATGCTAAGCATTAGGAGGGCGCGGCCTTCCATTGCTCGGTCACTGGTGATGAGTCCCCAGAGGCGTTGAGCGTAGGCATAGTTGTAGTCTTCGGAGGTGGATTCTTGGTCTTTGCCGTCGCCGGATTCGAAGACACCTTTAGCCCAGGAGTGGCCGTGCCACCAGTCGAAGCAGCGGGAGACGGGGAAGTAGGGGTCTTTGTCATTGGGATTGGCGACCTGGATACTGGAGAATTAGAAAATTTGATTGGGGTAATGGGGTTTGTCGGGGACTTGCATCGCGAATCATGGTGTTGACCCAGGCTTTATTCCGCTCCGCCCAGTCGAGACGACCGTTGAGGACCATTTCGATATGCCCAATGATAGCTGCTGCATAAATATGGTAGCCCTATATATTATATTTGCATTAACGCCATCGGTTTTGAGAACAAGTAAATTACGCACAAACGTGTACTAGGTATGTACTTACGTAGTGGAAGTGGTGGTCATTATAATTCCCATTTCCAAAGTCGGCCATGTGGTCTCCTGTTTTAAACATTGCATCCGAGACAATTCCTTTCCAGGTTGCTGGAATCATTAACAGAATCGTTAGAAAACGCAACTTATCCTAGATTGCAGAGCAATGATCAAGACAACTTACTTTCATAAACCAGCCCATTCTTCTGCTTGTTGGTAGCGAATCTGTCTACAGCTGCTTTTAGCTTTTCTAGAGAGGCTCTAGTGAGCTCTTTATCCCTAATAACATCACAGGCCACAAGCACAAGCTGTGCATACTTTGCCAATGCCTTGAATTACATTTTCCGTCAGCATAGGCCGTTTTATGCACCAAGACATCGCTCAAAACCCACCTTCCCAGCAAAGTACATGCTGTCAATATTACTCCCACTCACAAAATCCTGTTGAATCTCTTTCCTAAGCGCCGCACCTATGACCGAGCTGACCGCCGGGTCTGACAGCCCAAACCCATCATTTGGCAACCAAGCATATTTGGATGGTAAACTAGCCTCCGTGAATCTCCACTGGTTTGCTACAACTGCTGTGGCGTTTCCCTTTGTAGGTGTCTGGAGCTTGATACCAGGTACTACACTCCGGCCTGTAGTTGAGGTCTCGAAGGACGCAATGTGGTGCGGGAGGGCGTACATCAACAGGGCTCCGGCGTTGTTCTGTCCATACTGTATGTGAGTGAATTGGTAGGATGCGGCGTTATCTTCGATAGTGTAGTTAGCAGTTAGGATGGTCCTTAATGGAAAAGCGCCTGCTGTTTTGTCAATTGTCTGCTCTGCAGCCGCATTGGGTGCTTTCGTGATCTGGTGGTCGTTAGTGGGAGCTCAGGGTCTCAGTGGAGCATACCATCCTTCTACTTTGAGCCCGGGCCAGACTTACTTGAATATATCCAGTGAAATTGGAGTTACCCACGATGCGGCTATTACTCTCCAGCTTGAGATTGATACTTGGCCTGCCCTCGGGGCAAACATAGATAAACCATGCAGTTCGATCTTCCAGCGTGGCCTACAGAATGTTATCTCATCAGGATCAGAAATAAAGCTAGGGATTCCGAGTTAAACGCACCTTCCATTTATCGACTCCGGGTCTAGGCGACACGCCTTTCTCAAACCTCAAGAACATAACCCCACTATTCAAAACTGGAACCAGGTCGTAGTACCTTGCAGTGACAAAGCCCATTCCAAGGACCAAATTGGATGTGATCTTTTTCGTCCCGGTTCCAAATGCGCCAGGGTTGGCATGCAGGCTCAATTCCACGCTGTATTCCTGGTGCTGGGCTGTAGTGATTGTAGAACCTGCATTGAACTCGGTTGCACCGAAAGAGAGTGATTTGATTCCTAGAGGGGAGATGAAATATCGGGGGGGGTTGGCACCGCTTGGGCCAAAAGCCTAAACCAAACACTTATATTAGTGGCCTGCTGTATATGGAGGTTTCTGCACACTGACGAGTTGTTTTGCTTCAGTGTGGCTAACACTGAGCCCCCAGCTCAATGGGTTTTTGTCGACCCAGACAACGTATGGTAATGCCCATACTCCCTGCCCTTGGCTTCCAAGATACAAGTTGGAATAAAATCTGGAGAGCCGCGTCAGCAGTTGCCGAATCTTCTTTGACTAGGGTTCTACTTGTTGGTTTGTATTGGCCTTGCTGAGGAGCTGTTTGCAACACCCTTGGGCTGCACAGGATGCGCGTCTCTGCGAGGAAATAGTGCAAGTGGAGCATTCACAGAGATAGGCCTCGAGAAGAGTTCAACTTGAGTCGACGCCATAGTTGAACTCGAGTTCGACGGGAAGTGGATTAACAGTGCGCAAGCAACTGTAAGCAGGGATGAAAGCTTAAAACTAGATTTAGTTAGTCTCATTATTCCGACATATAATATATTGCTGGAGATATCCATGGCTCAAACATGCTAACCTGGGTAGATCTTCACCTTATATACAGCCCAAAATGCACAGTGATAAATTTAAATGTCAGGTACCTTCAATCTCCCGTGATTCTATAGTTCTAGCTCTCGGAGATGTGCAAGATGTGGCACAATATGGTGGTGTTGGTGCTTGTGAGGTTGATTGCCTTTTTGGGCGATTGGTATTTGTGCAGTATAGCTCGGCGCGTGATAAACGTGATTGATAACTCCCTACTGATAGAAACAAAAAAATGATGAAGAGGCTGGGGCCCTTGGTCAATTTATATCCGAGTTTGACTCTTTATCTCTCCATGACATCAGTAGCTAGCGTCAGCATATTTTTCTGGGGTCTCGCAAGATTACAAGTTTTAATATCGAAAAAAAAAAAGAAGGTCTTGAAATAAATAAAAAAATAGTCATGCGTAAATTAGTAGGTGTAGGGGGGCTGAAAACTGAAACACAATGCCTTGCGGACAAGCAAAATCACAGGGTCATAAGGCCTCAGTTGCAGTCTCGGGTCGGGGCCTGGGCCAGTGGTATCCAACTTCGCGGGCACTTCTACTTAGCGCTCTGGAATACCCATAGAACCTTGAAGAGATGCAAAACCATGGGAGCACAATGCATATGTATGTCAAGTTAGCGCTCGTACACCCCTCAGGTATTTCAATATCTAGTCCTGATCCCCACATCCCGAGATTTGAAGAAGTAATTACATAGGCCTATTAAGAGGGATCAATACCTTCGTCAGGGCCTACGCCCAAAGCAAAGATTCCAGATGAGAGCATAGTTACATCTGTGTTTGCAAGCTTAAGGGAGCATCGTGCCAGTGGCTCTTGAGGGTCGGGCGGCTTGGCCGTTGCAAATGGAGAGTGTAAGGTCACCCAACAGTCAGAGTCAGTTTCTCCCCCCACCTATACTGTGCCTATCAGAGGATTGAAACCCTGTAGACATGGAGGGCTTGAGACAGCATCTTTCAGTTGCTCAAGGTCAAATGATCATGGTACACACTTGGATGGAGTCAGAAGCCATGGCCCAGGGTTGTGGGGAGCCCAACCTTCCAGTTGATGTGTAAGAAGAAGCTTGATCGATAGAAGCCTAGGCCAGGTCTGCCATCGACGCCTTGCCATACTACCCTAATAAAGCATGTATTACCAGGTTACAAGTCAGTTCCACATTTCAAAATTGATCATGAGCACTGTGGGGCAGCTGCACCACTCGGATACCGGGTGTGCTACTCCGTGAAACTGATACTGATCCACCTATGGGGTGGTGCAGAGAATGACGGATGTATCTGTCGTTCATAATCCCTTTCCTCTCCAATCACCATTGGCTAATGCTGTGACTGCACGTAGTAAGGCTGCAGCCGAGTTTTTCCTGGTTTTTTTGTATGGATTTGGCATAAAGCTTTCTCCATGTTGGTCGTTCGCATTGCATATGGCATAAGTGCGTGTACGTAGCATGCAATAGATTGACGGAGGTTATGTACCAATTCTGGCATACAACCGTTGAAACCCGTTGAAATGCGGGAGTATAATTGGGCATGTGAACGTTGCCGTCGATTGGAATGTTTAACCTCAGACCCAACCCCTGCACCACAGTTTCAGTCATTGTAGGGCTGAGAATCTCTATTGGCTCCACCAATCTCCCCCAGATGACGTCTCGTCAGCTGTGAAGCAGAGAATATATTATTGGTTGAGTCACGCTTATTACTCAATTAAAGTCATATGGGGAGTTATATAGGTGATGAACACGAAAGCCCACACATGGAATCACAGTGATCAACTGAACTCATGATCATTGATTGTCATGCAAGCCCGCCATATTCCTGCACTTACTGTCAAATGCCAGAATTGTCTGTATCATATTAGGGGTTCTAAGCTCATACTGGAAGTATCACCGAATTTTGTGCTAGTGCAGCGTGATTCAGATGTTTCAATCATCCTTCTTACTTACTGGGTCTGTTCTTGGCGAAACAAGCATAGCGTGACGCAACAAACGAGCTTCGGATTCGGAGTATTCCGCGCAGGTTGACCTGCTACATGTATTGTATGTACATATATCCGGCGGCTTCCTGAATCGACGGCGTATTGGTCAACAGTATACTTAGTATGTTCATGTACTGTACTGTACGTGCGAGATATTGTTGGCTCCGGCTAGAGTAGGCTTGTTTAGTGATGAGTTTTCAATGTTGTAAATGGTACTATTGTAATGCAGCTGAAGCTAGAATTAATTCGAAGCTGAAAGTTCCCATCAGTCATTCCAGCAATGGGCGGCGAGTGGAACAACCCCTTGGACAGGGCGCAGCGCCGCAGGACCGGGCTATCGGATGACACTAACAAGTAGTGGCGGACGGGGCACTGTAACCTATTGACCTGTTTGTCCAGCCTAAGTGTGACCAGAAACTGAGCCTCTCTGGGAAACATCCGTATACCAATCTTTCATTAGGGCCAATTTCTCAACACGTTGCATATAGTACCAAGGTACGAAAGGATATAAATACGTGGGCTCGATCCTGTCATAGGAACCGAGATTTCAAGAGCACACTCGACCAGCCTTTGACCTTTGAATTACAACCCTCGATACAGAATACCCTGAATACTTATATATAACGAGCTTTACTACGACGACATGTCGCATCCCCAACTTAAATCCGTGGCCTATTATGTTAATTGGGTATGCCAGTTTCGCAGAACTAAGTACGCTGTATTGCACTCTGCTGACAGGAATGAACTCTCTAGGCAATCTATGGGCGGCAGCACCAGCCCCAAGATATCCCCGCTTCATACCTGACCCATGTCCTCTGTGAGTACTCCTTAAGATGGCGTTCGTTCTATATTCTGTTCCAGAAGAGTGACTGACATACGGTGGATGTAGACTCTTTCGCCAATGTTCGGCCAGAAAGTGGGGAAGTGTAAGTCTAGGTCAAAGCCCACAACAATTCTCGGGCATAGCACTCACTTCTGGTCAAAATATAGCTACTTGAGTGATACATGGTCAGACATAGAGAAGCACTATCCCACTGACTCATGGAATGATACTGGGTAAATACTCTAATTCGAGATATTCCAGAGGCGCTTCTTGAAGATTTAATTACTGACTCTTCCTAGAACCAATGTATACGGCTGTATAAAGCAGTTGTATCTTCTCAAGAAGCAGAACCGAAAGCTCAAGATTGTGCTGTCTATCGGAGGCTGGACATACTCCGCCAACTTCCCACAACCTGCCTCGACCGCTGCTGGCCGTGAGAGGTTTGCAAGCTCTGCGGTTCAGTTGGTAAAGGACTTGGGATTGGATGGATTGGATATCGACTGGGAGTACCCTGCAGGTAAGTTATTCTTCCCCAGGATGGCGTGTAGGAGGCATAAATTCTGACAGTAGGTGCCGCCACTAGATGCTAATCAGGCACGTAACTATGTGGAGCTGTTGAAAGAGACTAGGCGTCAATTGGATAGCTACCAGGCGCAATATGCCCCAAATAAGAAATTTGTGCTCACCATTGCAGTAAGTTCCCAGCTCATATATAGCCACAATGCAACTGTACTAACATTTCGAGCTAGGCACCTTGCGGAGGCAAGTCCCCCAAAATGCCGTTGATGTGTGCTCTTTTGCTGACCAAGCCGACTTTTCCAGCCCAACATTACCAAAAGCTCTTGATATCAGAGATGGACAAATATTTGGATTTTTGGAACTTGATGGCATATGATTTTGTAGGGTCTTGGGATAGGAGTTCAGGCCATCAAGCAAACCTCTACAAAGATCCTTCCAATCCAATATCCACACCATTCAGTGGCGATGAGGCAGTCAATGTATACATTGCAAGTGGTGTTGCGCCGCAGAAGATTGTACTTGGAATGCCGCTATATGGCCGCTCGTTTGAGAATACCGACGGCCCTGGAAAACCATACAGTGGGGTTGGCCAAGGGAGCTGGGAGAATGGAGTGTGGGATTTCAAGGTATGCATTGTATATCTATCACAAAAAATCCGACCTATTGAATGCTAATATCCTATCCAGGCTCTTCCATCTTCTGGAGCCACCGAAATCAATTTGCCCGCGATTGGGGCTAGTTACAGCTATGATTCATCTATACGGAAGTTTATATCCTATGATACCCCACAAATAGCCAAGCAGAAGGCCAATTATATTGTAAATAAAGGGCTTGGAGGTGGGATGTGGTGGGAAACAAGTGGCGATAATTCTCCGACTGGTCCCAGTGCCAGTCGCTCGCTTATCAAAACGGTGGTCGATGCATGGGGGGGTCCAAACAGCAGCAAGTTGGATAAGACGGAGAACACTTTGAGATATCCTGCTAGCAAGTATGACAACTTGCGGAATGGCATGAACTAAGACTTATGATAGGACATTATAATGGTTATAGGCTGGGGTTTTTTCGGGGGCGAGCGGTAATAAGAGTCTTGGCACAAGATCAGGGGGGGCAATATTCGCTAGGGTTTTCATTCTCTAATACCATACTTAATACCAGACGAAGTAATTCTATATATATACTTGTTTGTGTTTGCTTAATAATCACTTTCTGCATATATCCGCCAAACAATTGTTTTTTCCGGCATCGAAATAACGCCCTCGACAGCTGATCTGGCTGGCATCTGGCATTGGGCATGACAGAGGAGTACTCTAAACGGTAACTCTAATGGGCCTCACCAACCAGCAGTGAGAGCTATAGTACTGTATGTGTTTTTTTTTTCTTTTTCGGTTGAGCCTATACGCCTTTCCCCCACTGTGTGTGTGTGTGTGTCCACTCATAGCACTCAGTATGCACTAATCGTAATGTCTGGTTCGAGACTGCAACTTCCTGCAAGTTGAGGTGGCGTGCTCGACAAGCAATTCCCATTGCAACTGAGTTGTCGAGCCAACCAGCTACTTGCAAGCAGCAGCGTCAACATGTGGCGGTCCTCCTCCTGCAAATCACAAAGCTTGCAGATGCGATGACAGCAATCAACGTGGCCGGTAGTTAGAAAGAACGATGGACAGCATGTTCAAATGGCCAGGCAGATGTGAAAATTATACTCCTCTCCTCTGCCCCACACTCGCACCGACAACAGCTAAAATCTAGGTAGAACACAAATATATCGAATTCATCTTCACTTTACTTACAGCCGAAACATTGTTTCATTACCTTTTGAGCCTGGGTACAAGCCCCAGTCGGATTCAAAATAGTGCCCGTTGTTCTGCGGTAAGTCTGGACACCCTAGCTATGGCAGAATCCGTGGACACAGGTACGAATTTGGAGCAATGGATCCGAGAGATGTCCCCATCGCTGGCTTTCTACTCGAATTCTAGAGGGGGTGGGTTCATTGGAAAAAGGGCCTTGAAATCCGTTCTAATTGCAAGAGCTACGAGAGATCTTGGGCGTGAATACTATCCTCAGAGGTTCAACGAAGCATGGGACCAGCTCCTCAAGGAAGGTTTCGTTCAGCAGCTGATAGAACGTGGCAAGCCCAAGGGTATGGCTGGTAGCAGTGGCGTCCCCAGCCCAATATCGGCGAAGGCCACGACAGTACAGTCGGAGCAGATCTCAAATGCAGCCACTGCACCATTAGCAAATGGTACTGGTACGCCATCCACGGAAACCATTAAGACTCCCAGTGTTGCAGGATTGGCAAAGACGACACCATTACGGTTTGGTCCAGCTGTCGGGGGAGCGGGGCCAGCTACATTACCAGGACTAGTGACCCCAGGTGGTTCGTTGACTGCTGAGACCGCCAGGGAGCTTGCGGCCTTTGGAGGGGCAGTCATCAGGTCTGCCAAATCTACTTCACAGAATTGGAATTGGGGGGCTAACTCAATTTTTCAGACGTGGAACCCAAGCTCAAGTCAACATTGCAATCCCACAAAACAGAGTCGAGAGCAGCCCTCCATTGCAAACATCTAGCTCATCTTCAGCATCTAGTATTGCACCAGCCCATTCTTCTCGGCCATCCACTCCGCCCGCGGTTGAAGCAAGCTCCGGTCCACCTTCCACAGAGCCCCCTCATGGTCAATTGCCTTCAGACTCAAGTAGCACTCCAAACAGCCAAATACACCCACCTGAGCCTGCACAGCCATGGAAGTCTTTGGAAGTCTCCCTCGTGGACGCATCACTCTTGAGAGGTTTCAACCCAGACTTAGCCGTCCCAGGCCCTACCACATTGCCGACCCTAATACCAGAGACAAACAGTGACTTTGCTGTAGCAACACCAACGCCTGGGTGCGGTGACACTCTGTTACCTCCAGATCGAGCGTGGTGGACACATTGCTAACAATCTCTGCTCCAGCAGTATTCGTCGAGCAGCTACGCTGCCCGTCCCACCACCACAACCGATGGCCCATACACTTCCTGGCCATATGCAACAGTTTCAGCAGTCGAATAATGCTTCTTTGGGGCCACAAAGCCCAGCTCAAACACTAACTGTGACGTTCCCCCCGCGCCTCCGCCCCCCACCATCCACCACGCTGCACCATCACTCTGGCCCACATGAGCTTTCCCGCCAAAATAGTACAATGTCCCCACACGTCATCTATAGTCCACCACTACGACTTAGCGAGATCTCATTACCATACAGGGTTCAGTATCATATCCTCACTCTCCTTATTTCCACGCTTGAGTTTGTTTTCCATGACTTTTCGTCGAAGTGGTTCCCCGAGATCCTGAGTACAAACTTTTGGGATTGCCCTGAGGCTGCGGAAGTCACCGCCTGGTCTGCAGCTATCCTTCAAGCACTCAATTCAGCGTCGGGAGAGGTACAGGTTCATGCAAGTGATAAATCCGGAAGCCTTACAGCCAACCGAGCGAAAATCAATCGAAAACCACCCCCACACGCCCTTGCACATCTAACAAATCTCCTGAGAAATGCCAACGACCTCCACTTAGATGCCTCACGTCGATTATTTATCTCAGGGGAGAAACTGCTGGCGCACTTGGATAATTCTGTCCGTATTTCAAACTTACTAGGGTGCACCGGAAGAGCTACTGAGCTTGAGGAAATAACATATTACGTCAAGGAAGCTCTTGGGGGGATCGGGATGGCCAGAGAAGCAGTTCGGAGCACTTTCAATGAGCGGATGGAGGTGATAAATAGGAAGAGAGAAGAGCTAATGAGGTTAGAACAAGAAGCTCTGAACGAAGCAAGCAAGTTGGAACGAGAACAATGCACGAAGCTAGGCTTGGACTTAATGGTTACCCTGGAGCCAAAGTTTGCAAGGATAGGCGACTGGATTTCTCGACCTGATAAACAGAGACAGAATTCCTGGAAAGAGCCAATGATTCTAATCCCTGAGCAACTGAATACCCCTAGGGAAATGGGTTCATTCTTTCCCCCGATGCCCCCCTTGCGTTGTGAAGGACGCTCAGCAGAGCACCAAGCAAAGGGAAAGCTTGTGGACAAAAACCCCACCCCAACTACTCCTATCGACCGTGGCCGCCCCCAAGAACCACGTATGTCAATCAGCAAGTCAAAAAGTCCCTCTCCAACCACGCCGAGATCTGACGGTGTCCCACCTGCTATTCCTGCAAAAGCCGCCAAGCGTCTCTCCAATCTCTACCCCCCTACCTCACCCATATTGGATTACGACACGGACATTGAACATGAACGGGAAGGGCCAGGCGGGGTAGGATTGGAACTTACCCTCTCACAATCTGGCTTCCCCCAGACGACTGTTAGCTCTATATCGCGGCCTAGGATTCTGCAAAAGGATCAGGGTCTTGCCAGCGCGAACCAGGGAATTGAAAATACTGATGCCCGACCGGTAACTCCCGCACAAGTTAATATGGTTCGGGAGCCGATTCCTCAGGGAACACCGATACCAATCTCGAAGCTTATCGAGGGAGAAGATTCCCTTGAAGCTGATGTCCGCGGAAATGTCACTATTAAAAGCATGGGAAAAGCTTTTTTGAATTTTCATACAGAATCGGTGTTGCCAATGGAGAGAGGGAAGTCAGTGCCAGCACCTACCAATAGGCGAGCTGAGGGAGGTCGTACCTCGGTAGCGGAGAAGAGACACTCGGCAGCGGTTAGCGGTGGTGGTATTCTGAATACAGGACCAACCCCACCACTCACACCCAAGGAGAGGAAGATTACCTCTGTTCACACCAGCCAGGAAAGCGAGCAACTAGGGAGATTCTCTGAGGGTGAGCATATGAGTCAAGAATGGCCAGCCACCAGTGAAAGAACCCCTGTCGTGGTGTAAAAAGTCTTTTATTGCGTCTGATCAGGAGAAAGGGTTTCATCAAAGGAGATTGGCCACCGGGAAACCTATTCTGCTTGGGTCACGCAGCATAACCTCTTGGCCCTCTCCCTTTCGAAGGAGGTTTCCATTGATTTTGTTCTATATGATATGTGCCGGATTGTTTCTATAGGATACCTATGTTTCGCATATATATCGATGGTATGGTTTTGGGGGGAGAGTTTAGCATACTTCTGTATCCCTATATTCACTGCCACTGCTTGAGCTCAATCTTTTAGCATTACCTTCGTCCGTTGGGTATACTACGTACAAATTCACGAGATAACAATTTTCCTTTCATCAGATGTTCAGGGTAATTGTCAAATGTTATAACATAATAAACAACATGACGATTTCATATATGCAAAGTAAGAAAAATTGCAAAAAAGAATTGATGAAAGGAGGGGGATTCGAACCCCCGCGGGTTGCCCCACGAGAAACCTGTTCTTAGAACAGAAGCAATGTCTGCTTGAGTCACGCGCCATAACCACTCGGCCATCCTTCCAATTGTTGGTTTCTGTTGAATTCTTCAATATATAAACATTACCAACTATGGTGTAGCCAAGATCTATATGTGCTACAGTTTGCGAAACTGCTCTCGTAAATTACCCCACATGTACAACATATCAATTTAATTATTGTAGACTATCATAATTCGTGAGTCCTATGGGTATAGATATATATGGATGTCTCAAAACCACAAACACACCCGACATGAAGAGAGTATTTACTCTACTACAGGCTCCTCATCTTCTTTAATCGGTTCCTCTTCGGCGTCTTCCCCATCGACAGACCTCTCCTGCAACGCCACACCATTAGTCACAACTTCATCTTCATTACTATTAGCTGGGAAGCGCTCGCTTTTCAGGAGCATCTGTGACCGCAGTCTCGTCAACAGAAGTGTCAACGGTAGTTTCGTCAACAGAAGCGTCGTCCACGGTAGTGTCAGTGGAAGGATCCACAGTAGTGTCGGTAGTGTCGGTGGAGGGATCCACAGTAGTGTCAGTAGAAGGGTCCACAGTAGCGTCAGTGGAAGGGTCCACAGTAGTGTCAGTGGAAGGATCCACAGTAGTGTCGGTAGAAGGGTCCTCGGTGGTTTCGTCTGTGGAAGAGTCCTCAGTGGTGTCAGCGGAAGGATCCACAGTAGTGTCGGTAGAAGGGCCCTCGGTGGTTTCGTCTGTGGAAGAGTCCTCAGTGGTGTCAGTGGAGGGGTCCACAGTAGTGTCGGTAGAAGGGTCCTCGGTGGTTTCGTCGGTGGAAGAGTCCTCAGTGGTGTCGTCGGTGGAAGAGTCCTCGGTGGTGTCGTCGGTAGAAGAGTCCTCGGTGGTGTCGTCGGTATCAACAGTCTTGCTTAGCCCTGGAATATCGACTTCAATACAAGTAGCCGGTATAGTCATGAACTCCTTCTTAAACAGCAACTGGTTGACAACAGCAGTTTCCCCAACTGTCTGATCAGTGCCGACAAAGAATGTTGCATCAGCAACACCAGTTGTCTTGATCTTCACACCAGTTTTACTGGCGCCTGCACCTTGCTTGCACACACCAAGTTGGTCAAACTCAGCAGAAAGTTCGGCGTTAATCGAAGGCACTTTGAATTTGATACTGGCTTCTGCACCATAGACTCCACCGAGGACCTCAAAACCAATAGACAGAACCGGCATGGCAAATGCAGACGCAGTCATTGAGCCAGTCATACTCTCCACAGTGAAAGGAATGATTTCTGCTGTTGCACCATCAAATCCGGAAGCGCTAGATTTCAGAGGTTCCAGAACATTGGCCTTGATTATAGCCCCGTTAGGTAGCCCGGCCTTGATACCGAATTTGAAAGCGGCATCAAAATTAGCCGATAAACTGGCTCCCATCTCAAAATCGAGCTTAGGGCCAAGGGAGAAGATTTGTGGAATGACTATTCCTCCTAGTGGAAGAGCAGCGATACTCTTGCTGAAGGTAGGTGGTTTGGCCATGGTGTTCGTTCCAACAGAGACGGTGACTCCCAGCTGGATTGTTGTCGAGAGATCTACCGGGGATGCACTGAAAATGAGCTCAGTAGGCTTGAAGCTCTCTACAGCTAAGCGCCCAACAAGCTTCAAAGACCCAGCAATATTACAGTCGTCGCAGGTAACGGTGAGCCGGCTATCGAAAATTAGTTGAATTCCTGCTAGTTCGGATATAGATGACTTACCCTAGGGGATCCATGAAAAGAGGCGCAGCATTTCCCACCTGGCCAGTGTTAAGAGGAATGAGGATTTCCTTTTCTATATTTCCACCCACAGTTTTGAGCTTTTCTGCAGCCAGATCGACTCCGTTTTTGACTGTCTCTCCAATGACTTCTGCACCCTCTTTTGCCTTATCAACCCCGTTTTTGACTGTTTCTTGAACTTTATCGGTGCTCTGTTTGATAGTATCCTTGACAGTGTTGAATAGATCTCCCAATCCACGGCGGGTGCGTGCTTGGGTCTGCTTAGTACTAGCTAATTGAGTTTTCCCAAAGTCTACCACGAATTTTCCAGAGATATTTTCCCACTGCTCTTTTTTGGCGGTGAGGTATGTGACCAATCCGTCATTCTTGACATCAGAGACCCTAATATAGTGTAAGCGCTTTAGGTTGAAACGGTTTATGGACAAGGGTCATATACATATAAGGAACACGCTCCTCCGAAGGTCCACAACCCTCATGATTGGCAATGAGAATGAATTCTTCGTCCTCTTTCTCATTAATGTAGGCCCATTTCATAAGCGCGTACATCATAGCCTTATGATCTTTAAACGTAAGTGACAGTTTTCCATCAGAACCATTGCAGTCAATTGCACTGGTCAAGGTCTCGAAACTCTCCATCATGATGATAGGTTTCCCATCTGGAGCACTTAAAGTCATATTTGCCAAAAGGACAGACCCGTCCGCTAATAATGTACCACGTTAGCTGTCTGTTCTCGTTTGAACAGTATGACAGGAATGACCTTACAGTCGGGTGCCCCATAAATCAACTGCGCCTGCTTTGACAGGTCCAGTCGACTGAAATCAGTGGAGTCCGGATCTTGACCATCCGATCGTTTGGTGAATGAAGGATGGACCTTGATGGGCTTAAGAACCGTTGCACCGGAATCAAGTGCTCTGCGGGTTATTACACCTGCATTACCATTGAGAGACCGTATGCTATGTAAAGCATCATATTTGATAGGGATAGTCTTTGGTGGGGTCACTGCGAGGGGGCGAGGAAGTGCAGCGGCAAAACCAGAAATGGCAGTAAGTGCAGCCAAAATTCCAGAGTAATGCATGTTGAAGGTCTTCAATAATAAATTTTAAATAGGTGTAGGGGAGCCTCGTGCCAGACGAAGTTGCTCCTAGGTATCAAAAGGGCCTGGTGGATAAAATGGATATCACAGATATCACAAATTTGATACAAGGTATCCAAATGAATGTATATCCCCAGGATATTAAAGGAGTGTAAAAGAATGTCAAAAAAAGAAGGTATGAGACCAGCACTGGAGACCAAAAGGGACTGAATTGTGATGGAGGATATCATTGAGACCTTATACCCAGGGAACAAGATGTTTACCTCGTAGTGCTTACGCCGTGGACCGCAGCATAGCACCCACCACAACAACCTGGTAAGTCCCAGGCGATTCAAAGATCTTGATGTATATGTACACTGGCTTAGGGTTACCCTGCCATCGAATGCGTTGAGAGCATGATGTGCCTTGGGGATTTAATCCGTAAAGTAGACATCTTGCTACATCCGCGTGCAACTTCAGTAGTCGCCGTTGAGGGCAACGGTCAAGTGTGCAGTGATTCCATATAGGATGACAATGGCGCTTACGCTTCAGATGCGTTTGAGCCAGATCCTGCGGACAAACAATGCTATTGATTCGTGAACAAGGGGAAGCAAATGGGTATAAGCTTATTAAAATGCCATTGCGGATTATTCAGGGCGATTCTGCCCTATATCTGTCAGCATTTGGTCCTCTCCCCGGTGAGATTTCAACCCTTGCTTTAACTGCATGTATTGTAGGTAAACCTGGGCCAGGGAGTGGTATATCCCCCGTGTTGTTGCAAACCGAGCTTATATGTATCACAGTTGGCAGTCCAAGCACTGTATCCAGTTTCTGCTTCATATTTTGGATTGATGTAGGGGAAATAAAACGCAGAAACCCCTGATCACAGTCCTGGTGGAATATTCTTTAGTTTGGTTGTGGCACTTGAACACCAGCCGCACGTCACGTGGATCGCCGCCAAGGGACTTAATGTACCCCCTCCCAGCGCTGATTCCATCCCCTCGCCGTCCCGTCATTATACTGCCGATCGCGGGCATAATCGTGTGCTTCTTTTTGCACTGTACCACCGAGGCGCTCTGCAGAGCGCACACACGGCGATACTTCGCCCTCTATATGTAGCTCATTACCCCACATCCACTTTTTGAGCGACTTAATCTTAATTGGCCTTGTCAACTCACACCAGCGTAAACGGACGAGTGTTGCGGGACACTTCCCAACATCACCAGGACCCCGCCGCCGTGGTGCCCTCCAGTCCTATTTCCGAAGAGTACTTACCAGGCTCTCCCTACGACAACAAAAATGCCACCACCCATAAGCAGCCTCATGGAACGTATTCCCCCTTACCTCTCCCTCTCACTTCCGGCACCAACTACTACCAGACATGTGACTGTCTATCTCCTCTTTCTCGTCCTCTCCTCAATCGCCCTCTTCGTCTTCCTAAATTCAACAATCTCCTTCGTCATTTCTGACATACTCGAGATCCGGAAGGATAAACATGGCCAGAATATTCTCGGGAATATTGTTGGAACTCTGGGTTTGGTTGATGAAATCGTCGTTATTGTATCCGCCCCATTGTGGGGTGTAGTGAGTGATCGATGGGACTGGGGAGGAAGAAAAGGCGTTACAGCATTGGGATTTTTCATTGCCGCTGCCGGGTTGGTTGGACTATCAGAGGCTGGTTTG
>Ga0307514_10003235_pt1 | contig 15910 bp, 10 predicted proteins | sample 16_EM_MG_FD_203088 | JGI IMG/M metagenome (GOLD analysis project Ga0307514, IMG submission 203088) | Populus trichocarpa ectomycorrhiza microbial communities from riparian zone in the Pacific Northwest, United States - 16_EM | ecosystem: Host-associated > Plants > Roots > Unclassified | place...
GGCCCAGTCACCAAGGATGTGTTTTTCGTCACTAGCCCGGTCTAGTGATCATTAGACTGGTCCCTTGATGAGTGGCCCTACCAATTGACTGGGCGGGCCAGTCCAGCGGGCCCGGTCCATTCATTGTCACTGACCAGACAAAAAATACAAAGTTTCTATCAGCGAACTAAATACACTAAACAAGAAATAACAAATATCTATCACAACCCATAACTATTCCAATATTGACCTATCCCCCGCTTGATCTGTCGCATGTGCTTCCTCATCTTCACCCTCACTCACTCTGCTTGGTTTTTTGCAGGCGTAAAAATAGGCGTCGTTTTGCTGCAGACATGCGAGCTCGATTTGTATGTGAATAAATCGATCAAAATTTGCACGCACTTCTGATGTAAATGACTCTACGGCATCCTGCATAACATTATCGGCTATTTTCTATTACGGTATTAATTTTCTGCCCTATGAACACTTCCTAGTGCACTGAAGAATTTGCTCCTTCTGTACTGTCAGGAAACTTGTCGGCATTTATATTTTATTCTCTATTAATTGTTTGCCCTACTGTGTGCCCTACTGTTCGCACTTCTTATTTTCCGGACTTAACCTCCATTGACCTCGTTTAGCTTCACTCGCCTGGTCCAGTACCCCTGGCCCGGTCTAGTCCAATTAGTATGAGTTTTTCGACTGGACCGGGCTACTGATCAAAAGTGCTCATTGATGACTGGGCCGGAACATATATATTACCTTTGTGGGTAGCGAAAGATATTACAAGTACTCCCCAGATCCAGAACTCGCTGGGCACGAGAACAGTCTCGCTGGAGGATTTGCAGTGGGCAAGAGTATTGGGTGGCTACGCAAAAATTTCCAAGTACTTAGGCAAGGTGGAAAATATGATATGGTCCTCGCGATATACGATTGCAAGATGTACGAGTTCTAGAATCGCCTGCCCCATAGACCCTTATACATGTTCAAACTTTGCTGGTGCTCTGAGGGCTTTTCACCACATGATCTAGATACATATGTACAGTCTGGTTCAGAAAGTGTCCGGGGCACATTAAACTGATAATTATATGTTTTAAGCCCCTAAAGCTCCCTTTGGGGGAAAGGCGGAAAAAAGGAAAACAACCTGATTACTAAAAGTGCGGGAACGGGGCCGTCTCATAGCCTAATGCTATAGACTCAAAACAAAACAAAAAAGCCTGATTACTACAAAACTTGGACGGGACACGCCAATCAATTACACATGCCCCTGCTCGATGCGGGGCCCGTTATACTTCATAACTTAGTCAGTCATAAGCCTGTCGTCTCATAGCCTATGGCTCCCTTCGGGGGACTGACGTATAGACTCAAAAAAAAAAAGCCATAAGCCTGCATCGTGAGAACTGATATATACAGCTGAAGCCATGCAATACGGAATTTGTATTGAAATCGCCATGGGTCGATCTCCACCAGGCTAGCATTATCTTTCCCCTGTACCCGTGTAACTACCGGCAGGTACATGATACCGGTAATCTTGTGTTCGGATATTAATAATCTGCAGGCGCTGCCGCCGGGTGAGATGCACCTGATAGGGAGGCTTGACTCAGCCAACATACCGTACTACCACCGCTCCTAGCCTTGTACCACTGCTTTGATCGAGATGGACAGGACAAGAGAAACGCTGCCACCCCAGCAGCAACAGCACTCAGATACCCAAACGGGAGTCATACTACCTGCCCTGAAGGTGGGTGTCTTAGCTGGTCCGTTACCCCACCATTCGGGACGATGCGACATTCAAATTACTTACGGCGCAGCAGGCACCACAGGATTCATCACAGGCGGTTTGATTGCCACGCTGAAGTCCAGTCCGACACCAGGTTTATTTGCACTGGGAACGGGCGCCAACTGCTTTTTCCTCGCTTCAACTTACTGCGGTCAGTTACCCACACCCGGGGACTACGGTGTGCTTATTCGCAGATAGCATTCAGAAACTCTATCCTGAAGCTCGCTCCTCAATGGTATCCCAGTTTACAGGTTACAACTCCGCGTGACCGAATTGCTATTAGCGGGGCAGCTGGTGTTTTAACAGGGGCCACGGGAGGCCTGGTTCTCCGTGCGTCCGCAGTTGTTTATCACCACATACAAAATCTAATCTCAATACATAGGAGGACGAGCCCACGTGATTCCGGGAGCCATCGTGTGGGGACTGGTCGGTACAGGGGCCCAATATCTCTATGCTATTGCTGATGAACGCCATTCGGAGAATGTGCAACAGCCAGTCGTTGGCACGGAGGGGTTCTGGGAGCATGCTTTCCGCTCGGGGTGGAGCCCAGTCAAGAGGTTGACACACGCAGAGTATAAACAGATGTTGGAGGAAAAGTTGCTGGGAGTTGAGGCGGATATTGCCCTCATCGAAGAAGAGATCGAGGCTTTAAGAGACTCATCCGGCAAGGCGCCGGAATCATGAGCTCAATCGCCGACAAGATGTTTCTATACAGCCTGCATGACTGAAGGGCTAACATAGAAGCCGGTTTTAAGTACCCTTACCCGTGATTGTTCTCAGTAACTATAGGCTTTGTGTCCAAAAATCTCCTCTCAACTGATTATTGTGTGGCAGTATCTCCTCTCAACTAATCATCGTGTGGCAGTATTAACCTACTGAAGATACTTGCAATTGTGACCCACCATGATTACGCTCCATTAATATTAGACTCTAGATATATGCTGGCAAAGCCAATGTCATAATATCATTGTAGGAATCTGACGTACTGCTCTGGCTACAGTGTTCTCCGGGTCCACAATGTGTATATACATGACACTAATGCTTGGTAATTTGTGAGCTGTTATCCACCAACCACATTTCGATAAAGCCAAATCTACAAGAGCTTCCACTTTAATTTACACAGCCATTCTTAGAGATGGTATCTGTCAGTTCTCGTTTGATGCCCCAATAGGACGAGGTACATGTATATGGTGTACAAACTTGAAACAGTGCATAAGTTTGAAGTACCATGTCCATCCTGACACAATTTTTTAGTATTACAGTTTATGGCATGATCTGGTAATAGTTCACCGTGTAAATCTTTCGTCAAATGCACCGCATGGCAGGGGTTCCTTGAAAATTGGGAAGTAGGTATGGAGTACGGAGTATGGAAACTCTGTACTATCATTGTACATTACATACAGTGTAGACGGTACAACTGGTCTGCTAACCTGGCAAGGTTAACTCACTATACCCCACGCCCACTTAATCCCACTTAGGTTAGCTGATCGTCTGACGAAGGATACTGTACCCAGTGACTTCAGATTTGAATATATCAACAGTAGGTACATATATCAGGCATGGCTGGTGCCCGCCAAACTAGTACGTACCACTTCATATATTTCCTTGAAAAGGCATAGAGGTCAGAACCTTACTTACCTACTTATATAGCATTCGAATGACCACCTCCCTCTTTCAGAAGTAAGCCAGCCTCCTCCATCTACCGTAGTGCACCAAGTGTTTCTAATGAGCTTAACTTCACTCACCAGAATATATCTTGGCACGCTACCGAATCCAATAACGGGTTGGTGGCGCAGATACTGGCACAAATCAGCAACGTGTTTCACATTGATATTGGCGCCGCAGAATTTTCGCCTTCCATTTTGGGAATAGTGGAGCGTGGTGGTATGCAGGCATACATTTTAACATATGCATATAGGTATAGACATGTATCGCGGGTCGTGCCAACCAGACTCTTTTTTTTTTTTGAGTTTATATATACGCCTTTTCCCCGAAGGGAGCCTTAGGCTATGAGGCGGGTGCCAACCAGACTACCGGTATCGTCCTGGGACGGTACTTTTACACTCAGGATGGGTTAATGTGATTCACACCAGCAAACTGGATGGCTAGGCTGGTTGCACAATCCCTCAGATCATACATGTCACGAGAATGACTTATTTGGGTTAGTCTGGTTTAGGTGGGGAATGTCTTAAATACGGAGTACCAAACATGCCAAGGCTTCTGGATTTGCGCAGGTGTATACGGTATACATCATATTCCATACTTGGAGAGTGTACTTTTTTTTTTCTTTTTTGAGTCTATACGTCTGTGGAGCCTGGGCGTTTTTTTTTTTTTTGAGTGTATCATACATACATCTGTGAAGTCTTAGGATATGGGGTGTTTGTTATGATATAATCCTACAAGATTTGGGCCTCCATAGTGCATATATCTGTGTAATCATTGTATATGTAAATACTCAAGCCAGTGGTGGTTGGCTTTTTGGCTCGTATAATTTGCCACTAGGCTGTAGAGTGCCATACCTAGGTATTACATGCATATACGGAAAGGGTTGATCTCGTACCCAGACAGATTTATTTTTTGGGTGTGTGTAATTCAGGAAAGGGTTAATCTCCGTCTTAAATGCCCGCGGAGACTATCTCGCCAATCGGCTCTTCTCAGCTAGGTGGGGTACTTGGCACCAGTTCCTGAATCTTTGAACCTCCCCATGAGGGGTCAAAATTTCAAACGTCTAGCCACCAGGGCAAACCATGACGACCAGAAACTACCTAAGTACAGGGTGGGGGCACGAAGATTTCAACACTTACTTCAACGCCTTATATAGGTTGGGGGTTTGGTGCTTCAGCTGCATTCTTCACTCTAATTCTGGAGGACTGAAAAGAAGAAGAACCTATCGGTATAATCTCCGACAAAACGTTCCTGATTTTGAGCTTTGGGACTCGTCAGAAATTTGAGCTAGCAAACAGGAAGCACTAGCACCACCGTTGCCGGGATACACAGAGCGTACCTCAATAACAATCGCAGCCAAAGTGAATGAAGCGCAAGGGATTGTTTGGTATTGAAATGCCACCAGAGGCAGCTGGTGGGTCGAGTGGGTCAGGAGGTGATACCATTGTGGGTAATGGAACCACGAATTCGGGGAATCCGCGGAAGAGGCAGAGAACGCTGGTCTCGTGTACAGAATGTCACCGACGGAAGCAGAAAGTAGGCACAAGGTCCTGGGGTTGATATGCATGTGGAAACCATTCTGGATAGCGATTTTCTAGAATCTGTTAACTAATTACATTTTTCCCTTGGACTTGCAGTGTGACAGACAGTGGCCATGTGGAAATTGTACATCTCGTGCCGCAAGTCATCTTTGCCAGTATGAGCGAAGGGCTCGAAAGTATGTAAATATACTACTCACTTCTGAATTCCAGTGCCATGCCCCTCATCAACATAGATGCTTATACAGACTCTCCCACCAGAGATGACACTTCCCTTCGCAAGGGAGCAGATACCGGAACGGAATCGCTACACACAGATGACAGTGGCGGAGATCTTGGGGACGAGTCTGATGCGGATATGGAATCAATGGTTACAACAAGGAAAAATGCAAGTGAGTTTGGGTATACGGTGGGAGTACAGAATACCAGCCTGAATGTCTTGGAGAAGGTATGGTATATTACTGTCTCTGTTGTAAGATGCTGAACTCTGATGCCCCCAATGCTACAGCTCGATATAGGCCGTGAGAGTCAGCTACATCCAGTATATTCTGATCGCACTTTTAATTTCTCCAACTCTAGCGACCTCAACACGTACAATAATTTCATACGCCTCATCCCCGCTCGACCAGTCACAAAGTTACTAGTACAAGTATTTTTTACGGAGGTCAATTTCTTGTATGGCACACTCCATCAGTCCACCTTTAACCGAATGATGGATGAATGGTGGAACACCGCAGCCACCGCGGATACACAGCCATCGGGGAGGAGTGGTGGAAGTGACCCATATATCTCCAACGACATATACTTCTTTCCCTCACTACTACTTCAGGTCCTCAGTTTAGCAATACAGCTACTTCCCCGGGAGCACCACGAATTTGTCAGTCAGGTCAAACTCGGAATGTGTGAAACCTTACAAGATCTCTCCGGTCGACTCTCGAACGCATCCTGCGAGCTGGCTGTGCTCCTGGGCGGAACTTGCACGTCGTCACTGAATCGAGTGGTGCAGGCTTTCTTGCGTGGTGTGTGGCTAAAGAATGAAGGAAGGGTACACGAAGCATGGCATAGCCTTGGTACGGCTATTAGAAGTGCACAGGAACAAGGTTTTCACCTCGAGAATGGAACTCGAGAGGCTGGTGGCTCGGGAATGTTTTCGCGAGGACTCGGAGGGGCTGTGAGATCAATTGGTGTTGGTACTCTGGGCGGGCAAATTCGAACAATGTGGTACAGGGAAATGGAGAAAAAGGTTTGGGTAAACCTGTATATCTGGGATAGGTATGTTTGACCTTTACAATCTCTTCAATTGTGTATTTACTAATAATTCGCCATCCTATGTAGGTACATGTCAATGTTATTGGGCCGGCCCACAATGATAAACGATCGGCACTGTACAGTGACTATGCCCGTTGACTGTGAGACTCCAGCGGACTTTACATCCCATGAGCCGACACCACGAGGTATCATGGACCCACCGTCCTCTTTTACTCAGCGTATACTGGATTATCATATTGCTCATTTAATCAATGAGGTTGAGGAAATAACTCAAGATTTCAATACTACTTCAACCCCAGATTTTGTCCGCCTGGAGGCGCTGCATGCCAAACTCATGGGATTCACAGAGTCCTTTCCTCCGGAATTCAGTATCACCAATAGGAATACTATATTTGACAATACCCTTCCGTTTCTAGCCGTGCAGGCTGCTCTTCTCAAAAGCACCTTTTACAGCGCCATCATTGCACTTCATCGCCCTTATCTCTTTCTACGAGAGAAGAGTCGTAAAGAAATTGTGCATTCGGCTTTGATCATGCTCGAATGTCAGGATATTATAATCAAGTTACTCCAGGAACATCACCACCGCCTCTATGCGATTTGCTTTTTTACATTCGATCCATGCGTACTACTTTCGGCTATTATGATCACAAACTCTAACAGTATGGACCAGGCCACACTAGACCAGGCTTTGATTTCACTGAGAGCAGGTTGGAAAAGACTGAGAATACTCGGAGTAAACGTTAAGCTTGCTGAAAAGGGTGCAGTCGTTTTACGTGTTTTACTACGAAAGGTTGAAGTGGTAGCCGAGGGGCTCAGGCGAAAAAATACTTCCGATGAAGCAGGTAACGAAAGTGTGGATGGGAGGGGTAAAAGCGCTCGACCGAGGAGTGGTGGGGGTGGCGACTATCCAACAAGCTCTCAGAGGAATATAAATAGTACACGAGGAAATTCAGATTCAAGAAGGATGTCCCCATCTTCCTACCGGCTAGGCCGCCAAACCCCGGAACATTCCTCTACATGTTCAAGCCCCTCCGAGCTAGACCACTCGAATTCTGAGATACTAGCAAACCACAGTCTACCCCCCTCTACTTACTTAGATGCGCTCAACGCAGCTTCCTCTTTTGGCCGTCACCATCACCAGCAACACCAGACACGCGATCAGCCAACAGTAGTGCCACTGGAATGGGATTGCCCGGTTCTCATAGATCTGCCCATCAATCATATGGACACGTTACACATACATCCAACTACTAGGCCAGTAATTCCGGATGTGAGATCCACAACCCCTTTTGGTTCCACAAAATCGACTTGGCATCAATGTCATGGGGAGTTCCCTGGGTTCTTAGATGGAACCCCGGCTTTTCCTATAGACACTGGCCTGGGTTCAGGAACTAGTGGTATGGATGACAATGACGGAATAACAGAGAGGCAGACCCAAGATTGGGAGTGGAGATGGCCTGTGGCGAACCCACTCATGAATTGAAATTGATTATGCATACTTGTATTATATAACTGGGTATGAAATATCGGATTTGCTGAAATGCTTAATGGAGGTATGAGTCTTACTGCACATCGGTATTGCATTTTAGGATTTTGTTCCTCGGAGTTAGGATAGGATTGTTGTATTTAGGTTTTATTGTTTATTATATTTTGAATCTAACTTTAGATTTTTTTTTTTTTTTTCGCTTGATATAAGAAGAGTAGAAATAGAATCTGCTATAGTTTAATATAAGATTAAGTCAACTTTATTTTTACGATATGACAACTTCCATAATATATGTTATTTAATTTGTTTTATATACGGAGTAATTATTTCATAAAATATTTATCTGTATACTAATTTTTGTTTTTATGTACTACCAGTCGTTGATTTAGGACTAAATTCTAAGACACACTCCTACTACCCCTTTGCCACGTTAAGTTTCTACGTCTCCTTCTTTGTTCGCCTGGTCTGGTCTATTACCTACATACACCCAATGGAAATCTCTCGGGGTTGACTCCTTGACCTTTCTTTGTCGCGTGCATGTAAACCCCCCAATAGCAAGTGCATGGTCCGCCGATCGTTTCAACATTCGTGTGCACCACTCAATACACTATTGTAAATCTACGGGTATACAATGCAGAGGGATTGGATACACACACAAAGTGAACATTGCGTGGGCTATCATTCAACGTTAAGTACGGTTGATATTTGAAGGTTTTATACTTGTATCGGTCTCACGTGGCTTTGGAGCTGTGCCGACCTAGAACCAGCCTCCTGCTTCGCTGAATCTGATAGGTCCTCAGCTACGCTGAGAAAGGACAAATATAAGCTCGAAGGCTTACAAGTCTCGGATCGATATAACACATAACACCAATCGAGGTCGGTTACAAACAACATTGCCAATTCTCAACCCTTTCGCTCATACTGAATTAAGTGAGAGGACCCAGCTTTCTTCCCGAGAGGCAAAGGGACAGCTTCCAAGTACATAATCATCCACAAGTAGCGACTCTCCTGCAGGTCAATCGCCAGTATTGGTGAGGGGAACAGAAACTGCTCAGCTGTCGTAGAACCCACAGAATCGTGATTCAAAAACTCAATCCATCATCACGAGGTATCGTACTCATTTTTCCAATGGTGGAGCCGATGGAGCGCATGTCCAAGCGAATAATGGTCTGTACAATATCATTTGCTTTCCCACCTCTCTCAAAAACTAATTGTTATTGAAGTTTTCGGGACATGTGTTAACTTGGAAACCTTAGGGAATCTTACATGAATTCCAGCACCTCGAGTCATGGCTACCGGCGTCCTCATCCTCTACTTACAATAGGCACCAAGACCCAACCCCTGGCTATCGGGCAGTTCATAATCGCTTTGGGGTTTCTGCAAGGCCATCCTCTGCCCCGCCCTGGCCGAATCCTGGAGCCAGTACAACTATATGGACCGAACCGCAGGCAGCACAGCGTTGGTCGCATCAGCGACCAACGCACACTGGCAGGGTAGCACCAAAACCACAGCAGAAAGGCCCCAAGCACAAAACAGCCATTATATTTATCCCCCCGAGCCAGGCAGGCCCACAACCCCTCAACCATCCGTCACCAGTGAGGCCGGCACCTGTAACAGGGAGTCCGCAGCACATGGACTGGGTGCCTATATGTACCAGAAAAACAACAGTGAAGACAAATACAATTACTATCTCGTCCAAGCCGCTTCCCCCTTGCCCACAACCAACGCCACCAGTGACTAAGTATGAAGCGAATGTGGAAATATCCGAGGGAGAATTGAGTAAGGTGGCTCAACAGGAAGGCGGGGGTTTGGCGACACACGGTGGGGGGGGAAGAGATCGACCAAGGCTTCGGGTGCAATTGCCACCACCTCCGATAAGGTCCCCTCTGAAAGCTCAGGAAAACCCCACACTGGAGTTTGTGATTCATGCTGGTGATGTTATCCCCTCGGAGGCACCACCGAGAACGCTCGGGGGCCCAATAGGGTGGGAATCTGGGCGTCACATGGAAAATGTAGATCCAGTACGTTTGAGAGGAAAAGAGAACGAGAATGTATCCGCCCCAGTTACCCTGATGGTTGCTGAAGAGACTGATTGGCCGGGTCATTTTCTTGACCCCTTCTCTCAGTTGCAAGTTTGTGATTCTCAAAATCTGGGCAAAGCTCTGTCTAAGCCGAGCTTACCAGAGGGCCCAAGCCTGATATTCGATTCTGGACACCCAATTTCGATGCAGAATCCCCAGTTCTCTTCTGCAGTTGAACAAAACCGCCTCGCTGTCAAACGAAAGCCTGCCCCTCCGGTACGAGTATACTCACTACCTATTACACCGACTGAATCGAACAATGATAATTCATACTATACTGCCTCCATGGCTACCCATCTTCAGAATTTTTTCTCTCCCGACGCCTCGGAAATGATACTGCCCAGAACCGGGCCTGAGTCCAGTTGGAACTTCCTTGATCCAAATATGCATGGGGGTACGATGTTAGCGCCACGGTCTCACTCGAGCCCGCCGGCTTCCGCAAACCCGCATGATGATCTTAACACAGCGTTTGCTCCGCCTTCGCCGTCTCAGAGGCATATAAATGTGGAGGGTCCAGCAGAGATTCACTGGCGGACGCTTTCATCGTTAGACTTAACATCCGATGACGAGTTGAATATTTATCTGGGATCTCTTTCCGCCCTTGCTGGTACCCCAATGTACCCAACTGCTTCCCCCTTACGTGTTTCGACAAGCTCCTCCCATTATTCCGACGACTCAACATTTCCTAATGCCCGTATCAGCCGCTGTTCAAATTATAGCTACGATTCGAACCTCCCCTCTCCTTCTGGATATATGGTGTACCCGAGTCCACAGTCTAAATGCTCTCTAGTTCCGCGATCCCAAATGGGTGCTGTGGAACTTCCAGGCACTAGCGCAGTCCTCCTTTCTTCGAATCTCCGGCCCCAATCTAACAAGAGGTTTATGGTCAATGTCGGGCAGCTGCGTCTCCCCAGTTCTAGCTATAACCAGCCTAGGACTAAAACACTCCAGGTTTTACTTACTGCTCCTTCACGCTTCCCAGTACAGGAGCAAGACATGCCCTGCCGCACCACGATTCTCAAGGGTAGCCGACGGGTAACCTTTATCAGGCGTGGAGCAAGTCAGGGTATGACTCCTATCAACAATTCTTCTTATAGTGGTTCACTTGGAACGCATCTTCCACCTTCAGCAATATCAATAAATACGGCCCTCAAACTCGGAAGTGGAAAGGGACTCTTGAATCGTGAAAACAGTAGAAGAATTCGAGAGCGGGGGGGGTCAATTTTACGGAGGCGAGGGAGGGATGTATATTTAGAGCTTGTTAATTTCGGATATCTGGTGGGTGAGCCTTGCTACGAAGTTTTCCTAAACCGATTAGACGGAAGTGTTTGGTTTGTGCTGAACAGCGGGACGAGCGTTTCTGGCTCATTGGCAATGGGAGTTTTCGACCAGTGGTTTTCCAATCTCGTTCCCCGTAAACAGCCTACCCGTGAACGAGTTGTCGCCGTACGTTGGGCAGATGGATTAGACTGTGTGGATGGGTTGCGTGGGTCAAGTGCTGGTAGCGAATTGAAAGGAACGTTAGTGACAAGACAGTGCACCACGGGAGAGATGGAGGTTGAATGCCCGCAATTAGTAGCAGCGGGGCTGGAAGGCGTGGAGGTTTACCTTGGGGAAGCTGTGGATGAGGAAGAGGGTGGCTGGTTTATGCCGGAAGGTTGGTGAGGGCCCAACGCGTATGCGTCTCATGACTCAATACACTTTTCATCACGTGCGGAGTTTCTGTTGGCTTTTATAGTTTTGGGTATTTGCATATTTGTCCTGCGATTTATACTTTATAATTGACGAAGAAATATGAGCACGACAAGAGGACTGATACGTAAAAAAAACCAAATCCATCCCCCAACTCAATTAGTCAAAGTAACTTTCTTCCCTTTCCACTCCCCCACATACTCGCCCTGTTCGTTCCAACCAGTCCTCCCACTTGCGACCTCCTCCCAAACCCATCTTCCCACATCCTCCCTGCTGACACCACAACCAATTGCTGGGCCCGCTACATCTCCCCACTTCACACCTTCACCCACCCCTGGTACACGCTTTGGGTATCCAGCTCGCAGAGGCTTCGCTTCAGCAGGTTGATCGTTGAACAGTGCCCCACGAACAACAATATAGTCACAAAGTGGGTTACTTTTCGCATCACTATTGACATCAGAACCCGCAGCTGCAGTCAAAACATCTTCCATAGCAATTTTGTCTTTGTGAGGACCGCCCAAGAGGCACTTGTACATAATGAGCATGGGAATATAAAGATCACGAGGATCATCTTCCCCACCCCGATAGAGCCCTGTAGAAGAAATGGCGAGAACCAGAGGCTTGTTTATAGCTGGCTCGGAGTGATAGCTATGGGCTGGTGGCTGTTGCAAAGCATTAAGGACTGCGGACATACCATCTTGGCAGATGGTGGGGTTGTCAAGCTTGATGAAAGGTGGGACAAATGTTGCACGGGGGTATCCCCCGATACCGAAGAGAACAACATCAACAAATCTCTTGTTCTTGCTCTGGATGTTGTCAGGGGGAAGCGTGATTGTTTCGACAACCTTGTCGAAATCTGTAAGGATATCTCCTTCAACGATTCGGAGTCGAGCGGAAATAGTCTCTTTCGGCACACCCTTTGTTGTAAGGAGGGTCTCTAGTTTAGATGTGGATCGGACGAGGACGGATACATGTTGTGGGGGGTTCAAGGTACCAGTAGGTGATGGTGTATTAAGAAGACGAAGGAGCGTAGAAAGAAGGCAGCCACCTGTTGAACCAAAGAGGGCAAGTGAGGGCAAGTAGGCTGGAACCAGGGCCGTGGTTTTATCTGTTGACGACATGGGGGTAATATACTAGATGTATAGTACCAAATGTTCTCGGTAAGCTATTTAGGGTGGTCCTGTCTCGAGCCAATATAGTCTCAGGTATCTTTGTTTGTAATATTCATGGCCGAACAGCCTTTTATAGAACTTGAAGTGCAGGCTCGACGAGAATCAAGCTACCGACTCCACCCGGGAGTCACCAATATGACCTCTAGTCCTACCATAGAATCTGTCGTCCGTATGCCTATTCGGCATCTCCGTAGTACAGAGCTTGTCATGCGGTGTCTTATATTGGTGATATTTTCTCTTCAGCTTGTGACCTCGTCATCTGTAGAGTATATTGTATGTACTGTACAGGACATATGCATATATCAATGTGAAGCGATGTACTGTATATATACGTATGTATAGTCGGGTTTTAAAGTGATTGGACAGCGGTAAAATATTTAAGAATACAAATTCACCCGACTGTACTGTGGCTAAAATGTGCTATGTAAGAACAAAGACATCCAACAAGACCCAATCAAATCATTAGATACATGTACCTATTCTAGGTATGTAAGTACAGGTACCTACAGTACTTTTTACCGAGACTAGAGTACTGCAGGGATATCTGTATCGGATGAGCGGGCAAACATGGGTCCGATTGGTAGCCACAGTGCAGAGGGAACAGAATAAACAACTTCTGTTTTGGGAACGGTGGCCTTGACAGCATAATGCGAGATACACGTTAACGTGACAGTTCCGTTCACATCAGCTTTGCGGTGGTCAACTGTATCATCGCTTTTGCCCGTGCCTGCTCTATCATTTAGAGGCTGGCTCGAGACTACCTACATTAAAAAGCGCCTTGCGGTACGTAAAACAGTCATGGGATATTTCAACATCCGAGCCATTGCTTTCCATCGAGAAGGATTTGAGATACTAGGCTCGGCACCGATGAGATATCCAAATATTCCCAGCCAATCAGGCAAGGTGCATGTGACGTACATTCGAGTACGTTTCCCACCTCATAGCCTAAGGCGGGAAAGCCGTATAGACTCCAAAAAAAAAAAAGCTATACGTTTCCGTCTCATAGCCTAAGGCTCCCTTCGAGGGACAGGCGTATAGACTCAAAAAAAAAAAAATTACTGTACGTTTATTGTATAATGTATCTGTATTGAGCATGCAAAACTGGGTTTCCTCATACCTAAACCTAAGATGATCCTTATTTTCTATAGTCAGGTGGCAAAAAGCTACATAGTCCCCTGCATAAAAAGGCCCAAATGATATAATTTAGGGTGCATATTTGGGGATTTATCTCGCATAAGTTTGTATGGGCAAGACATGTCAGGTCTGCACCCCTACTCACTGTTAAAAGCATGCTGTAAAACCCCCAAGCACGCCATAGAACCGGCAAGTTATTAAAGGAAAGAGCCACAGATGTATGAACGTTATGAAACTACACATGGAGCACAAGTTTGATGTTTAGTTTATTGGCCCTGAAGAATTTAGCAGGAGAATAATTATTGATTTGTTCCCTGTGCGCGGTTTGGGGGGAAGTGTTGGTATACAGTATGCCATCGGTGTCTAGGCAAACCTGGCACCCAGTGATCACGTTATGGGTTTCATTCCGTAACCCAAAAGCCATGAGTGTAGAGTGATCGTGGAGTGAGATATGTTCATTGGGTTTTTTGTTTGGGGGAGTACGCACTGGAGCATGCAATGTATATCGCGGGGAATGAGAACGTAGAAAGCAACCGCAAAATCCCAAAAGAGGGGAATGCCAATTCCAAACTCCGCAGTTGGGCACAGTGGTATGCCGCTTCTATTTTAGGAACCGCAAACGTCCCCCAGGAGTATACAAATTCAGTTGTCGACATGAATACCCAGAAAGCTCGGGTATACAAGTTGTACTCAATCTGGAGGAGCATGACAGGAATTTACACTCCGAAGTAGAGCTATTCTCTGCATTCGGCGGTCACTATTCGGTTTGTTTACGTCCGTGAGATGTTTGCAAAGATCTAGGTGTTTATAGCAAACTGGCATAGACTAAATGTAGATGTACATATTTTAACTTAAATAGACCCACTGCTCCATCGAGTTGCAATGGAAGTCCTCCTATCCCTCATTATCAAACAATCATTCATCATCACACTCGCTTCTCTCTAAGCCCACCTATCCTATATTCCGGAGTAGTGGTTATCCACATTCCCACACTCGCTGAGCCCCTTATTTTATATATACCTATATTCTGGGGAGAAATTGATCAAGATGTTTTTCCGTGCGGTCCCTCTGCTCATCGCCGTCATGGCAATGGCACCGGCTGCCCTTGCAGATTTACACGAGCTCGATGACGTAAAGCCATACTACGTTCAGCCATACAAGGGCCATCCGAACTCGGTTGGCGATCCCTACTGGGACCCGCTTACCGCTAGCTACGTGCAGAAGCCTCACAAATCGAAGAGTAGCCATAAGCTTGGGGATCATGGATACAAGCCAGAGCCTTATGGTCATTACAAAGAGGAGCCCGCCTCATACGGTCACAAATCAGAGCCTTATGGCAAAGACCACAAGCACAAGGAGCCAGAACACACATATGGGTACGAATATAAGCCAACCCACCACCACCACGACCAAAATCCTACCAAGGTAAATACTGCACCAGCAGCTGAAGAATACCCATCAGAGCATCAATACAAGCGCCGTGATGAGGCGCCTGGGAAAGATCACAAGCACGCTGCAGAGCAGAAGCAGAAACAGAAAGAGCAGCCCAAGAAGGTCGACAATAAACATAAGCAGAAGCAGAAGCACGACGAGGATTCCGACCCGGCATTCGACGTCTATCAGCCTGGAAAGGTATACCAGCCCAGTGGCTACAAGCATGATCACTTGAAAGAATGGCAGGAAAAAGATAAGTATGAACCAAAACTGGAGTACAAACAGGAGGAGGACAAGCCGAAGGAGGAGTACAAGCCGAAGGAGGAGTACAAGCCAAAGGAGGAGTACAAGCCGAAGGAGGAGTACAAGCCGAAGGAGGAGTACAAGCCCGAGTACAAGCCCGAGTACAAACCAAAGGAGGAGTACAAGCCTGAATACAAGCCCGAATACAAGCCCGAATACAAGCCCACTGAGCACAAGCCCGAGTACAAGCCCGAGTACAAACCAAAGGAGGAGTACAAGCCCGAATACAAGCCCGAATACAAGCCCGAATACAAGTCCACTGAGCACAAGCCCGAGTACAAGCCCGAGTACAAACCAAAGGAGGAGTACAAGCCCGAGTACAAGCCCGAGTACAAGCCCGAATACAAGCCCGAATACAAGCCCGAATACAAGCCCACTGA
>Ga0307514_10003236_pt1 | contig 15909 bp, 22 predicted proteins | sample 16_EM_MG_FD_203088 | JGI IMG/M metagenome (GOLD analysis project Ga0307514, IMG submission 203088) | Populus trichocarpa ectomycorrhiza microbial communities from riparian zone in the Pacific Northwest, United States - 16_EM | ecosystem: Host-associated > Plants > Roots > Unclassified | place...
CGCTTTGGGACGCAAAATATTTTCCGGGGTCTCCAGGAACTGATGGGAACTACCTAAAAAGGTTTGCTTGGTGACATCTAGAAAATAATCTGCATTTCTAATTGCTGTGGAAAGTCATCCAATATGTTAGGCCGAAACACAATGACCCCTCAACAATCTCCAGCATCATGCAATGGCGATGCTTTTGATCACAGCGAAATTCTTTGTTCCAGATGCTCCATCGACACTACCGTCAAGCATCTGACAGGATTGGAACCCAATTTACCGTTCGTTACTCTACGTTATGTTATAGGTTTATCAAGTTCTCATAGAACATCCAGGTCCGTCCCCATCATTCCACCATTGATAACTGGACCATGCGTTTACGGACACATTATCAATGACGAAAACAAAGACCACTTTCGACAGTTGTACCCCAAAGTACAACAGTGGCAAAGTTCCGATCCTGAGACTCTCGTCGCTTTCGCCTCTCTTATACACTACGAAAAACGCATCTTTGCCATCACTGCTGATGTCTATGATCAAGGTCACTGGCACATATGTCTTGTCCATGTGGACTGTAGGTTCCCTGGTAGGGTCATTGATGAGAGGGGGACAAGAGACTTCATGGAGGCTATCGAGAACTCCCTTGGAATCACTGGCGAACCCAAATGGTATCCTTGTTACTCTTCTTAAGTACGTGAATGATTGGTGTGCTTTGCTTGCTCTGACGGCTTTTCGCATTCCAATAGTGCATTTGAAACTTCTAGGCGATGAGAACGATGACGACGACGACAGTGACTTTATGGATCTACTCCTTCAAGGCTTGATTTGTAGCTCTCGGTTTCGTTGGGTTTGCAATGAAAGCTAGATAGGAGGGGTGTCTGGGTTAACAGCTTTTTCTCCACACAACTTTGTACCGTAACAATTCGCGTAATTGATTTTGTATTGGGCCGAGTTCGTTAATATTGCTGAAGTTACAAAGATATGTGAATCCGAATCGAAAGGACTTATCTTCAGATTCGTTCCTCAGTGTGATTGGAAAAATGTCTAACGTGCGCAACATTCTATGATGCGTGGTTCACCAAACGGTGAAAGAGATGGATTTCTGGCGATAAGGTGCCAAAAACAACATATGGGACCTTTAATACTCTTCGTGATCTACATCTAAATGAAGGTCGTTGGGTAGACTGCCACTAAACTTGGAGATAGATAAAGCGACGATGTCGTCTAACATCTCAGGGGGAAGGTCGTATTCTGAGCTTCGGACAACGATTGCATAAGCAGCTACAAACGAGAACCAAGAAATGTAAAGGAGGTCAGCATGTCAGACGAGTATTTCTAATTTTTTATATATAACCCTTACTATTCTCGATTTTCTCTAGAGATTGAGCGGTCACGTTTTGCTTTTTGCGCAATTCCCAGATGTAGGGAGTGAATCGTTCGAAATCTGAGTGATTCATAAGTTTGGAGGGATTTCATTTGAGCCACAGAAAGGAGGAAAGGAAAGAAGTTGGTAAACAAACGAACCAGATTTGCATTCCCGAACGAAAGCACATATTTCTTTGGCTCTCAGCCTACCACCTTTTTGTGTCATACCTGATATAGCAAAGCGCATAAGTTCTCCTGTAAGATCAGAAAGACCAAGGAGGTAGTCATCGACAGTCAATGAAAAGTACTATCCATTTGGTGTTGATAATTTGAGAGTGATAGGGAAGATAGTGGAACATACCTGATTTCCTTGAGGGTCCATGAGGGTTTGTTGAACCGCATCGAATGTAATCAAAGAACCATGTTCAAGATAATGCGCAAAGCTCAGCGCTTCAACATATTCCTGCACCCCTGGAGATACCTGTCGTTGGTAGCGCCAGTACTTCTCCCCTTCAAGTTCAGGCTTTAGCTTGGCATAGATATTCTGCACTTCGCCTAGCTTCTCATAGCCACATTCAGCAGCGCGTTTGTTTTTGTTTTGTTCGTCCTCATTCGGCGGCACAGGTTCTTCCAGAGCAATACGGTGGAGAAGAAATATGGTCTTTTTGGCAAGGTTCGTGATATCTCGGCTTGCCTGAAATATCAGTAAGGAGTTGAACAAATGATAAGCGCTCATAAACTTCAAACCTTTATAAGACGTTCCCGCCTATCATGATTGTCGTCAATTCCTGCTCTGAAGTCGTTGAATATTTGAACTGTACTTGATCGCGAACTGGAAGCCATGAATAATAAATCAAGAAGGGCTCATTGCCGCAACGGCTTGATTCGATGGTGGATGCGGCAAATCCCAGATCCGATGTTCAGCGTTTGCGCTTTATATTGGCTTTATACTGGAAATGGCAGAATTTGCACCCAGAGCGGGTTGTCCGATGTGTAGTATCGTCGCGTCCGCCTCACACTTCACGCTGGATTCAAGATCGTCTAACCCTCCGAATCCCAATGATGCCGGCATTGACATTCTTTGGCGGGATGACAACTTTACGGCATATCGTGAAAAAGCAAACCCAGTGAGCTCAAAGGGCCATATTATTATTGCATTCAAGTATGTTTTTTTTCTTGTTCATCTCCTTGGTAGACGCTTAACATACCAATCGCGCAGTCTCCATGTTAATTCGATATACAACCTGGTATGTTCATCGCTATCACACTGAACTTTTCTAACCCATCTCTGGTGTGTAGGGTTCGTCAGATCTTCCATTGCTGGTGAACACAAAAAACCTGGCTACACGTCTGCTCAATACCCTTCTTCCTGATCCGATGCCAGTTACGGTTTCGACTGCCCCTGTGCCCGATGAGATGAATGGTCACGCCCGCGACATCAGGATTGGCTTCATCACGTCCCCGTTCAAAGATAACAAGATTCCCGTTACAGACCACCTCCATGCACATGCTTACATTGGTTCCACAGACTTAGCTAGCTGGTGGAGGGCGATTGCTTTTTCCCCTCTTGGGTGGTACGCCATTGATGATCTAATAGCTGAAATTCGGTATGTCTGGTTAGTCCCTCCCGGATTGGTACTGTCTTTATTGATAATTCTCTTTGCAAGAGAGTCGGTGTCGAACAATCGCGTCAAGTCGGGTTACGAAAACCGCACAAGTGCTCCCATTGACAAAGTGCCCGCAGCGGGCTCAAGAGAAGGGCACGCAGACGGCGTTGAAATTACGAAACCAGGGATTGCACACCCTCGTTCGATATTGGAAGAAGCTGCTTGAAGTATTGCATCTCAGCCGTCTCAAAATTATATATTGGAGTTGAAATTGACTGGTTTCGTCGCAGAACAAATTCACAGACATAGAAGTTGGCATTCCATTCTGTAATATGGCACTTCCTTTCAGCATAGTTTTGTATCTATGTATTTTTGATTTCTCATTGTGATGATATTATATATTCAGATGAAATTTGTACATACGATTTGTTAGAGATGTATGAATATTCAAGCATCTGGAAACATGTCAGCCAGATCGAATCAAAACAAGCCGGGTAACATACAATAGGAAGATCCTGTGAGAAGGGTCGATAGAGCAGCCAATTGGTCGTCGTTGAAACGTTTGGAATCTTCGTGCCAAGTATCCTGATGTGTCTTCTTGAAATTGCTGGCACATCTTCGAACCGTCGTCGAAATAGGAATCTTAAAACGTTGTTCATAAGATCTTTTTTTCCTACATGTACAGCGCAGCTTACTGGGTCGTAAGTGTGTTCCGCCAGAATATTGGTCAGCAGATCAGGCATCCATTTCTCCACTGTATATGGATAGCTATCGACGAGAGCACAAATACCCAAAATGGCTGCATGTCGTTGGCGAATGGCTTTGCTATAGTCAGGATCTTGTCTGGCAGGAACGTTGCTATTCTTGAGCAAGCGCACGAATCGGTCCTGAAATCAATTAATATTAGAGACTTTCAAAACACTTCTGCTGCTCACTTTCAGAGTAAGGACGCTGCGCCGGGGCGACAATCGCAATATTCCAGACAAAGTTCTAGGAACGACATGTGAGCAAATATTGAGAAAACCAGGAACTCGCGACCCACGTTGCCGCCATCTCTCGCACCTCAACAATCTCGTCGTCCAGACACCGACAAAGAACCTTTAGCGACATTTAATTAAATTTTGAAATAGGAATGTCAGTACTGGAATTCACCTCCAAAATTTCAACGATTTTTAATTCAGATATCAGGGGCGTGTTGCGGAAGTAGAAGACTAAAGACGTGATAAGCGTACTCCCCAAGAATTTGGAGTGAAGTTACCTTGAACTAAGGGAAGAGCCTTCAGTCTAACCCGCCATGACTGGTAAGAAAGTTTTACAGTTAAGAATACAATCGGGTGACGATGAGGCACGCACAAGAGAATTTTGGATAGCGTCGAAAATTGCGTCTAATATGGGATTGACCAGTGCGACTGGTGGTGTTACCCCACACATCCGAACCAGAAGGTTGCTCGCTCGCACAGCAAGGCTATTATTGTCTTTGACTAGAGAAGGGGTGCATCTTCAAACAATTTAAGTAGGACAGTAAATTTTTTACCTTCAGTAAAGCGGAATATTTCAGGCTGGTACACGGTTGAGTAAAATTTCCAAACACTATCAAGAAAACTTGCTGACCATCAAAGGGAGAATATAATCAAAAGTCGAGATAGCATTTAGATCATGTAAAGATTGATAAAGCCATTTGCAGACAGTTGTTCCGACTCTAGAGATGGATCCGGTCAGGATTTCATATATTCAGAATTCCAAACGACTCGCACCTGTCGTATGTAGATTGAAAAGCACGAGATCCAGAGATGCGTTCCAATCTCCATGTTGTAAATTTTGTTACCAATTCAGCAACCCTGCCCTGGTGATAAGTGCCTCGCATTCCCATGATATCGAAATCACGAGGACGTGAATGACACTCCTTGGTGAAGGCTTCAACGGTCGGTACTGTCAGACGGGGGTTCCACTGCTCAAAGAGATAGGCATTCAGCACAGGTGAATACAAAGTACAGCACTCACCTTTATGTTCTGCGAGAATGTCAGAATTTCTGAAACAAAGACTCGCACCTATCCAACAGCCGTCAACACCACCATCAAGGCTTGGATAGAAAAACTCACGTCGTCATGCTCGCCATTGATTTGTTTCCACGAGTGTTCCACTACTTCGTCCGCCCAAGGTGTGAACTTGCGACCAAGTTCTTCATAGAAAGCACAGAACAATGAGACTACTTTATACACATCGAATGACAACTCGGCGTTAAAATCCAGCTGTTTGAAGGCAGTCACAAGGAAGTCAACCAGCGGCTGCAAGCGTCGCGGGTCTCTGTGATAGAAGATATACTGTAACAGTTGCTCTTAGCCCGAGCCACATCGAGAGGAATCCAGGTTACCTCTATGAAACCTGTCCAAATTGACAACGTGTCCGATCTGATATTTTTGCTCAACACAACAGGGATTTTTGGCGTAAACCATTTCCATAAAGCCTCCTGTTTACAGTATGGCCAATGCTTAGAACCTTCGATGCTTTAAAATCAAGGACTGAATCATAGAGGTGTTTTAATTACCTCCAATAACACCAGCTAACATTTCGGCGGCTGCCCGTTGTTTGTTTTGGTCATTGTCTGCAATCAGCTCTTCTACTGTCGGCCGAAACGCCTCGAATGGTTCGTCTTCGAGAAGTTGGACTGCAAGATTATCAGTTCGGCAGTCAAAAAAAAAGGTCTGTATGACTTACAAATAGATTTGATGCACGATACATTATCTAAGACGATAGTTGTCTCGTGGTTCTCTTCCGCATAATAAATTGATACGTGCTCCCAAAACCTTGAAGATGTCGTGATTTTGCGAACTTCTTCGACGGCACTGGTGCTGCTCGCTTCCCAAGGTTGGAATGTAGAGTTTGTATTGTCTGGGGCTGCATATGATATGATGGCGTTGCTCCAAACCAACCAACCTGGCGGATTCTTATCGTAAAAGATTCTGCAAGAACCTCAATTCGACACTATCCAATGATGTAAAAAAAAGGAAACTCACGCTTTCGATTGGGACTTGCTCATGTCAACCGATGATCTATACTGGTTCAGGAAGTCGGCTGTAGTGTGCGCAGAAGCATGGACTCTAATGCGGCGTTTCAACGGATTATTGTTACGCGACAATGCAACATCCGTTGGTCCCGAGCTGAACGTTCTCAATTTCATGTTTCTGATACTCTTCAAGACAGCACGTTGCGCGTACTGAATAGAAAGTTAGAGGACTAAGGTACGGAGTATAAAAGAATGCCACTGACATAGCGCTATGAACAAAGAAAAGTTAGTTTGTATGAGTTCCTACTGTAAGAAGAAAAAAAACTTACGACGTTGGGGTGATCGTCATGAACCTTGTCCAGGAAATACGAAATCTGTTCACTCTTCAAAGGGACGTCCCGACGCACGAGGGTTCTCAGACATCGAACAGCATATATAGCATATCTCCAATGTGTACGCGGCGACTGACCAATCTCCAGAATATTGCAAGTCTAATAATGTGACAACGTGAATTGGCCATGTTACCGCCAGAAACATGTTGCTCACCACCAAGTCCGCGGCAGCATTGCCTGCGTTGATACGACTTATACGCTTCTCGAGGGCTCGATGTACGATAGCATCCTCCTTCTGACTTTTTTTAAACAGACTCTTCAGATTCTGCACAGCTTGGTCAACATTTGGCATAGAAATATTGAAGACGACACTGTTCGGCTCGACAAAATTGCCAAGGCCTAGCAAAATAAATCAACAGGTTAAGCACCATTGTAATTGTCAAGCTTACATGTCTCAAAGACTGTTGATACACAGTCCTGTATTGATGGCTATGGCCTGTTTCAGTAGTGCTGAATCTATAATTGTCGCTTTCCCGTACTTTTTCATGACTTTGAGAAACAAAGAGCCGCGAAATGAAATCACCAACTAGTGTGGGTTCTACAAAGCTTGTCAGATGTGGGTTAGTGTGGAATCATGGGCTCACCATTGATGGCATATTTTCCGAAAGAAGACATATTTAATGTCCACAAGGCACCTTTCATTCGATCGTCTTCTGTACCTGGTTCCAAGGCATCAAATAAAACAGGAAATGCCCGTCGTCGTACTCCGTCATAAACCTGCATAAAGATGAGAAAACGAGGATATGGAAAGAAAACGACGTACACTGCAGAGTTCATCGAGGTACGACTGACTCGACCTGAAGGGGGAAAAAAGCGTTCATAACTGACAGGGTAAAAAACCTCGGATACATACTGTCGCACGGCGGGGTAATGCCATATGGACCATTCTACCAGATCATCGATTAGTTTATCCTCAATAGGAGTCCTTTTTCTTTCAATAGAATTCCAATGAAGTCGCGAGGAATTGTACCACCTATCCCATGTTTAGTAATTGACGCGAGACCATCAACAATCACAAACCGAGCCCGGCGGATGTAAACTGCTCTCGGCCAAACTTTCTGGCCAGCATACCGTCGAGCAACATTCTTCTCGCTTGTGAACTGCTCTTCATTGACGTAATAGCTAGCGAACTTATCAACGACTTTTTGTGGATATGGACGGGGTGAGATCGTACCTATCACGACTATCACCATACTCCATCAGATACGTTCTAATTGACCTGACCTGGACGTAGACTTGGGATTAACACAGAGGCTACACGACGTTCATGACACTCACCAACATCTGCACAGCGTCGACGGTGCTCTTTTCGTCTTGCTGACGAAGAAACACAGAAGCATTGTGTAAAAGAGTGCCAAAACGTTCTCGAACTCGGAAAAGGTATATGCATCGAGGATCATCAGGGTCTGTGAGCGCAAAACAAGAATTCAGTGGAACTGCGTTTGCGATCATTTCAGGTATATCTCCTCTGGAGTGATGCTCAAGCAAATGCAAGGAGTTCAAACAATGCTGGACCTACATTATATCACTCGTGAAGGTGGAATTCCGTGCCTCTTCTTTCGTCATTGTCTGTCTCAAAAGTGTGGGTGTACCCGCAAAGGCATTGCGGACAATGGTAATATGCCTGAACATTGATGATGAAAGGGAAATTGGGAGTAAAGAATACAGAACTAACCGACAAAAATCGTTGCGCCAGACGGCATCACGTTCAAGACCTTCTCGACTTGGTTAAAATGAAAGTCTTTACAACAGAAGGAGGCCCACCTGGTTTTAGTAAAGTCTCAATGGACGCCAACGCTGGTTCCACCAACTCTCTAAATATTCTCAAGGCAAATGCAATCCCTTCATTGGTTGGAACGTGCCAAGAGACCTATGACATCAACTTAACGTGTGTTGATGTTTAGCTTCAATATATTTTTTACCGTGACTTCATGTGGTGCAAACAATTTCCCCCAGTAACGGTGGTGATTGCGAGAAAATTCTGTTTAAAGGCGAGATAGTAGTCCCTGCAACTTTGCAAATATGTTAAATACCTTCAGAGTCCCATTCCTTGGGATTGGCAAACCTATTCTCTAAAGGATAACTGTGGACCAATGTAAGAAGCAGACTCGACAACAATTTGCCAGTCCATGAAAAGCCTCGTTTAGAGAAAGATTTTTCGTGAAGTAAATGGAGTAAAGACATCAGTTCATCTTCATACTTGAGAATCTGTTTCCAAAGTTTCATAGTGTGACGATGTAAAACGAGTGTGCTCACAGCTTTTCCGTCACTAGAATTTACCAATGACAATCAGAACAATCCCAAGGTAAACCACAACAGACATACTTGTACACAGCGCCTCTCAAAATAGCCAAACCTAAACTGAACTAAGCACAACGACAAAACAAATAATATATCGTACTCACTCCAGTGTAATGTAGCATCAGATGGAAGAGGCCTCGAAGACGACGTTGTACGAAGAGAGCTGGCACCATTTTCCAACTCCGTCCGAATTTTCCTAGAGCAAAAAGGAAGGAACTTGGCAAGAGTTTTGACAGGATCGGCATTCGCAACACATTCCACGAGTTGATGTATAGCCCGCACAGCGTTAGGCCGCACATTAGTGCTAGCATAGTCAAACACCATTCCTAAAACCATGTCGAAAAGAGGTTCGGATAAGTGGGCACAAATTGTACTGCAGGCATTCGTGACTGCATCAACAACTTTGACTTGAAGAATAATAGTGTAAGCATTTATCTCAAATCCCACGCATAAAATAAATTTCCTCTTACTTTCCGTCGTTCCACCGGCATCTCCATGAGGGCCTTCATCTGGGAGATTTTCCAGCAATTGTATAACTCTTTGAATGAAATTGGCCACCCAGTCCGGGAAATCTCGTGTGGAATCCTGATGGCCATGTGAGAAGAGTTTTCAAGTTAATTCCATCCTAATCACCTTCAACAAGGCATCTTCCTCTTCGCGACTCAGGCGTGGTTCCGTACCGGTATAAACCTCCAAATCATTGAGCGACAGTAAAGGCGATTTGGGATTCGTGTCTAATTGAGTGTGTGCTGGGGCGGGTTCGCCGTGCATAGTAAGATCGCCAATTTTGATATACTGCGCTATCTCAACAAGGAATGCCGTTGTACATAACTACCATCCATTGTGGTCAATTTGCGTCTTAGCGAATTAAAGAGATGTCTTACAGTTTTTGATGGGTCATTCTAAGCCGTCCAATCAGCAGATAAAAATCTAGAAATGCTTGGCTATGCTTACCAGGTCTATACCGGGAATGAGTAATTGTAATAACGGAACTAAGTGCTTCGCTCCTGCATAGTAAATATCACGACACACGATCGCAGGGGCAACAGCACTAAGAGCTTTGATAACGGCTATTGTTCGTTGTGTCTAAATTACACTGTAATATCAAAGACTTCTCATTTAACAACATAAAGACGGACCTCAACGAGCGCTTCGAGTGAAGGCACAGCTCGCTCTAATATTGGTTGCAAAATGAGATCTGGTTCCATGATACTCATTGACTTCAGACATCCTTGAATGTTTGCAACTGTGTTTGCGTCTTGCGAAAACATGGCCAGAAGGGCAACTGTTTGGAGGGACTTAACCAACTCGCGTTTCATTAACCTTGTTAAGCGACGGTTCTAGATGAGCCGCATTAGCAGTGCGTCAGGAGGAAAATCAATATATGGACGGCACGAACTTTCGGAGTCTTGCAGTCCGGCTGCTGCTCTTCATGCCATCCTGGAGACCACATATAAGTAGACGATCATCCAAATTAGACCAAAAATTTACGTTTGTTAAAATCAAAGACGATATATTTGATAAAGGCACTCAACTGCAAAGGCATTAGCTAAGACCGTGATTAATGAAAAATCACAGTGGCTCACATCTGTTGTCCAAGAGCCTGAATTGGACGGGTGGAAGAAGCTCTCAGTCGACGCTATCATTCGAGCCAATGAATCCAGCGCCTTTGAGCCTCCAAGATAGGCAGTGGGCTTCAGCATGTGAAGCTTTCTTCCAAGAGGAGCAGAAAGGTAGTCCCCGACGTTTCCACCTGGATATGGCGTGCTTACACCAGAGGGTAGTGGAGAGAAGACAGGTGTAGGAGCATTGGAAGGGGCTGGAATGCCATCAGGGGACATAGAGTAGACAATGATCCGTGCCAAAGATGCTAACAACGTTCCATCAACGGGGGGGCACCATCAAGACTTGCGCATCAATGACTTACGAATGCGCCATTGTGGCTTAGGCAGACGCCCAATCTCAAATCCTACTTGGTTGTCGGCGGAAGGACCCGTAGTCAAAGACCCGCCGTCTGCAAGAGGAATTTCTGTGATCGAATACTTGAGTTATTTGGAGTTCTGGGCAAATAAGGCCATAGCACTCACCCATAGAGGCAAGGCACTTGCACATAAGGAAATTCCACTCATGATCCGTGAATATTCCGACATGGTTATACAGTCCTTGCCATGGACCTGGATTTCTCGAGCTATCGAAGTCCCATTTGGGTCGCCCTTCACCCTCAGACAACTCATCGTCAGGAATCTCCTCGATCCTTTTGGGATCGCTAATTTCCGGATTGACGTGCAACTCTGCTAACTTTGAAATAAACTGTAACATCTGCTCGTCATACTTGTAAGAGTTGAAGGACTCCCACAAACGAAACATCATGGGGAGATAGTATTGGGGGTGTGATAGTGGCAAAAAAGTTGTGAGATAATATTGAGATGAAAGAATTGTCTACAATCAGCGTCAAAACTGCAGCCGACAATTTCATAAGAAAAAAGAAAACTTACATCCAACTCCGTTCCGTCCATCTGAGGAAGGAAAGTAGAAAGCATCTCATTGATTGCCGCTGGGTGGAAGAACTTGCGCGCATTTTCAGCGATATATCCCATGCACCATGATAGCTGTCTGAAATAGGACGGTCAGAAAAAGATATGGCCAAGCAAGGACAGCGAATGCGAACGTGTATTCGAACTGACGCCTCGTCAGGAACAAGTCCTGGCTAAGGATTTCAAAAATAGGTTTCCAGGGTAGTCTCATGTCCTTAATTGTCAGTTTGCGCTTCGACTTTGTTAACGTCTTGAAACCGTCTGCACATGTCGCGATAATTTGTGTTGGCATCCCAGGAGTAATACTCAGGTGGAAGTATAACATCACCAGCTTCATACGCCTGTCCTTCGGCATGGGATACTTCAACGTGAACCAGCTAGCCCCAACGTATCGCTTCAATATGGGACCACGAGGAAAGAAATCCACACACTAAGTCAACATACTGTCCCACTGCAAAAAGCCAATATCAAAATCCTTTGCTTCAACAGTTTGAGTCAAACGCAAGAGAAAAAAATCCAATAGCTCAATGGCCCCCGAGTAAGGTTCAATGGCATACGGAATAGACTTTGCGTATTCCTTCAGTTTCTCCATAGACCAATCACCACGGGTGTCTGCAATGTCGTCTGGTAATGGAATACCGAACACATTAGTGGTAGTAGACGTCGTCTGGGAAGATCCATTGATAGTCAAGGAGGAGAGTTCTGGAAGCATAGTCAATGTGGTCAAAGCAGAAAACTTTGTTCTCAAGAAATATTGCAGTATCCGATCAGTGACGTATTAATTGTGACAACTTCGTTGAATCTCTTGGCTGACCACATTTTTATACTTGATTGGCTCTCGACGACAGTCCCAGTGCAAACAGAACAGAATCTTTATCAGAATCTAAACCCTGTCTCTGCTATAGGTGGCTCCAGCGCTTATGGAGAGCTATACATAAAGGCTAGAGCGCCCATATACAAAGCGCCCACAATTCCTTGACTCCGTTTTGTCATGGAAATTTCGTTGACGACTTGTCCAAGACCTTTCTTTCATTTTTTTTGTCTTGCGAAGTTGAAGTGCCATGATTCTTAGGTGTGTAAAAGGTGATCAACGCTTTCCGGATGTGGCACCCTCGTATCCCTGTGACAAAGAACAATCTCAGAGAAATGGCTATCTTACCCCTGTGGCCTTCAGATTTTCTACAACACCCCTTGGCAGAATTATCCAGTGGGCCCAGTAGTGGAACTGGCGATTCGAAGAGGTTGGCCTTGTTTTTATCCTATAATCTTACGCTTCATCTATTCGACGAAGATAGTTCGGAGCGGAATGTATCATTACAATTTGATACCACAAACAACTAATTCTCGCTATCTCCCATATACGAATTGCAGTCTTCTGTTGAAGGTCCATCGCGAAAGATATGGACAGCGGCTGTTCTTACACCCCAATTCAATCGCCAATTCTTTGGAGAACCACTTCCGACCCCTCCTCCATTACCTTCTTTAAAACCCTTTGCCCGCCTGACGCGGTCTCGGGCGTCACTGGATACGATCGCTTCTTCTGTCGCCATCTGACATCGACACCTCCAACACTTCCGGAGAGCCCAACGATCACAAATTGCATGGAACATCAGCTTCACCAATGTCCAAAACTCCGAGTCGGTCTCCACCCTTGAGACTTGTCCGGCGCCCCGCTCCAACGAGAAGTATACATGACTAATTAGGACTTTATTTGCTGCACTGGCTGTCATTTTCAGAGTCACATTTTGGTTCGGGACTGTGTCGTTGTGGCTCCCACTCTTCGACTATTGGTTCGTAGGTTTGCGGGTAGAAAAAGGTAGGTATTCACCGTCTAAAATGACTTTTGGTCGATCGATTCAGGTGTAAATAAAGATCCCATGTAACTGACGAAGACGATTATCATCAAGGGAATGGCATCGTGCGCTCGTGCGCCTACCCTTTTGGACAAAGCGGTTTTGAATGAAATGCTCTTCATGGAGTTGTACTGCGAAGCAGACTCCAACATTAACTCCACAACGTCGTCTATAGTTCTATTCACTTTGGGTGACACTCTATCTTCAGCGGGATAGGGAAAGTGCCACCGACAGTGGTCCACGCCCGACGTCCGACGAGATGGAATCGGTAAATCGACCGCAATAATATTTTGGCTGCTTTTTATTCTGGGTCCACCACGCCCGAGTGCGCAGTAAGCCGCTGCGAAATGGTGATAATATTAATACGTCATTGGGGCGATGTGAAGAGTAGGCGGGAAAGGACCATGTTATCTCTTGGAATATCAGAGGATTGGGAGACGGGCAGGACGCGAATCTTATTAGGATCTCGGCTCCGTTGGGTTTACAAAATGAAAGCTAGATTGGGAGGGTGTCTCTGGGTTGACACTTCATTGGTGAAAGGCACATCAACTTTTTCTCTACACAACTATGTACCTTTAATATGCATTTTGTACTAAGATTTTATGATGAAAGACAAGACAATTGGGCCGAGTTCCTCAATATCGCTGATATGGGAATCAGCATGATTGGTTCATCTGCCGTGAGCAACATTCTAGAATTCATAATCCACCAAGGACAGTGAAATACCATGGTACCAGCAATGAGGTGCCAAAACAACTTATGGGGCCTTCAGTACTAATACTTTCGTGATCTATATAGATAGAGCGGCTACGGTATCCTCTGGTGTCGCTTTAGCTTTGCATTGATTTATTGCGAATGTGTTTAACAATCCTCCCACCTTCTTCCGCAAAATCATCAGCCAAGGACTGAGTCATTCGTGCAGAAAACAGTAGATCAAGTAAGTACAGTTGATCGGGTCGATTTACCGTGGATTACCCGGTGTGGCGACAAGCGCTTAAGCTTAAGGCTGGATACACAGACATGGATTTGGTGAGAAGGAAAGAAAAAACAAACAAAGCAAACTCTATTTAGACAGTGAATCCTTTCAGCCTTCAGGCGGCAGATGCCGAGATCACCACCTCATAAAAATCTCTTTCAGACTAGTGGTGTTGCTACTAGTTGGAAAATTGTTTTTTTCTGATTCAAAAATGATGATTTAAAATTTCCAGATTTTTTACGGCATCCAGTAGTAGTAGTGTTGTTCGTTAAGATAAATGTTACAGGTGGCAGTGACAGTGGCACTGGCAACACCGTTGTTAAGGGAAGAACATATCATTCTCAGATTTCGCTTGCAAGCATATATCAGATGGGTGACCAATCCTTCTAAAAAAAGCCCATTTCGACGTGGCTATGGGGGACTGAGCATATATAACCGATAGAGAGAAGAATCAGGAGCTGGTCTCCCCTCGTGTAAATGCATCGTTCTCCCCATGATTGCCCGATCTTTTATATTTCTTACCGCCTTGTTCTCTATTCTCAACATTGTCGCTGGGAATTTGATGGACATGATTTGTGAGTCTCGCATCCTTTTCCCCAAGACCCGCTGTAAATTCCATAGTCCCTGGGATGGATTATGTAGAACACGCACAGGAAAGCGGAAAATGGGCCAAGGTAGCCGCTGAACATGCCAGAAAAAGACACAGTGAAGCCGCACATCTTCACGCCAGAATCAATCATGACACAAGGCACCAGAAAGCTCGTGAAGCCCATGCTTGTGAGGAAGAGTTGTTCGATGGCAAATGGCGTCGTCAGACGCGTCTCAATCAATACTCTTTGAGCAATGAAACCGCCTTCCTACTCCATCAAGAGAATTTGCGTCGCAATCGCGAGTATCATAGGTCTGCTAATAAAGCCCATCAGGCGATAAATCACTTATTATGGGCAGAATCTGCACTTGCTAAGACACCACCCGACAACATAAAAGCGGCACATCACCGTAACGAAGCGTTGAAGAGACGACCTCCTCGATTGAAATGCGGTGTCGAACCATCTGATGATACATAGTTGTAAGAATGGACAGAGACAAGAGTGACTAAATAGACGGTAACAAATGTAACATGTTTTGAATGCCGATCAACAAATGGGAATACTTTCGATCTTTTTCTGTCTTTTACATTTGAAGGAAAAGTCAAGAAAGCTGAAAAAGAGAATATAAGTCTAAAAAGATTGATAAAGGAAGCAAAGGAAAGTAGCATTCTTTTTTGGGTTCACAATGTTTAGTACTAATGACTTCTTTGAAATCTCCAGGGGTATCTGGAATGTTGATACTAACCCCTTGAATTGCCTAAAAAAATTTACTATTGATAGTCAAAAACGGCTGCAAATCACAGGGAGAATGGAGAGCGGAGGACTCAGATTGGTTTTCCAGGTAATTAGGGACAATTTTACATGATCAATAGTACTAATACTTGTTTGAACTTACTTAAGGGAGAAGACGGCCTTGCCTGATTTGACGACTGTCATGGATTCACGTACGCAACCTGCGACGGTGGCCCCAAAAAATAATTGTTAGGGACGTTGCCAGACTCATGAAAGAGAGGAGGACAACAGCAGTTTGTGTAATGGAGCCGCTGGGCGTGAGTATGGTGAGTATGGGCATTGCGGGACACCCGAGCATATTTACGAGCAAACATGTAGTACTGCGTGTTATTGCAGCTGGACTGGACGCAGGGAGATGCAGCATTGTGAAAGTCATGACGCCCCTGTTGAGCAGGGAGCTGCTAAGCCCCTAGTGCGAATAACTACTACTTACCGAGTTTGTTAGTTTGGAGTGGCTACTTAAACTACTTAGGTAAGGGCTTTCAATAAAAGACCTTATATTCTATCTA
>Ga0307514_10003237_pt1 | contig 15907 bp, 13 predicted proteins | sample 16_EM_MG_FD_203088 | JGI IMG/M metagenome (GOLD analysis project Ga0307514, IMG submission 203088) | Populus trichocarpa ectomycorrhiza microbial communities from riparian zone in the Pacific Northwest, United States - 16_EM | ecosystem: Host-associated > Plants > Roots > Unclassified | place...
GGGTCAGGCCACGTCAGAGTTTTGCGTAGGCAATCGCCCACTTTTCGAGCGGAAAGTTGTGAAAACTTGCCCCCGACGGCGTTGCTTGAGTTCAAGAGTTTTTGTAGAATTAATCAGATATTCTTGCTCGTAAGTTCGCAAGGAATAAAATAGCGTTTTCCGCGATGTTCACAAGTGTCTGGGTGTCGAGTTGTCCAAGTGGGCTCGTCCTTCAAAGTTGTTGTCGCGACGTCGATTGACTTTAGGTTATACATACTGTACCTATGACATATGTAGAGAACATATAAATCACGTAGTCCACATTCATCCTCATGATGACTCCACCTATTGACACCACCTTTCTATTGTTTTCCGAATTAGGTAGTATATTCCACAAGATCCCCGATTCCTTACTGAACTATATATAGCCCAAATTTTTTTTCCAACGGACAGGGTATCCGGAGTCGACGATGTGTGACACTCCCGTCAGGTTGGAAAAACACACTTAAAGTTGCATTGCACCGAAGCTAAATGAGAGCCAATGGGCTGGCCCTGTGAACCTGCAAAAGATGCAACTCTTGGGGTCTTGATGAGGCCCTATTGATACATTCGGTTGACTGGGATGACGCTGTGTTCCGCACCTGCATGCGGTGTAACACGGATCGATCACTGTCCTCCAATCACTGCTGATGCCATCCTTTCGTGCATAGGTACCCCACATCCTACTGGTAACGACCTTTGCTTCGGATGACCGGCACTCCAAGTAAATTTTTCCACTGGAATGGTGTCCTCCCTTTCAATCATAAATCATGTGCTGGCTGCGGCCAGGCATCGTAAAATTAATATACTGGTAACGGCTGTACTCGAGTACACTGGCTTGGCCAAGATAGCTGCCAATCATGAAATCCTGATCGGGGAATATTCATTGTCATGGTTGAATATTAGCCCACCTACACGATACTAGCAACGTAGGGCATGTGGGGACAACACAAGTGGGCATGCGGGGAACATTGACTCAAGCTCGGGTTTCATGGATAGCATTACTATACCAGGTCGGCTCGCTAGCGGACTTCGGTGGCATTGTATTACCCTCAGCAAGGGATACTGCACATGCGGTGGCATGCGAGTGTGAAGTGGTAAAGAGCTTCAGGATCAGATAACCGCATTCGTAGACTTTAAGCCAACATTGTGTTCCGAAAACCGAAGTAACTTGGGTCGAGATCTAGTGAGGTGGGGCTGGGTGCTTTGGTAGATTTTTGTGCCTTGGTCGAATATAAAAGCCTCTCGTCGCACCCTTCAGGACATTCCTCACCAGGCTCTATCCTCCTCAGAATCTGTTTACCTTCGCTTCACACCATCTAGCATTCTTGTCTTTTCAACCAAGTTTCGTTCCAGTCATCCAAACAGACAACATGGTTTCCACCAAAGCTATCCTCGTCACCCTCTCCCTCCTTTCTACCGCTCTCGCACGAGTCCCAACCGCCCTCGATCGCAGGGATGTAAAGACTTGCACCGAGTGTACCTCTTCTCCAAACAACTGCGACATCACTGCCCCATGTGCCTCTGCATTTGGCCAGAAGTTGTTCTGTGGATGGTAAGCTGAGGGCCTCTTGTTCACTTATACATTTTACATTGTACGGGAATAATTACTGACATGGTAATCGTCACCCCTTTAGCCGTCCAGGATATCGTGCTGCCGACCCAATTGATATCAGCAAGCAATGGCGCCTCAACGTCCCCTACCACCAGCACCGTGTCTGGGTTGCTCCAGGAGTGGTGTGTGATACGCTCTGTAACAACCCATTTGGAGACGACATTTGTGGGGAAGTTCCTTTCGCCGACAAGTGTGTCGTTTTCCCTCCTTATTAGGGGGTTGGTAGGACGGCACCTGGACTCTGGGATGGATACCGTTGATTTTTTCCTTCCGTTTGAATAAGCTTATTGGACAAATGATGGTGATAGGAAAGGGACAGCTGGGCTTGGGACATAGGTTAGTCTGGTTATCAATAAGTTCTCTTTTGGTGGGCTAGAAGGCGAGGATTGGGTTGAAGAACTATGGAGGGCGGCTCCTGTATAGTGGTAATGAGCAATGCGTCAACATGATTTGTAGGGTATTTACCTAGGTCTCCAAACCAATTTCATCTCTATTCTTCAGCGTTGATGTATAAGTATCCACAATCGGACAGCTTTTGTCTGTCCCAGGTCTGTATGTACATCAGCAAGACCACATGGACATTTTCCAGAGCCACAAAGCCGTTTCGAGTCTTGCACCACTGACATATCTATGGGCTGGTAGCCTCAAAAACTTTTGCCATACCCCTTTATTCAACGTGTATGTGGCAGATGCTTTGCACTCAATCACTTATTTACTACGTCTGTACCTACGTTGGGCTATGGTCTTCATTAGCTAGTCTTCTTTTATTAAGCAACCATACCCCCCCCATAGTATTGTCCAATGCACTTGACTTTATATACCTTCATATATTTAGTAGCAAGTAGTAAGAGAGAGGTACTCTATCTAACTTTGAACAGACACACCCTTTTCCGGTGATATCGTAAGTTCTCTGCCCATAGAATTAGTGCCAGTCCATACCCATATATACTGTGTATGCCCCATAGGGCTGCAACTCACAGTAGCTATGACACTTTTGGCAAGGGTATGCGTGCATTCAACCAAATTAAGCCCAACATGGCTTTTTGAAGACTGATATGTGCAAGCATGAAATGTATTTCTGATTAATTCAAGGCTCTCGGGGTTCCGGACATTGATGTTCTGTGGAGGTAGGTATGCTCAGGTGGAAGGAGCGATACCACAAAAACTGGTGGTTAAGGCCCCTATGGGTCAAGCCGAACTAGAGCTGCACATACATCACAGGCACCCGGCATGATGTCTCACACGTAGAGTTAGGTACATACTCGGGTAGAGTACGGAGTAGGTAGGTAGTACTTCAACAACCCCTGAGCGGCAAGATCTCACTTGCACCCTTTTTTTTTGAGTCTATACGCCTTTCTCCTTAGGCTATGAGGCGGCTCTCACTTGACATATGGATCGTATTTATGCGGCGCGATGGCTGTTTTGGTGATGAGATATACTTACTTGGTACAGTGATGAATTGTCGCACTCTGCATGCAGACTGCCAGAATCTTGGTGTCTGTACAGTATTGGACAGTTTGTGAATACTTGTACAGTAATGACTGCAGCGTGCATGCATCGTGCAACAATTCATCACTGTACCGAGTACGCGGCTGCAGTTGGGCTGTGTTCTGACCACACAGAACATGCGGACAGAATGCTTACAGGAATATATACCCATGTAATTTCCGTTGCAGGTAATTCCAGTTTCGATGCCAGTACGAGGAATAATGGTGTCGGAATTACAACAGCTTGATTTTATTAACCATACAATTCACACTTGGAGTCGATAAAGGGATCAAAGGCAACTGGGGTTCTCTTCGCATCATGACTGATCCTCTCAGCATTACAGCGTCCATCGCGGCTGCCGCGGGTGTTCAGGTGATAGCCCTTGTGAGGGGCTCATTAGCGACTGCCGAAATGCCCCTTCCGAGGCCTTGAAACTCACAAGTGAGATGCAAGCAATGGATACGGTACTTGGGTGACTAGCGGAATTTCCCCAGAGCCCTGGGCTAGATACGCTCCTTCCGCAACAACTAGTGGACGACCTCCACCCAATTCTTGGGTCATGCATGTTACTTTTCGAGCGCATGGAGAGGATCGTTTGTAGGGATGCTGAATAAGGGCATGTTGGCGGGATTGATTTTGGCAAGGCTGTGCTGGGTTTCCAAAGAGAGGGAATTAGAAAAGCTGAGGATTGGGATTTCAGAACATAAGTTGGCGCTCAATATGGCATTGGCAGTGGCGTCCTAGTAAGACCCCACATATCTAGTCTGGGAAGATGGCCTTCTGTTCGAACTCATGTCCTGATACGTACCTGGACAGTCTTGCAACCCATCGGATGCATGCTTCGACAACCAGGATCGAAGCCTACAATGAAGTGATATTGGCTAAACTAAATCAACTCTTGTCTCAAGGGTCAGATGAGCTTGCAGACATCCCTGGCGCCTCGAGCTTGATCATGCGGAATTTTCTTGATGATATAATCTCCTACACAAGCTCAGTATGCAATTTCTCGCGGCCCTCATCATCATGATGCGGCGGTACATGAACAACGTGCCATACACAGAGTCCACAGTGACTACTCCACAAGCGTCATTTAAGCAGTATGATGAAAGCGGACACCTAGAGGCGGGAATGCTGGAAGCCCCAATGGAACTCAATCCAAGCTATATGGTGGATAGGCTGGGGATATTGAAAGCTGGAGGCGCATTAGTGGGATGAAAACGAATAGAGAAATCGGCTCAATGTCGGATTCATTCCTTTTATAGAGACGCTCCCAGCGCGGTCTTGACAATACAATTCCTGGCACTATGCAACCTCCACGGCAAAAGTCTGTGTCCCCTCTTTCACCTGTTTTTTCCGCATCAGGAACCTCAAGCCACGCTTTGGGAAGGTGGAGTCCAGCCTATGTTGAGCCAGGGAGTCAAGTTGATTGACCCCGCATTACCCTCAACTCCTCACAGTGGGGGTATATACAACATTAGCAACAATTACCTCCCTCGATGAGGAAAAAGAAGTTCTAGAAAGACTACCCATTACGGATCTACAATGTATGCATTGGTTGCGGGTCATGCTCGACAAGAGCAATGAAGATATTTCCTCCGATTACCCAAACCAATACGCGGTGCTGCTGGAGGTAGTACAGAAAAGATCCTCCGTTTACATGAGCAAAACGTCCCAATAATCAAAGTCCCTGTCCCACTGTGTGAGCTGGCGGTAGAGGAGTCAGTGCCTACGCATCTAGTTCAGCACAAGGTCCCGGCTATTGAAGTGCCTACCCCAAGACGCCGTGGCAACGCCACCGCTTCTTTGGATGGGAATTCACAGCAGATACCTTCGCACTTGTCAATTCCTACCACGGTGCAATCACCGGAGCAACGACAGCAACCATCTTCTGTTGAAAGCTTGGCACTGACTCCGCAGCAGGAGATAATAATTGTTAGGTTGTCGCCTACTGAGACTGGTGCCTCCCACAAGATTGGGAGTTCGGGGGCAAATGCAGTCCAAATGAGGTCCTAGAGCAGACCACTGAGCCACCAGAAACTGTCGGGGGTTTCCAACGCCTTTTGAGCTAATTACTTCTTCTCGGAAATATGATATTTCGGCGACTAGCCACGGGTAACATTCTATTACAAGAAACAGTGATCTTATCCTGCCGCTCCATAACGCATCTACTCCCATCAGTACGCCGGCATGAAGATAGCATACTCACCCTTCAAACACAATACCCAGGGAATGAGTCCCCATCCACTCTGACCCCTGGTTCCTGCTCTAGCGAACTCCGGTCGTGGCCAACCTTGTGCCTATGCTGTGTATAAATTGAGTATACGACTTGCAATTGTGGATCCCCGACGAAAACGAAAGCCTGCGGAACCACTGGCAGACCGCAATGAAGATGAACATCACATACTTCTGAATAAGCAAACATTCAGCTTCGGGAGTGGGTCGTTTGGAGGGAAAAATTCTAGATTGATCTCAAGGCCAGGGTTGGGAAGGGTCCCGGGACTCATTTGGAAGATCAATCGGAGGGGGAACAAATTATCGCGGCAGGGTATTCTTGCAACCTTCACCTCAGATTTTTTGCAGTCATTGGCTTCACGGTGTTACATACATGTTTATCTAGAACTTCATAGTGATTGGTGTTACATCTCCTTTTTACTTTGAAGACTTTTTCACCCGCCAATGAGTCACTGCAAGTCTTCCCCTACGAGAACTGTATATTCTGAGCCCCGACCATTGGCAACAACTACCGCAAAATCTGAGAATGAAGACCGCCGGGCTGCTCATACAAAGTCCGTGGGAAGCCTGCATTTCCAGATTATGTTGTATCTGTGCCAGCAACCGCCTAAAGAAGTAAGGTCACTAAGGGGGGCGGGTACCTCGTCAGGTGATTCGGTTTCATTACATATTAACTTCCCAAACTACGTTAGTCTGGTTGTGAAGCTGCATTATTATTCATGTTTATTTTTCTTTGGTGAGCTATCCACCTCCCACTCTCCCTCCGCAACTTACCCCACCCTCGTCCCATTTCAATACTCTGATGCGTGACTGGAACCCCAAAGTCAGAGAGCGCAGTCCATCGGCCGGAGAGCCAATAGTCACGAAGTCAAATCTAGAGGTCAGCGAGGATAGGTCACCATCTAGGAATAAGCGGGTTAAGAAACATCACTGTCATCAACAGAAAAATAGCAATGGGCGACGGGAAGAATGTACGGGACATGAGTCCGGGGGTGCTACTGGCGCTCATGAGTCACAAAGAGTCACATGTACAGTATCTATGAGCAGCCTGTCCGAAGGCAACAATAATATGACAAATGTTTCCAAGGCACAAATGGGGAAGCGCGAAGCCAACAAAGATAAGACAACTCGGGGTGCGGGCTTGAGAGCTAAGAAACAACTCAAGGCCAAGAAGGCAAGAAAGGCTGCGGTTGAGCGTGAGGCGGCAAAGATCGTGACTGCAAAGGCAGCAATGGAGCAACTTTTGGATCCAAAGAGTCACGTGGACGAAACTGCGGAGAATCGAGTGCAGAAAAGGCCAAAAGGGGAAGAACGTAAGGCAAGGAAGCAGGCGAATAGAAGGAAGCGCAAAGAGGCTCAAAAACATAGGCAACAGCAGCAAGACCACGCGGCAATGGTGGGAGCAGCTGATGGATACACCATCCAAGACGAGGCAGAACAACAGCAATCCAGTGTGGTACCGTCTGAAGATTCGGAGGGACTGAGAAGGGAGAAAAGAGCAGTTGCCGGAATGCAGAGCGAGGTGCCGGCCGGGCTGGTTACCAACGAAGATTCACTCTACCCTAGCCCAGCCGTGGGGGGCGCCTCGACCCAAGCACCTGATATTGCACTGTCATCCCGACGCATCTATCCTGCCAGCGTAGACGATAATTCGTCCTGTTCTGGATTCAAGATCGTAGAGAGCCCAATGGTACATGGGGTTGAAGGAGCTGCGCGTAGAGGGCTCTTTAGCACCACAGATGGGCCTACAGGAGTCACACAAGCAGGAGTCCAAAACCAAGGAGGAATGTCATACGAATTTCCTGGCCCTGGGGCAAAGCATTGGTGCAAACTAACCCTGGAACAGCGCATGGCGAAGATAGATCTTAACCCTGTGGGCAGTGACCATAGGAGAAAACGCTCCATCTGGGCAAAGGTCGAGGGCGGGCCTGTATACGCTTCCATTGTTGACTTGCCACGTTCTAGTGAAGTTCTAGATATGCTGATACACTGGCTCCGATCTCGCATCGTAAGCGGGGTTCCTGCTACTGACTTTGGTGATACACTCTTGGCACACACCTGGAAGCTGTTAGAATTTGTCTTAAGAGACAATGTGGATAAGTTGGAGGAGATCAAGACGAACTTCAGGTATGCAAGGAGGCTTGCCCCCAGGATCCAGAAATGGGAAAAGGTTCAGCTCACAACCGAAAAGACGTGTACAGAGATTGAAAGCCTGTGGGGCAAGAGTTGGAAGGAAGAGTGTGCCAGGGAGACTCATACTGCTGGCGTGCGGAGCTTTGAATGGGAGCGCAGTATTGTCAAAAAGGTGAAGGTACTCGCAAGTACGGCGATGGAAAGGGGTATAGGAAGAGAAAACGCATGGGGGCTAGTTCTGAAAGAGGTGCTGGCAAAAGGAGAGCGGGCCGCAGTTGTGGCTGAGGATGTTTGGGTGGTTACAGAGACATTGATTGAAATGTGAGCTAGTCCTTGATGTCCTTCTGCCCATGCACCGTGTGGGCTGACCTTGGCAATTCTGAGTATATTGTAGGAATCAGCCCATGATGGTGAATTGTGGTTGTCCCGTTTCGCTGAGGGAAATTCTCCCAAACCTTCCCACGCCTCGGAGCTGTTCTGCCATTATGCCCCGGCATAATGCGGTTGCGCTCCTGAAACAAATACATGCTCGCCTTCCACAACCTAATCAGGAATTTGCCTCTTTATGCCATTCTCATCTTCGGAGACTAGCTAGTGGCACCTTTGGCCTGCTAAATAATACTACCTGCCACCCCGTCCTGGCAGAGAGATTAGGTTGGGTGTTTGGCGATCTTGGTGAGGATGGGAAGAATCCACACTATGAAATGAATCCACAATGGTTCCGCAAACCTTTTCGGCAAAAGGCAGATGCTTGCTCCTCTGATACTCCAACCTCATCAACAGGATTATATAAATACCCTGTCCAAAACCCCAACTCCGTAATCCGTGCTTTCAGCAACACTCCCACCATGACTGGCCTCTCGACATTCACCTTGGACCGGGAAACAATCTTTACCCGATATTCCACTCCAGGGAAATTTCAGGAATTCCTGGAATATGGGACAGTCCGCATTTCCAACTTGTTCTCCCACCTTGATCCATCCATTATCGACTCCGAATTCGATATGTATGATCACCACTTTCAGCCTCCACCCGGCACGAAACCAATGGGCTGGTTACGGATAATGTACCACTCTCTAACACAACAAGCAATCCGCCAGGACCCCGCTGTCTACGCTCTCCACGCCGCCGCACGTGAAGATGGCTGTTGGAGATTCATTAGTTATCCCTACTACACCAAGTCCACCTCGCCCAACGGGGAGAAAACCGGATTTTTCCACTTCGATATGAACGTTTCAGAGTTTTTAGCGACAGGAAAGAGTAGGCATGTTGTCCAAAGCGCCGTGACTCTTGTTAATGATGAGACTCCCCATGGATGCACTATGCTCGTCCCAGGTTTTCATAAACATATCAAGGAGTGGTGGGAAAGACACCTAGATGCTCCCAGGGGTGGAGAAACAACAAATCTAGTCCCAGGGAAGACATATACGAAAAAAGATGAGTGGGATTTTGGTCCGTTTATTCCTTACCCGTGTAAAGCGGGGGAATTGAGACTCACAAGGCCGGATATTCCCCATGGATCAACGCCTGTGTCGCATACAAAGAGGAGAGTAGTTTTCCCGTGGTTGATTGGGATTAGAGATGATCATGAGACGCTGGATGTAGATACTACTGAGACATGGTCTGAATTGGCGGAGTGTCATAGGAATTTGGTGGCTTGTAGGAAGAGTACAAGTGGAAGGAGTGCAAGTGCGTATGGGAGGCCAGAAGGGAAGTGGATGGGGGCTGTGGTGTTGGGAAGCACGAGCAGTGTAGGGGATGCGTTGGTGGGGAGGAGAAGGTGGGATGATCCAGAGGTGGTTAAGGAGAGGAATTTACTATTTGGTGATAGCGGGGTCGAAGCGGTGAGGTGGGTTGAAGACGTTAGACGGAGAATTCGGGTGGAGTTTGAAAGGTGTTGGGCGCTAGTCAAGGAGTTGGAACGAGAGGAATTTGGGAAGTATGCATTTTTTTGTGGGGACGGGAAGAGAAACTAGGGGCGGGAGAACACTGAAACTTAATGCAAATTAGCCTATTTGGTCATGGAAAGGATTTATGGTTTTTGGGGAAACCGAAAACAACTTTGGTTACAATGGGTGGTGCAGGCGTTGGGAATGCTTCCGTTACCCTCAAGTGGATATCTGGGTCAGGTGGCTCTCACCGAGCAATCCCCGAGGTACTGAGTCGGTTGCCCTTTGACTAATCTCACTCCTTTGGCCGTAAGTGAAATTTAACGTACCCAACTTCTTCCTAATAATATTCGTTGTTCAATCTTTTCTCAGGGTCAACTGTGGGGCATGAGTTATATTATATAAACCTTGACAACTTAAACCTCAAGGGGTTTTTCTTCGTGAGTAACTACAGTCAGAAATATCTGCAAGTACATGGGGAATATATATGTATGAAATTACCAAATAAATCAATTACCAGGGACAAACCCGGGGTTCAAGTTCTGTATATTGGCCTGTGTCGAACAAAATGTGCCACGATTAATTTACTACGTAAGTAGTCCCGCATATCTGGTATATTTTTTTCCACCTGCAGTGTAAGTGTGAAACCAGCACGAGGTCAGTTGCACTGCACTATACTGGTTCGAGACTACACGATACAATAGCTAGTTAGGATAAAATTTTGTTGATCACCATCTCATTAAAAGGCGAATCTGATCTGGGCCACAGGTAACACAGACAGGTACATTATATACTAGTTACCTAGTACATATGTGCTCATTAGGTATCCAGTCACAAAATTAGATGGTAAGACACGTACTCTACCTCTCTGCTTTAAATGTAACAGGTAACAGAAGCCAACCTGTAAGGTGTCGGTAGATCATAGTTAGATTACCCAGGCACAATGGGTGGGGCCAAGGGATAACAAGATCCTGGCTTATGCCTGATTTGATAATATATGCTAAATTGCCAGAGCTACAGGTCGATGGGATGGACTGCTCGATCTCGATGGGATAAACTAGCCCAAGCTGGTTGTAGTCAACCAAAATGCACTGGATCAAGACGAGCACGGATACAGCACTGATACAATTTGCATGTGAATCCCATTGAGCAGTCAATCACTGTAAGTACCAGGTCTTTTGCAAAGCGGGTGTACGAAGGCATCAGACGTGCTGTTTAAGGCGTACAACTTTGACAGTGTCAGCCTTGGTTACCTGATGCCGTCCCACCGACATGTCATGTATTGGGCATATTGAGGACGAGATAGTCTATTCTAACACTGAAAAAAACGACGAGTAGATACCAGTAACACATAACGCCCTCCATAAAAAAGTTGCAACCCCCCCTACCAAAGAAACTCCCAAGCGCTGGTCTTGTGGCTTGGACCTCAGCTAGTGAGTTACATATATACATTCAGAGAAGCAAAATACCAAACACAAAGTCCATCCTTATCCCGTAAGTAATACCTGGTGAAGACAAGGCTGGAAAAAAAAAGAAAAGTGATCGCTCGCCTGTTATAAAGTTCCTAAGTTTACCCTTCGCCCCTCCCCTAGATGGTATCCAACGTAGCAGGTCACTGTCGTTGGTTTCCTGTTTGCTGCAGGAGACACACCCTCACCCTCACCCTACCCCATCCGCCATAGGTGCCATAGATGACAAAAGCACAGCAGCCCCCGACTCACTCGTCTTTGGGCGCCGTGGGGGAAGTGCAAGATCCGCATTTTTCCCCTTACTGTGAGGTTGTAGTTGACTTGGATCTTGGGAGGCATCGTGATTCGCCCGGTGATATTCCCAGTTGGTGACTTCTTGGAGGAGGTGTCGGTGACGGTAAGGGCTTTTCCTCGCCAGGTGTTTGGTTTCCGCGATATTCTATATCACCCGACACCTGAGTCTCACTGGAGTTGGACACAATATACCCAGTTTTTCCGCTTTCCCCAGGGAGGTTTGGATAATCCCAGTGAGAACCCAGTACACCCAGTCCCTCAAGGTCCGCTACCTCGATGATGCTTCTTTTCCTCCCCCATCGAATATGATAGTACCTCTGTACTCCTTGCCAAGTAGCTGTCAACGACTTCCCATCCCACCCAGCTTTTGCCCTCCTAAGAAGTGCCGTACCATTGCCGGAATCACCCCGCCACTCCGCCTTGGGTATGTCGTCCACAGGCGGAGGCCCCTTCGGTGTAGATGAAAACCACGAGGTACTCAAGAACAATGGTCTCAGCATGGGAAGGCAAGCACAACTGAGCCCTGCCCCAAGCTCAACCTCACAAATTATCGCAATCCAGGGCATCCCCCAGGTAGGGTCTCTCTCTTTCATCACACTCTTTATAACGAAGGCCTTGCTCAAACACGCCCCTACTGCAATTAACCCCACTGAGAAGATGGCAATTAGCCCTAGTCTCCTCGGCACACTGACATTCTTCAATCTCCATAACATCGGGATAGGCATGATAAAGATAAGACAGTTAGTACTGATGCCTACTGCGGCATGAACAGTCATTAAAATTTGGTTTTCTTTGCAGATCAGCCCATCGGAGTGTATGCGAAAGCACCAGATGGACGAGAAAATGACTCGGAAGACACTCATGAAGGCAGAGAGGAACATCAGGAGATAGCAAAGATAATGGAAGGTGCGGTATGTTGCGAGCCGGCAGTAAAATGTCAGGAGTGTCAGTTGCACAAACATGTTGCCAACTTGTGCAATCAACGAAACAGAAGTAATCACCTATTTTAGAAGCTCCTGTTAATTAAACATTTTATGCCAGCAATGAAGAGAACATACTGTTTTTAGTTCCTGCATCAAACTCTCTTTGATTTCCCATATATGTGTACCATATCCTATGGTTGTTCCCCACATCGTAACCGCTGTTAACCCAGTCATACACAACGCTCCCATCAATGCTAGCCAGTCATCCGCACCAAGACCCCCCAGTATATAGCTTCGGACATAGAATCTCAGTCCAACGAACATAAACGCCATGATAGGGAAGGTGATACAAAAAGCGGTAATCAGCGGGACCTGCGTCTCGTGGACATATCCCGGCGGAGCAGTGGCCCAGTCCTGCAATGTCGACATGTTATTCACCACCTAAGTCTTGTAAAGAATGTAATATCGGGGCTGCTACTCCTGTAGTGGTAATGAAGCGTATATGTGCACTCAATAGGTGATATCGGTATGCAGCAAAGATCTTGGTAATGTTGCGAAGCTCTTATGTCGATATATAAGAAAACCGAAGTCGACACGGGGAAGAGAAGCATTGCTCCCCACTAGGTGTCGGTCACCCATGGCATGCGGGTCCCCCAATTGAGCTCAAAAGTCTGGAGCGTGTTGGGGGCCAATACACCTGAGTGATATCTGGAACGTCGGACCTACCGGTAACCATTCTGTCGGACAGCTAAGCCTAATTGAGTTCTTTTTGTGTCAGCAATTGCAGGACGGGTTATGGTGGTTTTCATCTAGTGTCTCAAAACAGTGTGTAGATCCTGCCACCTGCATAAACGAGTCCGAGATGTGCTTACAGGTCCAACTTCCAGTGATCATTTTGTTGGCCACACTACCCATACTTGAGGTGAGAATTAGCTTCCCTTCCCCACAAATTCCTGTGTTGCTGAAACTGGTGCACAACAGTCTTGTTGGTGAGCTGGAGCCAAATGATGGGATATAAATTATCAGGAAGCATATATCAATGCGGAGGACGACGAGATGTAGATAATTGAGGGTATGGTAGGGAAACACTGTGTGATGCGTAAATCAATGATCTAGATATCGGTTCACCGGCAGCCACTATTCATCAACTGCAACATGCATAACTGTTTCCGAGATATCGCGAGACATTGGGTGCGTACGACGACTTCTGTCTCGGCAAGGTCTCACTAAGTAAGTTTCTTTTCAAGATTTGCGCCAATTGCAAACGGGATGCATATCTCGTACATAGAATACACACTGTACATAACAGTCAAAATGAGGGGAAAATAGCTTGGTTGGAGAGACTTAAGGGACTCGTCAAGCTCCAGGTCAATACTTAATATATCATATGCACGAAGCAGGTTGAGTAAGCTCCAGGTGACATGTTCTACAGTGCATCAAAAGTTGAATGATTTGTTAATGGATTATTCCGGCGGTCTCATATGTAATGCCAACTTGAAGAACACTTGAACCTTTGTTAATATATGTGTGAGATGTTCTTGTGAATAGCTATCATACACTGTAGGTACTGCGAGCGACCTGTCGTTCCACCTGAAACACGAGAATCGGCAGAAGAGACAGGGGATCTTGCTCGCGGCATTCTACTCAAAGCAGCTCCAGATCTAAACCTTGGTAGGTCTAAACATCAAACTCCATCAGATATCAAACACAGTACCTGAATTACAAACGAGTGCTCTCAATACGACTGCCACGTAATCCGTCCACAAACCCCGTCTATTTTACAGTTCTAAATTGCAATTTGTGCCGAATTTATCTCAGAAAATGGCATTCCAAAGAGCCTAATCCCCGGATTTTGAGTACAGCTCGCGAGTACAAGCTACAGGGTTCTGAAATATTGCGAACGCTAGCTAGCTTGTGGCGGTAGTGTATCCAGGGTTGATGATGAACAAAACATGTGATTTGTCGGACTCCATGCTGATAATAATGTCAGTCTGAAGTTTCTTACTCTCGTTTGCACTAGTGGAGTCGCTCGGTTCGCCGAGTGGTACCTTTATCCTTTAAGCATAACGTACAGTCGACGTATGAGTGAGACACACCTACGGTACCTACCAAAACCGCGGATATCGGTAAGAACCCTAATACCTCTGTACATGCAGCGTACATGGGTACAGTACAGGGGAAGGAGATTGGAGGGTTGCCTCAACACAAACTCCACAGTTGAAATCAACTGGGGTAAATATGCTGTGTCACTAGCAATCTTTCCCACGTACCTATCCGTGTGTAATACTCAGAATCCTGTGTGTCCTTTTTCGTTGCAACATCCAATTGAAACCCGAATAGCATTCAATGTCTGAGACAGACATTGCATCCTTATATCCGAGTTACACTCCCAACTTCTATACCGGAACGCCTTTAACCGGAAAACTTGCTATTACGAACGGGCTGCGGCAACTACCGGGCAAAATTTTATTAGTTATACCGGACAAATAGTGAGCCGGACCGGACGAGGAATCCCAAGAATAAAAAAAATATATACATAGAAAATTAATTAGCAGAACCGGGGCAACCAAGGTAGAGGGAGTCGGAGCCCAGAAGTCCTTAAGTGATGCCTGAACCTTATGCTTTTGTTGATAATATTTAAGTCCTTCTTGCGCTTGACCAATGATATCAACCAAATCTTGAATAGAGAGTTGAGTTGGAGTATGCGGAAGAGGAAGAGTATAAATAGATATGCTTTGCAAGAAGCGGTTGAGGTCATCTAACTGAGTAAGGGCTTCAGCCAGTGTAGGAATGCGGATGGTGAGGGCTCTGATAGAACAGACTCAGTAGAATGTAGTAAATCAGTAGTATTGTCGGCCTGAGGTGCAGTAAGCTTCTGAAGACTTTCAGCAAGAACCACTGACAGCGAAACAACTGCAGGATCTTGATCATGGATCACTAGATCCTCGTCAAATTCTAACCACATATTTGTAGTTTTATCGACGCCTTGATCAAGAACTGAGACATGATCTTGTACTTTATGTCCATTTGAGTCTGAATTCAAGGTCAACATGCCTGCAACAGATATTGTAGTTGCCATCTGAATATCCTGCAAATACTCTTATATTTTTCAACAAGCTCACGGTCCATAGAACTCACAATTCCGACCTTCTGCCAACAGTGAAAATTGTTTAGGAACTCGAGGACATTCTTGTATAATAGGAGCTTGGTTTAGGCTCTTACAGGACAGTATATACAATACCGAACGGGCTGCATTTAGGATTTACACATGCGATTGTCATTTTGACCCCTTGTAATACATGCAGTAAGTTAGGTCGTCCTCTATAGTTATAGGGAATATAGAGAGGGCCTATGGGGCATCTATCCATACTATAAACAGCTTTGTCTGGAGGGTGGTGGTTGAGATTGGGGGGCCCATAATAGAGGGGGGGTTTGTAGGCACTGCTAGGATTGTGGATATGATAGGGAGTCCAGGACAACTCTGAGCAGGCTGTAGATGTCATAATCGCATTCAGCGGTCACCCAGGAAGTGGTTGCCAAATGAATAATTTGCTGGATGCAACATATCCATATAGTCACTCATTACTTAGTTAGGTATAGTACCAGTAGTCTGGTGATACCTACACGAGACAGATACGCTCGCTTCGCTCGCGCGAATCCTGGGGGCAAGCGCGATATACCCGAGTTGGTGATTAATTCGCTCCATCTAGTTATCATAATATAGCATAATAAATTAAATCAGAGGCCTACTACTAAAGTCCATCGCCATAGCCATGGATAAAGTGCAACAGTCCTGAAATGCCCGATCGAGATGCAACCCCCCACTGCTAACTTCTGCCACCGCTG
>Ga0307514_10003238_pt1 | contig 15905 bp, 16 predicted proteins | sample 16_EM_MG_FD_203088 | JGI IMG/M metagenome (GOLD analysis project Ga0307514, IMG submission 203088) | Populus trichocarpa ectomycorrhiza microbial communities from riparian zone in the Pacific Northwest, United States - 16_EM | ecosystem: Host-associated > Plants > Roots > Unclassified | place...
ACACGTCGCATCGACATATGGTCGATCGATGACTAATGGTGCTAACTACAAAAAGGCAAGTTACATCATAGTCCTTGGCATAGTGATATCCGTACTTCCAATCAGCTCAACAACAACTATTGCAGGAAGTTGAGACTAGGGCAACCGGTCGCAGAATGAAATTCGTAAAAGACCTCGCGATAATGAAAACGGTCACTGAAGACAAGGCTTACGGGGCGGTAAACAGGACCGCCGACAAGCGACTGCAATTTCAGATCCGTCTATCCGATGCTGAGACAGAAGGCACGACCTGGAGCTTGGCCGATACGGAATGAGTTACTAACCAGCGGGAGAGACGGATTGATGGCATCACTTCGAATGAACTGAAGCGGTTCAAGATGGATTTCTCAATCCGCTTCATCAAGATTGAATCTTGGTGGGAGACAATCGGCATTGAGGCGCTCCAGAAAACCATTCAACAACACGTAATACATTTCAGATATCCAAAGACGCATCTTGTGAGCCATATATCAGAGTCAATCCGGTGAATGGGTTCCGGTGACAGTGTCACCACCAACATTTCTGAAAGGCTACATATCGCCATTGTGAATGTGGTATATCGATCTAGCAATATAGTCAATTACATTGGACCGATGCTTAAGCACAATGACCCGTGTACCGGTCTTGACTATATGGAGGAGCCACTGTCATATCTTGCACTCCAAGGCTCGTACGATATTGACTCTGCAAAATGTTTCAACCTACTGTCTGCTACCGATAAATGGTGAAGTACACGCACAGCTCATCTGTTACATCTCCAAACACTTCAGGATGATCCCATTATCCGCCCTGTCTCACAGCAGGTATATCATTTGAGAGAAACGCATGTCCGCGCAGTGTGCAGAAGTATCAAATCAACCTCACTCAGAGATGTATCAGAAGATTTCAGAATTCCCCACTTTGGACAACTATTTCACGCCCAAATTGAAGAGGACTGGGGACACGAAGTTAGTGGACTCGTGCTCGGATATGATCAGAATGTATTCCTTGACAGTATATTTATTAATCTCTAGAATGGGCAGTTGTATTACCATCAACGATTTCACAACCCTTCTTCTGTTGAGCGTCTTGGACTCGATAGGAAGGTAGAATATACCACTGCCAACCAAGCAATCATACCTGAAGCTCATAACATCCGGGTCCAGTATACGCAAGGTGAAGAGAATAACCTCTATAGCAGCGTCCAAGGAAGAATTCCTTCATTTCCTGTATTATACTTCAGCTGGACTCCACTGAATCAGATCCTCCAATTTCAGAAGCGCCTGCCAGCCAGGAATGCATTATTGATTTTTTCTAGGAGGTGCAAGAATACTCAACAATGGATATTACATTCTCAAGCTCTAGAATATGTGGTGGTGATTCCAACACAGTACATAGATCTTCATGGTTGGGCTAATTGGTGTTGACGGGTTCATCCGGGTTGTCAAACAAACGAATAAGATACATAAAGTACCTGTTGGAACAATCGTTGGACTGGCGCATTTGGTGCAGGAGAATGCTGCATCGGGTGGCATTGATAGCGTATAGCTTGTAAATAATCATGTTGATTTAGATTCCTACTGGACGGTATATTAATTAGATGAGAAAGCCTGATTCAGGTGTATAGCTGTGAGATAGTTTATTGAGTTTTACTATTCAACATAGACATTATATATTATTACACCCAGAGGGTCTGACTCCAGGTGGACCGGAATCATCTTGGAGACAAGTGTCGTAGTCCCAGCAGCTCCGAAATTTTACCAACTTAAAGGCATCATTTTATAGCATTCTGAAGACGACTTCATACTGTGTAGAATATTCTTGAATTCTGTTCCGCTACTCCAGAAGTGTTGAGGAGCACCTGAAAGCACTCACAGAGTACCTGAGAAGCTCATTGTTTTGCATTCAGTGTGTTTGGGAGCTTCTGGGAGCTGCTGTAAGGATCTGTTTGGCTGTTCAGAAAAGCTGAGTCATTTAGTTATGAGTCATGGCTTCCGAATCATTTTAAGTGTTGCTGATGTGATTTTCGGGTTTGGCACTTCCATTTATTGCTTCTCCCACCACTGCTCAGCCGGCTATTCTCTGCAGCATTTCCTTTTAACCTTCACTTCTTCTTGAAATGCTGTACAGATATCAGCTACTGCAGCTCCCATGTTTGTTGTTGTTGTTTATTCATACTGTATGAACTCTTACTAGAGTATGACAGAAACTAAAAAAACCCCTCCATCTCCTGGATAGCCAGCTAGAAGGCAAAGCTCCCCCCCCCCTGCTACCCTTCTTCCCCACAGCTCCCATGTTTTGTACTTGCAATAGTGTATTTCGATATTCCTTGCCCTTCAGAATCAATTCAGGTTTATTGAATGCTGCAAATTATCTGCACAACTGTATTGTCAATACCCTAATCATCTGACACATACAGTATACAATTACATAACCATGCAGTACAATCTGAAAGAAGTTAAAACATGTTACAGCGATACTTAGGTACCAAGTACAGGTACTAGTACAGCCGTAGATCCTATTCCTATAATTGATTACGTCTGGCCTCTGCTTGCCGAGCCTTTTTAAGTTGCTTTTTTGACTGGGGTAAAGGATTAACCCGCCCTTTCCTAGTCCTTCTTAAAGGGTCCTTAACGTAACTATTCACAGATACCTCTGGTAACTTCGTAGCAGGTTCAACGTTGAGGTTTCTAGCAATATCTCTCAGGGTCGTAGATATTCCTCTAACAATCGCTAGTTGCCTTTCTGCTAGGTTATCGATATGTTGTCGTAACTGTTCGTCCAATCCAATAACTGAGGCTATCCACCAGACACAATTTCCTACGAAGAAGTGCTGTAATTCTCTGGCGTAGGATACAATCTTTTCGAGTGCGTATACGATGATGTCGTTGTCGTTTTCGAAGGTGATAGTCATTCGTAAGGAATACTTATCAAAGGTGCGGGGCTGCCGCTACTAAAAGCTAATAAATTATATAATAATAATAGGTATCATAAAAACTCAATAATAAATAAAGGTCTTCTTTCGCTGGTAAGTTTCTGACTGTTCGCTGCTAGAGCTTGTTCTTTCAAATTGCCTGGACAATCGTGATCTCTTTATAGTCATGTTCGAGGGACAGTATTCTTATCGCCCATACTTCCATGATATGAGTCCGCTTATCGTATAATTGCAATGTTATCGTTGCGTGTTACATTCTACTGAACGCGCCCAATAATTGATTGCGACGTTACCCTCAGGTTACCGTGTTCATATAATGTGGTTTTGAAGCATTACGCTCCTGATTAATATCAGGCCATCCATCATATTAAATTATATCAAATGACGTCTCAGATCATAACTTCAACTTGAACATATTGCTTTCCCGTTTGTTTCAGTAGTTGGAACATTCACGACTGACACGTATCTCTGCGTAATCGCAATTTAACTGTGTTTGATCTTCTTAATCCTTTCAATTGCAATATTCTCTGCCTCACCATAATTGGCTATTCAGCATTGCATCATAGATTTAATCAGCGACCAACTGATACTATGCCAAAGTAGATTTTGACACGTCATAATATGACGTTGCGATGCATACAGCCTCTAATCAAAAAGACCGGTTCGCTTCAGGCCTCTTATCTTCAGCCAATGCCAATAATCCCTCAGACATTGCATGCTTAGGCCTCGACCTTCCGTAGACCGGGGAGTGCCGCAAGTAATCTCACTGTCTTTGCGCGTGAGTTGCAAATTCCTCGTAATAGCATATTGCATAACGTCTACTGTGCATGTAATTCTGCGTATTCACAATTTAACTATGAATTGCCCCGCTAGATAAGATATAGTAATTGTGGCCAAGAGTTATACGCATCTAAGAAGATTTCTCACTTTCAGAGCAGGCAGCATAACTTCATTATCATATTTGAATCCGACAGTGTGAGCGTATCGTCACTGTTTGATCGACAAGTGACTCAAGTGTAATTCCGCTAAAGATCACTTGACAGACAAACATGACATCGTATTTGAAGGTAGGTGTTTTGCATCCCTTAGGTTACCGTAAGACATGTACCCTCTTCGATCTGTCATGTATCTTTATCACTGTTAGAGGAGAACCCCTAACAAAACACACATGAAGATTATCCCAATGTATATTTACACTATTCCTACACAGAATTAACTGAAATGTATCTACTGAACTGAGTTCGGTAGGTGAACCCCCCCTACAGCATGCATCAACAGTTTCAGAATGTGCATCTAAAGGTGAAATAAACATGCTATTAGTTATATCTGCCAAAAATGTAATATAAGATATTTCTTGAAAACTCTAAAAATCATGATGCGGTTGATATTGCATACTGTTAGGCAATTTCCATTGAATATCACCTTCTCAACAAGAATGTCATTTGAGTGTAGCTAGAGCAATGCTACCATTCTTTTCAATATATCCATTATTCTACAAATCAATTTCTGTATCCAGATCCTCTATTCTGAGGGCGTTTGTTATTGCACTGCTTTGTTCACTCTGTAGATCACATAATGGAGATTTGGCAACCTGGTGTCTATGAAGTTTGTAAGTCAATCAACTTGCTTAAATATTGTCCATCCAAAATATTATTGTACAGTTGTTTCAAAACATTCCAAATTGACCACTTTCAGGTACTTTAGTGCTGGACTAGTGAACTTGACATTCAATTAGCAAAGGTACCTTACCAATGAATTGTTCATACTTTTACAGGGTACAGACCCACAACTGAAATACACTCTGATTTTATTTTAATGGTCACTTTAGCAGTTTATCAAACACATGAGAGATGCTATATAGGTGACTAGAATACAACTGATGTGTTTGTACTTATTCCGAACAACATGGTAAAAGTTGATATTGTCAAATGAGAAGAAGAAATGTGGTGTTTTTAATAGCTGGATTACTTTTGCAAGTAACACTTCCAAAAATCCATAAACAGCCTAAGATAGAGTTTTGTTCGATACTGTTATTCCCTATCAATTGATAGCTTCTACTGCTTTTTCAGTACTATCTAATGCATACAAGAAGTAATCTACAATACCCATTAACTGTTGGCAGTATTTCTGGCACCTGCTACAGGATAACTCTCTTACTTGCAAGGATTTGCAAAAGAAGTTGTAAGCATATCCAATTATGCAGATTCTAATTGTTTTGGCCATTTTCCGGACAACTGGCCAATAATTGTGGTTTCTGATTGTGGTGGGCCACTGAGTTCTGTGTTCTGGAGAATCTGACTCAGCAAAGGTGTATACTTACTATGTAATATCTCTGGGTGTATAGATAATAATTTCTCAATATACTCTATTGAGTACTTTATTATACCAAATTTACTTTGATCACTCTTTGCCAATACTACTATCTCTTCTTTCAATTGACCGGCAGCAAGCTTCATTACCAATTGCATAAAGGTTTGGATCAATTGAAGGACTGTACTCATACTTAGCCCAGTAGCCACAATGGATATGAGAAATATAGTACATGTATATTAATCTACCACTAATAATGCATTAGATTTCTGATGTTTCAACTCTTCTATTGTAGCATCTGCACACAAGTGGAATCACAATACATTTACTTTCATTCCTAGCTATTAGAGGTAGTTTGTAGTGGATATCAGAGTTGACTGCTTTCCAGTTGGTACTAACCCAGATTCTCCAGTGATAGTGTATATAGGAGTCATATTTGCATTAAACTCTTTTGGATTAGCTTTAGCACCATCAGAAAGTGCTTAAAGGGCCTTACTGTGAATTATTAGCACAGTGGTAGTTGTACAGATTTACAGTGTGGTGATGTCTGCAGGCCCTTTCCCATCACTTTTTCTTGCATTTCAATTTGGCATAGGTTGGCTTAACCAGGCTTAATCTGGCTTAGTCCAGCTTACTATGTGATGTACACCACACACGCGCTGATTTTATACCACCACACACAGTAGACAAGGGCCCGGGTACGATCTCGTTGTATGGAGAAACGTCGGGCGCTCTGGTGCCCTGTGTAACCGCGCCCATATACCCTTGTTACATAGGAGCAAGGGGAAGTGGGGTGAGTAAATGAAAAGAACGCAATTGCTCTTTAGAATGAATTTGTTCTCTTTCTTCCCTGGAAACTAGCATAAAGCAAAAAAACACAACCAGCCAAATTCCATACTCATCCACCTCCCATCACGCCTCCAGATTCCCCAAATCCATCCTCATTAACAACCGATCAACCTTTGCACCCTCCCTACCACCAGTCCACTCCTCCCTCTCCTCATCAATCCGGTGCAACCTTCCCATAAGCTGTTTCAAAAGCATCGTAACCTCTCTACACCTCGCAAGCACCTCACCCCTTGCACTATCTTCGTCGCCCTTCAGATGCACTCCTTCAACGGCTAAATCTGCGATGGTATATCTCTGCCGCAACCTCTCTATCCCCTCTGTCATGACATCGCATTCATGTAGCAGCTTCTTGATCAACGGCGCAAAGACAATATCGAACATAAATAGATTGCGTTTGATGGTAGCGAGATACTCGTGGTGAGCTTGCATCAAAGACTCCGGATCCTGCTGCTTCTGCTGGTCTTGTTCGTCACGCGCGGGGGGTTGGTCCGAGAGGGTGCATTGATGCCACCAAGAGTCTGCATCCGTGACTTCATCTCCGTGCTCATCATCGGCCTTTGTGCGAAATTTCTGCAGCGCGACCACCTCGACAAGCGCTTTGAACGCGCTTTCGATCACCTCGCCCTGCCAGTATGACACCAGTGATTGTAAGAAAAAGATAACGACCGAGGCGGTGGCCCAGATCTTGCGTTCCTTTGCCTCTCGATCGCGAAGGAGTAATTTCCTTTGTGCTCGGTCTTCTTTCGAAAGGTTGCCATGCAGCAGGTGTCGTCGGCCCTGCCAGAGGCTTTGCAATCGAGTCAGGGTTTTCCGTACAGAGATGAGGTAAATAAAAAGGGAATCGTACTCTTCTAGGTCTGTGGACTGTAGAAACAGCTCCAGTGGCCAGGAAAGATGGAAATTGAGACATATCGGAACACCGACCAAAACTTCCCGGAAGTTTTCTCCTGGGGTTTTGGCGGGTGTTGATGTGGGTGGCTTGTAGAGAGAAAGGTATAAAAGATCTCGCGCGGTGTCCAGACGCTCATCTATTACTTCCTCACCTTGGAGGGAGGAGAGAACTCCCCAGGTTCGAGTAAGGACTGCCGATACCTCCCCTTCCTTGATTATGGCTCCGGATAAGGGAGCTTTTATTGCGCCGGGTCGATGCCAGCGGTTACGGACTCGCTCGGAGGATTGTTCGATGAGGGTTAGAGCGAACTCTCCACGTCCGAGAAGGAAGAACTCGCGGAGGACTTGGATCGCTTCCATCACCTTTTCTGCGGGAAGAAGGGTCTGGAGAGTGTGTTGAGACAGGGATAGCCGTATTGCGGCGATTGCATTCGTCAATTTCTGCTGTGACAATGGAGATTTGAGAGATTGTAAAAATGTCAAATGTACAGGGAGCAATGTCATCTCTGGCGACGCAACGGCTGATGCTGAGGATGCTTGGCTCGCCGCCGAACCCCCTCGCAACCGGATCATTGATAACGCGCGTCCGATAAAAAGGATGGATACTGCGGTTTGGGAAGTGACAAAGCTGGGGAGAAGTCGTTTGTTGATTGCGTATACCTTGAGAACACCCATCTCCTCTTCCCCACCCGGGTTCTGTACCATATCTCCTTCCATTTCGGTGATGAAGAAATCTGTCGATGCCGAGTAGTTTCCATACGTCGACGAGGACGGTAGTCGGCCGTAAAGAACCCAAGTCGAAATCTCGCGCAGCCATGCCGTTTCAGCAATCTCGAGTAGATGAAGCGACACATCCTCCAACATCGGATACCCGGTATAAATGTCATTCCGTAGTCTGTTGATGATATCTGCCCCCGATATCTGCCCGCCTTGTTTACGAACCTTCTCAAAGTTCCCGCAGCCCGGAGATATCAGCTCCACCAGATCGTGTAGGTACCGCAATATCCTCTCCCACCCATCAAACCCACCCATGAGCTTTGCAAGCGAAACAATGTCATATCCATCCACGATCCCAGTTTCGCGCTTCAGTATTGACTCTTCGACTGCTAATATCCGCGACCGAAAGCGCTGGAGGTGGTGTGTCTCGATCCCGCTAGCGACGGCGCGCGCGATGGTGGAGGGATGGGAAGTGGTGATGCTGGAGCATCCATGGCGCAAGGAGATATGGAGGTGACCGAGGATCGAGAAGTTGTTAAGTAGAGCCCTGGCGGTGAATTAGGTACAGCGTAGAGTGGTGTGGTGGTAGGGCAGGTGGGGTACCGTTCTGACGGCGAGACAAGGGGGAAGGACTTCAGCAGGCCAGTGGGGGTGAGGAGAGGCGAAGGGTTCCCGGAGAGGAGAAGGAGGAGCTCGTGGAGCATTGGTTCGTTCGCGTTGGGTTCTTGGGGCCGTAGGTTGGCATCGATGTGAGTGCGACGACGTGAACTCGTAATCTGACGGAGTGCGTGCTAGGTTGTAAGGCTCGCGATACAAGGATGATACCGGTGGGCTAAAGCTGACAGTATGTTTCAATGGTGCGGAACGGTGGTGACGCCTGTGGCCAGTCTGTTTTGAACCTGCTTCTTAGAAAGTTTTCAGCGCCACCCAAAAGATTTTTTTAATTGGAGAACCAAGATGAACTCAGTTAAGAAGCTCTATCGACCTGAGTTTGCAAAATAAAAATATCCCATTGTGGTTGAGGCACTATAAAAATCGGGGATTAGAGTAAATGACCATTGAATGATCAACAAAAAGAAGCACGTGCATGGCAGGGGATATTCATATTCGTGTATGGTCTGGTTTTAAATGTCTCTAGCCCATGTTAAAAGTGTCCCCCACTATGCACTGGTACAAACAATATTTTAACTCGCATCAGGGGGGACAGGAGGAGACATTACAATTTCCGAAATACACTTCGGCTGGGAGGCTACATGAGTGTAATGGCTACATGTGGTTAAAGCTTGGTAAGTACTATTCTATATTGTCATCATCTTGCCACTTACAATTGTACCAGAAACATTACAGTGATTACTATACATCTATGTATACTTGAGTTGATATTTGCAACTATAATCAAGTCTATTCAATTTCAAGGCCATATATAGTTGTCTGGGTAATTATATGGCTTTACTGTTGAGTAACAGAATATATTGCAGTCATAAAAGTATAAGTTTACTATTTTTTGGTATATTACATTCAAGATCTTTCAGAATAACAGAAAAATTATATTCTTTATAATTAATTGATTGAAATTAGTTTAAATACTAACAGGGTCTGTTGATTTTCTATTTTGAAAATATTTGAAACTATATATTCTATTCTCATTAAATTTAACTAAAACTATATTAAGACAACTTAAACTTAATTATATTCAAAAGCTGTATTCCTGTTTAAAAATATATACACTACCAGATTCAACCAGAATGAAATATCTGTATTAAATGTATTTGATAAAAGAAGCTGTAGAGGTAAAAATGCAATATTCAAAATAAATAATAAAACTTATTTCAAAATTTGCATATTATTGAATACTATTTAACAACTACAAATTATGATAAAGGTTAGAAATACCTGTGTAATTGAAAATCTGAATTACTACCTATTAACAAAATATTCAATCTAATTTTACACTGAGTTGAAAAGTCAAAAACAAATATCAAATTCCATAATTTTGGCAGATTGTAATTTTTTCATTAACTTTCTGATATAATTACCAATAATATATTTAATTTGCAAAATGTAGTACCGTAGTATACTTGGTATATCAGCTGTTATTGGATAGTAATTACAGTAGATATTCACTATATCGAGTTTAAGTATACATAATTTCTCAATTGCCCATGATGTATATACTTTACTGTTGTATAATTTAGAATGATTTTTATTTTAGAGAAATTGTACAATATCTTGCATATATCCATGCTAGAGGGGTACTTTTCCTCTAAGTATAGATACTTAGATACAGCACTCGATAATAATCTATATTCAGCTAATCAGATCCAGCATTGCTACTTGGGTTCAGTATTAGCAACAGGTCTGGGAAACCTGCTAGTGGTCAGGGTTTGCACCGCAAAAACGGGTCAGTTCGGTTTCAGACCCATCGAAAAAGTCAATCCTCTGCCTCTCGGCGGCCGAAACCTGGACCCGTACCCATCAACCAGCGGGTTTTGCGGGGTTGGGCTTGACCCGTCAGTTCTAATCTCCAGTTTTGCCTTTCGGGTTTCACCATTTATAGTCGCATTCAAATCTGCTACTGTTAAATGCAAAATATGGACATTTGTACGTAGCGGACTGTTTTGGATGTATTGGCCGCCATGATAATCAAAACAAACTGTCATATGCACCCTACCACATCCTGAAAATGAGCGTCCATGGAGCATCAACAATTGTTGGTCATGTATCTTGGGTAATCTGGAGGGAGACAGATTGCAGGTAGTCAGAAAGATAATATTGGCCGCCTTTTTAAGGAATAGAGAAAGCTAGACGATCCCAACCCCATCTTGAAAATGAGTGTCAATGGAGCGTCAACGATTTTTGCTCTTGCTTCTTTGGTAATATTAGTGGCCTCTGATCACAAGTATCCATAAACAGGGATATGGCTAGTGTTAGCAACGGGTCCAAATTCCTGGGTCGGTTCCGGGTCCGGTTCCAACCCGGAACCGAACCGTTGCAACGGGTTTCCACACAAAACCCGCTCCTCAAAAGTCAACATTTCTTCCTCCAATTAAGTATTTGAGTTCTGATCGTATCACAACAGGATCAATATGTAGATTGTGCAGTTTTAGTCGCTCTTTCACCTTCCGCTTTCAGATTTGCGATCCGACAAGTATTCGTTGAGTCGCGATCAAATACCCGCCAGTTTCGCTTAAATTCAGCCTTCATTTCACAGCCACTCAACGAATATCAGTCGGATCACAAATCTCAAAGCGGGAGGTGAAAGAGCGACTAATGCTGCATAATTTACGTATTGAACATGTCATAATACGATCAGAACTCAAATACTTAATTGGAGCCAAAGTTGTAGGAACCGTAAAATGGAACCGCGGTCCGGTTCTAACCTGTCCCCGAACCTGGCGGGTACCCCTGTTTTCCGGGTAATAACCCAGACTGGACCATCCGGTCCGGTTCCAAACCCGGACTGCAGCCGGGTAACCCGGAACCGTTGCTAACACTAGATATGGCGGCATTTATAGGCAAATATGTACGGGATAATTCCGCCACATCCTCCTGGACAGTAACAACATATTTCATTTACAGAGCTACCACAAAGTGTTGTTGAGCCTTTTGACCTTCAAAACCAGTCAAAACGTATATAAATATTAACGACCACATCGCGCTGTGATTAACCATGATGCAAGGCCAACAATTGTTGATGCTCCGTTGACGCTCATTTTCAAGATGGGGCAGGGAGCATGTCACTTTCTCTGTTTCCTATAAAGGCGGCGAATACTTTGTTTATGACTGCCTGCAACCAGTTGCCACCTAGATTACCCAAGATACATGACCATTAATCATTGACACTCCAGTGATGGTCATTTTCACGATGGTGCAGTGTGGGTACTGTAATCTGTTTTGCCTTTAAAGGCGGCCAGAAATTTATTTATGGCTTGTACCAATCAATTGGCGATCGGATTACCCAGGACGCAAGACTGAAAATCATTGATGCTCCGTTGATGGTCATTTTGAAGTGTTGTATAGTCAATTTCTGCTGCCATCGATGATAGCAAAAATAATTATTTGAACTCATTCAGTGCCTTGCAGTCCGCTTTACAATCAGACCGTTGGCAATGCCGAGTGCAGAAATATTCTTCCCCAGCCCTCTTTCATTCTACCAAAATTGATACATCTGTTTGAATATGGCATTTCGCCAGGTATAGATTGCTTGATGAACAAATATCCTCATGCGATGGCTCACTATTCTCCCATATTATATCTCTAAGTGAAATTCTCGGTCAAGCAACTAATAGAACCTGGTGAAAACATATTGACCCAATCTGTTCTACTTTTTGTTATTTCCCTTATTCCTCCTTGTTTCCGTCGCACTGACAGTCACCAACTGTTTCTCAGCCTGTTTCATTGACCGCCATGTTGGGCAATTCAATCCAGGAACATTTTGTGCGATAATCACAATGCGGTGCTCTGGGCTTTCCAAAGCTGTGTTTCCATTGCCTGACTGTATGTCGGATTGATCGGGTGCCTCACAGTCATCTTCGCTCTCGTTTGGATTATCCAAAACACCATTCCAGATCAGCCAATTTTCAGTGTCGGAAATCATTTTGAGGGTACTATCCTTACCACTTTCGGATGGATGATGGTCGATTGTTCTGATTCGGCACATGTTTAATTCTTGAATTCATCTTCCAGGGAGGTTCGTTGCAGACAACGCTGGTGGCAAAGGTGATCTTTCTGACAATTCAAATGCAGCCGCAGCATCATGTTGAAAGTTTGACCAGGATGCTTTGATGATTTCTTCGGTATCCGAAATGTATCCTACAGCTGTCATTTGGTTGTTTTGAGCGCAAGATTCCTTCTGTGTAGCACATAGGTTTTGACTGCCCTGCCACATTTCCAAAAAGTTGTGGACCTTGGCCATTCTGTACAATGTTCTTTCCTCTGCATCTTTTTTCAATCCCAAGTCATTTTCAGTCTCCGCGGGATCAGATGCTGCACAATCGCCTGCCAATATTCCGTTATTGGCTCGAGCAAATTGTCAAACTATGACGTTTTCCCACAGCATCTCCCGAGTGGTTTTAGACTGTCTCAAGCGAATTACCTCTGCCCCAAGGGAAAAATTGGCCTCCACTCCAAGATAATGTGGTATAATACAGAGTATGTAGCAAGCCACATTGGAACCATCAGTGTACTTTGAGTGCATTTCTTCTTGCTGGTGCCGCCAGTTGGTGATATCCGGTAACCAATATGTACCGCAAATCTCCATGGGGTCGGAGTGGTAATCAGTAACATTGGAATTAACTTGCCCCCAGTTGTTTGGTGATTCAGGCGGAGATTTAAAACAATGCCTTGCAGCAGTCAATAAGCATGCTGCACAATTTCTTCATCTGGGTGTCATTTCAGCCACGCATTTTGGTGTTAAGTATTCGCCATCATTGCTGGATTAATTATATGGACCAAATGATGATTGACCAAATCTAGAATCCGTTGAAGAGGGGAAGAAGTTGCTGCACTGAACATTTTCAGGTTTAATGGCTGACATTTCTCAATGTTTGGTGCAGTATTCATTCTCCACATACTTCAGAATGGCCTCCTGGTATTGGGTAGTATAAGAGGTCTCGTCCTCAGGATTAATTTCCATCGCCATTTCCCACTTCCTAAATGATCGCAACTTCTGAAAAGAATCAACAATATATGCTGAAATGGGAAGCAGACCGGTCGTTGGAGTGACTTTTGTATAATATTTGGACAGCTTCCGGTAGGCAACCTTCACTGCGCAGTATAAGTATTCCTTCCATTGTGTCTTCTCAGTCAAGGTTCGGATAACGCCATCCATGTAATTGACCATGTCATTGTAGACAGTCATGACTTGATGCAGAGTTACTGTATGCGTTTTCGACATCCACAGGGTCCAGTATCTGAATGGCCTCAAAACTTCCATAACATACTTGACGATGGTCCATTCATCCTGGGTTGTGGAGAGTGGCTGGTAATTGCTGTAATGCAGATTCTTAAGCCTCTTATGGGTGAATTGTCATGATCGGTGGGCTCGCTCAAGCAACTCCTCTGTCGAATTTCACTGGGTTCTCACATCCATAATAAGTAGTATAGAGATTTGTACATTGGCTTGTTGACAGTCAATAAACTTGTTTCGATGACCAGGTGTCAGCGTAATCAATACAGCAAGCATTCTCTGCTATTCGAATGTCAGTTTCAGATCATTTTCAATGCCATCAAATACCTACATTCTCAATTATCTTTGCTGAACCTGGCTGCATAGCCAACACCTTGTTGATTTTTGCCTTCCCCTCTTTTCAGAGTCTTTGACTCTTCCCAATATCTAAGCTTCCATTTTCTCCAAATTGCTGATTGCGCTCATGGGCTTCCCAAGACTTGGTGCGGCCTCTAACCCTGAGACTGTGCATGAATGCACCCAAAGCAAGCTGATTGACATGCACCATGCATGGATTGTAGTGTCTCATTGCAGGCCACAGGATACCAGAGGAATTGAGAGTTGACTGCTGTTCCCGAGTCATCGAGTAATTTCAAGAAGCATTATCTGTCCTAATTCCAAGTCCACGGCAATCGGTAAGCTTAAAACGATCCAGAACCTTCTTCAAATGTATGGTTAGTCTTGCTCCAGTATGTTGACCCTTGACCTAGTAATCTTACTTAGCATTTGATATAGGAAACAAGCAGGTTATCTACCTCTTCGAATGAGAGTTGTTCATCTCGCAATGCCCAATTTGGATACATATCGTAAGCTATGACTGATGATATCACCAATTTGTTCGTTGTTGTCCACCCATCTAAAGCCAGGCTAACTTTATTTTGTGATGGCAACTGCTTCTTAATTGCATCCACTGTCAGTGAGTATTCCCTCTGGCAATGGTTGCTGAGGGTGCTGGTGGATGGAAGCACCAGCTCGCTCCATAATGCATTATATGACAGTTGTAGCTCGAGGTTTGGGATAGCATTCCAAGGAATGTGATGTGAAACACATCCTAACATGAGGTATTGATTCCAGGTGCCTTGGTGAAATTCGGCAGTTAGAAAGTCTTTTGCTGCCAGTTCACAGCGTTGTGTCTATCAACGATGTCAATATGAGTATGATAAAACTGTAGAATCTGAATGTGTTTTGCGATGTTACAATTGTAATTCCACGACTGCCTTGTCTCTTCAATATCGGCAATGCTGTTTCATCAATGCTTGTAGTTGTCAATTCAGAAACTTCCGACTCTTTCAGTTTGTTTAAATTTGCAATGGGCACTTTTGCCAGTGAGTGTTTCCCCATGGAGCTGGTCCCATGCTCTGATGGATGGCGAAGAACTTTATGACAAACAATACACATGATGCCAGGGCTGCCGGTCTCCTCAATTCTGCAGTGCAAATAGAAGTGCCATGAAGGCGCATCTCTAGAATCATTCCAAGCAATAGGATGCTTCAAGCCCCCATTCATTGAAGCCCACTAAGCGTCAAATATGATTTGAAATGTACAGTTGGTCAAATCGCGAATAAAGACTCATTCATTTTTGGAAGATATCATAACCTCTAGCCACAAGGTATTAATAGATTGGGAATCCAACATGGTTGTAGGAAGTTGGAAACTGTGTAATTCCAGATGAGAGACTTTCAAGAGTGATATTATTGTTGAGTAGAACGCTGGTGCTTAAATATTGACTCTTGAGCTACATGCAAGACAATAGTAAAACCTGTGAGACACTGCATCCATAGTTGTTAAGTTGTATACAGGATCATACTGATAAGACTGACCGTTAAAAATGGCAATTAGGAATGAGTTAAGGAATTTCGTTGCTGTGAAGGTTACTGAGCCCCACACAACCTGTCGCTGCTCCACTGACACATATTTTTTTAGGCGGTAGTGGTATTGTTAGTGAGATTGTTGCCCACAAACGCGGCCAATACGGTGATTATGGGTATATGTCGATGCACAGCCGCTGAATAATGCAAGTTGCATGACCATAAATCGTCGACCTTCCGTTAACGCATTGTTGGTTCTCTGTTGACGCTCTGTTGACGCTCTGTTGACGCTCTGTTGACGCACTGTTGACGTTCTGTTGACGCTCTGTTGACGCTCTGTTGACGCTCTGTTGACGCTCTGTTGACGCTCTGTTGACGCTCTGTTGACGCTCTGTTGACGCTCTGTTGACGCTCTGTTGACGCTCTGTTG
>Ga0307514_10003239_pt1 | contig 15905 bp, 20 predicted proteins | sample 16_EM_MG_FD_203088 | JGI IMG/M metagenome (GOLD analysis project Ga0307514, IMG submission 203088) | Populus trichocarpa ectomycorrhiza microbial communities from riparian zone in the Pacific Northwest, United States - 16_EM | ecosystem: Host-associated > Plants > Roots > Unclassified | place...
GGGGGCCGGCCCCCCCCCCCCCCCCCCAAGAAACAAGCACTGGTATCAATTTCAGGTTCGAATACGAGGCTGGAAAAAATCCCGGCCCGAAGTCTATAGAATTACTGGTTTGGTGGTCCGAGCTTGAATTCAAGGAGCACTCGATCACTGTCACATTACCGACTGGTGAATAGCTTTGATTACCACCGCCTCCAACTCCCTACTGTAAATTCGTTTACCCGGGCTATCTGAGGTTCAGAAATCCCCGAAGGCTTGTGGATCTCTTCCGTTTCGCTTGTCTCCTTGGTGAGCGATTGAATGGTGGTGCTCCTTGCGAGGATGTACAGCCAGTAGCATCAAGAGCGCGTTCTACCCTCCGATAACACGCTCCGTTTCGGATTACCGTCCACAGTCTGTTGGTTCTCAAGCACGTCGACCACCCAAATAACCTGTGATTGTCCCAGGGGCAGAGATTTGGATACAGTGCTTTATCCTTGTTATTCGTCGCTGTGTCGTCACCAGTGAGGTTTCCCCTGGTTCAAGCTCTCTTGTACGCTCAACGCGCCACTTGGTTCTGCCTGATCTATCACCCTGTTTCCCCGAATTGTCTTGCAATGTGATCCATCGAGAGGGCATATCAACCGAACGTCAGGGCTTCTTGCAACTGATTGCGTAAGCCGTTCCATTGGCTCGGTGAGGTGGTGTACATGGGTCCTAGTGGTTCGGTTTATCTGTTGGCCACTTAAAAGGCCCTAGAGATATCTAGGGGAACTTCAGTGGCCCCCACTACCCTCGACATCATCCACACCATGTACCTCTCAGCAGAGGCGATTGCAAAGTCACTCTGGCTCTGTGCCACGTCTATCGAAGTGTGCCTCTCTATCGTACCTCCTCAGCCGAACCCCCCCAAAGACCACCGCGAGAGATTCAACGCTTCGCAAACAGTCTCCAACGACAAGAGCTACCCGGTTGTTGCATCACATTGGTTCGACTACAAGGAGGCGATGGCAACGTTCACCCTCTCCTACTTCCCGTACCTTCTCTCGACATGGGTGGTCTGCATGAACACACTCGATACACTCCACGCATTCGACCTGTTCCCGCAGATCATGCCCGTCGGTCACACCACAACTTCTCGAACATTCAACACGCAGTTGATCGCCGGGCTCATTCTCACCACCACCTCCGCCGCACTTCGCTTTGCCGCGTTCCAAACTATGGGAAAGATGTTCACCTTCCAGCTCGCCATCATACCCGATCACAAGCTGATCACACATGGAATTTACGCATATTGCCGACACCCATCCTACACTGCCACCCCGTTCATCTTTGCCGGTGTGTTGTTGACGGTCACTGCGCCAGGGGGCGTGTTGTACGATTGCCTTGGGGTGGACATGACGAGGAAGTTGATGACCGTGCTGGCGCTGGCAGCTGCGCGCGGATCATACGTGCTCGTGCACAGGGCAGAGGTTGAGGACCAAGTTTTGCGGAAAGAGTTTGGAAAGGAGTGGGAGGAGTGGGCTCGCAACGTTCCATACAAGTTTATCCCATATGTAATCTGAACCACCGCGAGTGGCTGTCCGTAAAGTTGTCAATATTCCTTACGCATCGACTAATATCCGAAGACTTTCACAGTGGATTCCGAATTTTGAGATCCTCATTCCCCTCCCGATTGATCGACACGACGACCAGAGTCGGACCGTACGCACTCATCGCTGCTGGAAGGATAGACATCTCTATGAGTAAATTCCGCACCGCGCGGCGCATATACATTTTTGAACACTCTGGTATCCTCTCGAAAGAGCGGAGGGGGTAAGAAACGGAATCATCTGCTGGGTACTGAGGCCTGAGGCCTGAGGTACCACTAAGTATTCCCGATCCCGTCAACGAGCATGATCGTCAAGAAAAAATCAGTCATCGAATCGACTGTGAGGGTTTTTGGCAGAGGTTGGGAACTGGGTAAAGTGATCATGTGACATGGTCGAAAGTTACTGCCGGTTCCCACGCCAGATCATCCATTGAGTCATTCCCATCCCGCTGGGCGTTTTACAAGGGTGGATGACCCACGCACCAAGGTCTCCTATCCTTGGCCGTTTCGCTGGATCCTTGGCGTCAGATTTTTGTACACCATTCACCCGACATCGAATACGTTTGCCTTAGTGGCCTGAAGGTTCCTTTGTACGTGACCCGCTCAGTTAAGGTGCCTCGTAATACAACCGCCTCGGATCTTATGGGGCCTCTTTGTCCTGGTTTTCCGCGGTCCGCCTCCAACTCTTAGACGTCGACACACCGAAAGCATCGATCGACCCTCGACAGAGATGGGATCCTCCACAGCCCTGGCAAGGTAGTTATGTTATGCTCCTTGGCGGGAGCTCCTGGGGCTGTGCAGTTTTGGAGCCTCCTTGGCAAACGACACTCAATGCTTTAAATACCTCGACCCACGGCCCTTGCCCACCTAGGACCCCGGTGTTCTTTCACGACTATCATACAGTCTACGCTCGATCCGACTACCACAACTGTCATTTACGACTGCCTCCACCTCACACTCTACAGCCAAACATGCCATTCTGGCGCGGAAAGAAGGTTGGTCGGACTTACACTCGGACATCGACCGTCGAGAAGGGCAGGGGCAAGGCCCGGCCTCAAGCCCACCCCACCGCTGCTCTTAACGAGCGTGCCCACCTCTTAGATTACGAAGTCGTCGCAAAAAAGCTCAAGGCCAATATCCAAGATGGGTTGACCAACGTCGAGGCTCAAAACCGGTTAGAAGAGTACGTCCTCCGGTCGCTCCTTGTAACCTTTCCGAGATCCAAGTTCTCACATCCTTTCAGATACGGGGAGAATGCTTTAGAAGGCGGAGAGGGAGTTTCTGCAATTAAAGTGTTGATCCGTCAAATGGGTATGCCATCACAGATCAGTGTCTGAACCGACTTACTAAAACCGTCAAACCAAATAGCTAATGCTCTCACCCTCGTACTGATCGCCGCTATGGCTTTGTCTTACGGTGTCCAAGATTGGATTGAAGGTGCTACCATCACCGCGGTCATTATTCTCAACATCGCCGTCGGCTTCTTCCAAGTTCGTTACCCCGTGTGATACTTCCGCCGACCCTAATCATACCCTTTGTAGGAGTACAAAGCCGAGAAAACCATGGATTCTCTTCGATCGCTCTCATCACCCACTACTCTGGTCATTCGCGGTGGTGAAACCAAACATATTCCTGCCCGCCATGTGGTACCTGGCGACGTCGTTATGATCAAACCCGGAGATGTCGTCCCTGCCGACGTTCGTCTCTTCAGTGTTGCCAACCTCGAAATCGATGAAGCTCTCTTGACTGGTGAAGCCTTACCCGTCGCCAAGGCCACTGATACCCTCGCCGGCCGCCCGGGTCCCGACGGAGATCTGATCCCTATCGGTGTTGGCGATCGCATCAACCTTGTCTATGCTTCTACCAATGTCAGCAAGGGTCGTGGTAGTGGTATCGTCGTTGCTACCGGCATGGGAACTCAAGTCGGCGCTATCGCTTCGGCCATGAACAACAAGAGGAAGCAGGAGAAGAAAGATGGGCAAGGGAACAAACTCCCGTTGTGGTCGAGGATTTACGAGAAGCTCATGCTCTGGCTGGGCCTCCGTACTGGCACCCCGTTGCAGATTAAGCATGTCAAAGTTGATTCACTTCATTTGATTACGTACTAACCCGATGACTTTCCGCTGGCAGGTTGAGCAGGCTTGCATACGTCCTATTCTTAGTGAGTTTCTTTACCTCGACCCCTCAAAAATCCTGTCTGCTTACGAGTGTCCGAATAGACCGCTCTTATGTGAGTTCCGAATTTGCTCCAGACATCGCTTTGAACGATTCCAACATGTTCCTAGTCTCGCAATCATCGTATTTGGTGCTGCCCGATTCCGTGTTAACGAGGAGGTTGCCATCTACGCCATCGCCCTTGCGATCTCCGTCATCCCAGAGGGTCTTATCGCCGTCTTGACCATTACCATGTCCGCTGGTACCAGCCGAATGGCGAAAAACAGCGTTATCGTCCGTCGTCTCAATGCCCTCGAAGCCCTCGGTGGCGTCACGTACGTTCATTTGGCTGACCGCGCAGGGTCCGTGTTCTAACTTTGGCTGCAGAGATATTTGCTCGGACAAGACTGGCACTTTGACTCAAGGGAAGATGATCGTCCGCAAAGCCTGGATTCCTTCCGCTTCCGGACCAGAAAGGAATTTCACTGTCGAGTCCTTCAACGAAGCTCTCAACCCCGAAGGTAGAGTCTTCGAAGACTTTCCCGACAGGGACCGAGCCATTATCGATCCATTCGCCTTGGATGAGAGTTTCAAGGAGATGATTCACGTCGCTTCTATGTGCAATGTCGCCACGTAAGTTTCATCGTAATGCTACCGGTTTTATGGGTTGACGTGAGTGCACAGTATCAGTAAGAACCAGGAAGGTCGTTGGAGGAGTACCGGTGACCCGACTGAGGTCGCCCTCCAGGTTTTTGCTACCAAACTCGGAAAGGCACGTGCGACGCTCACCACTGCTGGAGCCCGTGAGGATGAGCACACCCGCTCAGAACGCGAACTCGGGGACAATCCGGAAGCCAACCCTGTTCGGTACCACCTCAAAGCTGAATACCCCTTCGACTCGTCCATTAAGCGAATGTCGACTATCTTTATCGACCGCAAACGCCCCGATGCTCCTCTCGCCCTTTTGAAGGGCGCCGTGGAACACGTCCAGGATTGTTGCTCTCACTACCTCACTAATTCTCATGCTGGTCCGGAGCGCACCGTTCCTTTGCTGCCGGAGGTCAAGGAGAGGACTTTGCAAGCAACGGAGGAACTCGCTGGTCAAGGACTGCGCGTCCTTGCTCTCGCTAGCCGCAGGCTAACAGAAGTCGATGACTTGGATGCCTTGAAGCGGGAGGACTTCGAGAGGGACTTCACTTTCATCGGGCTTGTTGGTATCTATGATCCCCCGCGACCGGAGAGTGTTCACGCAGTCCGCGCTTGCAAGGAAGCGAGCATCACGGTTCACATGTGCGCCTTTTCGAAGCCCAAGGGTGCATAGCATTCACATTGACATTAACATCGTGAATTCACATACATAGGTTGACGGGCGATCATGTCGCAACTGCTCGCGCCATTGCCAAGGAAATCGAAATCATCACACCGGATGATCCACCGAGCGCCATTATGACCGCCAGCCAATTTAACAAGCTTACCGATAACGAAATTGATGCCTTGCTCGAGTTGCCGCTCGTCATTGCCCGATGTGATCCCGAGACGAAGGTTCGAATGATTTTGGCTGCTGGACGAAGAGGCAAATACACTGCTATGACTGGCGATGGTGTGAACGATGCCCCTTCGTTGAAGCTCGCTCCTGTCGGTATCGCTATGGGTATGGAAGGATCCGATGTTGCTAAGGACGCTTCTGAGCTCGTCCTCACTGGTAAGTGAGACCACGTTGTTGAGTTCGTGAATGTCCCCGCTCATCACATTCGTAGATGACAACTTCGACTCCATCCGCTTGGCCATCAGTGAGGGTCGTCGTATCTTCGACAACATACAGCGTTTCATCCTCCACTTGCGTGAGTTTTAAAAGCGTCGCGTTTTATCCGCTTGGACTTACTTTCGAAACAGTCTGCGTCAACGTCGGTGAATGCATCTTGCTGGTTCTTGGTCTCGCTTTTCTCGATAATTCCGGACACAGCGTCTTCCCCCTCTCTCCCTTGTCCATTCTCTGGATCAACATGGTCACGTCGAGTCCTCCTGCCTTCGGTCTCGGCATGGAGCCTCCTACAGCCCGCATCATGAGGCGACCACCGCACAGCATCAAGAAGGGTGTCTTCACCATCCAGATCATCATTGATATCCTTTACTACGGACTCGTTATGGGCACTACCGTCATGGTCGCGTTCGTCGTGGTTATTTGGGGGCGTTACGATGGCAGTCTAGGAACTGAGTGCAACCGTACCGACCTGACTGGTGATTGCGCCTATGTGTTCCGTGCACGTTCGACCGTTTTCGCCACCCTCATCTTGGAGATTTTGCTTTTCGCTTGGGAGCTCAAGGCTCTCGATAGGAGTATGTTCAACATTACTCCCGGACGGCCCTTCTACGAAGATCTGTGGGCAAATAAGATCTTGTTCTGGACCGTTGTTCTTGGGTGTGCGAGTATCCCGCTTGCCATCTACATTCCAGTGTTCAACTCGAGGGTCTTCTACCAGGCTCCCATCAGTGGGTTTTGTCTTTCGCCTTTTTTTGCACTTCGATTGTTGACGGTTTACCTTCAGCTTGGGAGTGGGGTGTTGTCATTGGGATGACTACTCTCTTCATGGTGGCCGTCGAACTGTACAAGGTTTTTATCCGATCTAGGCCGTGGTTCGAGAATCTCGGTCGCGAGAAGGAGCCTGTTCCGTTGGAAGACTCGAATGATACCAGCGGTACTGGTTCTGGAAGTGAGGAGGGGAAACGGGAGGATATTTCCAAGGTCTAACAAAAGGGAGAGTTTGGGTATGAAAGCCAGAATTTATTTCCTCTGTGGATTGCACCCGGGAGATGCTTTGTTGGTGAATGTTGACGTTGATGCTTGAAGCGGAAATAGTCCAAAAGTTTTGGTTACCCCGTAGAGTGTATCGCTAGTGCAGACCTCATTTTTGTTTCATGCTATCAATCGGGCCTTTTATGTAGCATCTAGCTTTTGCCTCCTTCATCTCATGGTTAAATTTTCCCTCTTGGATGATCGTGAGCGGCGCCAGTTAGTCCGAGATCGCCTACAGCTTGAGACACATCGGCCATGTACTTGGCAGTTCCCGTCGCCGAATCTATTCCCACGAAGTCCGCCATGAAAGGCGGTCGCTTATATTTATCAACTTCCTCGCAGTGTCGTCTGCGGATGCGGACTACACCGTTTATAACGTGTACAAGGCTGCGAGTCGGTTACATAGCGAGGTGAGTTGAATCACTGATGTATAGGTCGAACTGCCCGCTTACGGTGCTTTGGACAACAGAGTTATGTCCAAGATCATCGGGCGACTGCGACAAACTCTGTTCTCCCGTGAGGAACACAACAAAGAAGTCATCGCCGCTTGGAGGTCCGACTCTCACCGGATGCCCCATTTCTTTAGACGACATCATCGAATTTACCATGGTCACCTTTGGCTCAGTTAGTTGGTTGCTAGAAATCATTAGCCTCGCAATCGCTCGTGGAACGTACAGTGTGCCCATCATTCCGGCTATTCTCCACAACAATCGGATCAAACGTACAGGGGACAGTTCGACAGCTCACCGTCACGAACAAGCTCGAGTTGGTCGATGGCGTCGGTCTGTCGATATCGCTTCTGTCTACCCACGCGACCAGGCTGGAATAAATGCGCGCGTGAGTACGATGCAAACGCAATCCCCCGTCAGACACAGCCGAACTCTCATGCTCTCACATGATGATTCGTTATTGGACCGGGAGAATCACAATCACGTTCAGGAGGCCGGGATTTCTTTCAATGATTATCCGGACACGCTCAGAAGTGGCCCGAGATTCGCAGTACTCCATCCTTCCTCACCACAGACTTTGACGATGGCTGTTTGCTAGAGCTACCGGACCTAGGCTTGTTCCAGTGCCCTGGTGCTCACCGCACGGTTCAGGACGACGTTCGACCTATCAACCCAAAAGGCACCGGATTCGCGTGTATTACGCGATGAGCTCATCGATGTGTTTTCACGAGGGATTCTACTTATTGCAGATCTCTGCCGTACAGATAATCCCAGATACGAGCCGCCGTACCGAAACTTCATTGACGTGATATGCAAATCTTTACTCCACATCCCGCAGCAGATGGTCCGATCCTGTGCCCCTAAACGCTTGCCATCGCACCGCTCTCCCTGCGCGGTCACCGGTCATTGATGACACTGTCCCGCCCTCACCGCATTTTATGTGCGCAGTTACATAGGAAAAAAAGAGTGTCTTCTCCGAGAGAAACAATCTGAGAAAAATCACAATGGCAGAACCGTAGTTGATGTGGATGTGGATGAGTCTGATCTGCTTTGTTACTTTCAGTTCTCTCCCCCACAGCCGACGCGCCCGTTGGAGGAGTTGAAACAGAACGATCGCGTGTGCCTTTTTTTCGCTTGGCTATCCGGCCTCTCCCATTTATATCCAGAGCGGCATGTATACCGATATACCATCCGCTGCGCTCCTGCTCCGAACGTCCATACCAATTCCCACCTCCAAAGACATATACCCAGACCATAGACCAAGATGAACAAGGGGGAAGTCGTTCTGGAAGGCGTAGCCCAGCCTTCCGTCTTCGGCCTACCGCTGAAATACGTCTCGTGAGTCGCGTCGAAACCCTTCCCTCCGGACATGGTTGACACTTGGTTAGGCTAGTGACACTGGCAGCCCAAAATGCCCTTCTATCGCTCGTTATGCACTATTCAAGAGTGTCCACCGCCCCCTCCGAAACGTACTCGGCCGGAACGGCTGTGCTGATGGTCGAGCTGCTTAAAGGGTTCATCTCGTTCACGATTGCGTACCTGCGGATAGAAAGCACGACGACGTACAACCTACCCGGCGGCGCGTCCACGTCCAGGTTAAACCCATTTTCACGGTTGAGGAAGCTCGGGAGGGAGATATTCAAATCAGATTGTTGGAAGTTGTCGATTCCTGCTATTCTCTATGGTATGTCTCTGTGCTTTCACGTGCTGAGGATGGATGGATGGATGCTGAAAGGTGAACCCCTGCACAGTCATCCAAAATAACTTGCAGTACATCGCCGCCGAAAACCTTGACGCCGCGACATTCCAAGTCACATACCAGATGAAGATCCTCACAACCGCCGGGTTCTCAGTCCTCCTCTTACACAAGTCGCTCAACCTCAACAAGTGGATTTCGCTCTTCCTGTTAGCAGTAGGCGTCGGGATCGTCCAGATACAGAGCATGGGAGGAGCAGGGAAGGAAGTCACAGCCCATTTGATGAACCCCGTCGCCGGGTTTCTCGCCGTCTTGGTCGCGTGCTGCACCTCAGGGTTGGCTGGCGTCTATTTTGAGATGGTCTTGAAGAATTCCCAAACGGATCTCTGGATAAGAAACGTCCAACTCTCGCTCTTCTCGCTCATACCTGCCGCCCTTCCTATCATCTACGACCTCTCGAGGAACGAACACGGATTAGAATTGTTCCACAACTTTGGAGGGTGGGCCTGGTCAACGGTTTTCATCCAAGTCTTTGGCGGTCTCATCACGGCACTGGTGATCAAATACGCCGACAACATTCTCAAAGGATTCGCTACCAGTTTGAGCATCGTCATCTCATGTCTCACTTCCGTCGCCCTCTTCGATTTCCCACTCACTTTCACCTTCGGTCTCGGCGCTAGCGTCGTTCTGGCCGCCACGTGGATGTACAACCAACCCGGGAACGTGCTGCAGGTCGGGTCCTGGAGAAGACCTCAAGCTATCGACTTTCCCAAGTTCGCGGACGACGAAGTGATGATCCCCTTCACGAAGGCCACGTCTACATCGTCATCTGTTTCTCCGACTCCTACTGCCGTCAATTCTCCTAGAGAGAAATCTCGTTCACTAGAATTATGATCCCGTGGCAATTTCTCACACTATATACCCTCTCCCTTGGAAATTTCTATCCGCACCCTAAACGGACCGTATAGGTTATTGTTTTGATTCAGACCCTCCGCCCCCCTTGCACATACACATGGATTTTGGGCTCCGGGTGTAGTGTAGCCTTTGTTTGTAGGTACTTAATTTACTGTATTGCACCTTCTTTTCAAGTAGTGCTCATGACGATGACGTATTTCGTTCTCTGGTCAACTGTCAGTTCATCTTTCGAAGAAAATGTTCCACAACTCTCTACATTGCGACCGAGGCACTTGACTTTTTCGTCGATTAGATTGCATCTGTGAACCCTGGAATTCGTAGCAAATTGAATGCTATAGCGTGTGTGTTCTTGAGCTTGAAACGCGACCGCAAGTCCCACGTTCCCGTAACTGCAGCTGCTACAAATCCTTTACACACATTGGTTCATTGAACTGGCACTGTCCGGCTCTAGGCCCAAATTGTAGACACGGTTAGCGTTCTCGAACAGAGCCTTCTTCGTCAGGTCGATAGCCTGTTTTTCGCTCACGTCGCCTTTCTGGACGAACTCTGACAACACCTGAAGTGCGAAATCAGTTGCTGTTAACTCTTGAACGCTACACGTCGCCTACCTCGTAGAGGACCTCACGAGCTTGGACAGTGGCCAGGTAGAATGTTTCCGGCCACCAATGCCCATCAGCTAGGAGTCATCAGGAACGGAACTCCTGTGGAAATGCACCATGGCTCACTCGACCACATAATCTTGCTGGTGGGCGTAATTTCCAGTAACTGCCTCACGATAGAACACTGGCCGTGTCGACTAACGAATGGGAAAACCTCTCCGAAATCAGCATAGACGTTTTTGTACACGGACGCGAGATACCCCGCATCGCGAGTGTAGGGATAGCTGCTGTGGAGAAGGACAAATGTTGTCTTTGGGTATGCCTCGATGATCGGCTGCATGTGGGCCGGAGAGGACAGCGTAAGGGTGATGTCCGCATCGCCGAGACCGGTATGGAATTGGACTGCATAGAAATACCCATTCAGCTATGGTGTAACCGCGGATGAAGGTACACTCGCCTGGTTTGTTGAATTCTGCGCCTATGGATAATCCCATGCAGACCACGAAGTCATTGAGTGCCTTGTCAGCCAAGCGCAATGTACCCGACCCCCCTGGCTTCTGCCATGAAGAAACCGCGGCGATAACACTCTTTTTGACACCGGAAGGGTCGGAGTTGGCGCTGACGTTAAGGCCAGTTCGATAACAAACCACAGATTTGAATCCAACAACGACTGGGTCGCGTGCAAGGTCCCGCAGCGTTATGCGGAGCGCGAAGGAGAAGGCGTCAAAAACGTCTGGATCTGTCGGAGAGAGGGATTTCAGGATATCCTTGAGTCACACTGTCGATACCATCCCAATATCTTCGGGATATCGAACTCTCACCTCTGCAACCGTCTCGATTCGGACAATCCGATAGACCGAGCCATTCGCAAATTTCCCATGCCAGCTTAAATCGTTCGCCATCTCCCGTACTCCCTGCAACCCGTCATCCAAGAGCAGGCACCGGATCCCTAACTTTTGCATATTCATGTTGCATAGCTGATCGTATTCCAGGGTGTCCCTGTGGTTCTTTACTTCCTCCCAATCCGCATCCGGGTCTAATCCGTATAGCTCTGCGAGTTGTCGGGTTGCACGATATCCCGGGAGGGAGTGGATCGCATCTTCAATCGCGTCTGGTTGCGCTTCCGAGATCGCCCCTTCAAAAGGAAGGCTCCGCCGATGCTCTTCTCTGAGTAAAGGGTGAGCATGGTTGTCGATTGCCGGGTAGTTGAACACGATATCTCTCAAGCTCATGGGTCTCCTGTGACTGATGCTAACGGTTTGTCCTCTGAGCCCACTGCTTGCATGCCGCATTCGAACTCGGCAATGTCCGTTCGAGTTTCCTCAAGTGTGGCGGTGACGTAAATAAGCACCTGGGAACTTCCAGCAACCTCATACTCACGATGGTCCTTCACCCCGATACCATTACGGCCATTCTCAACAATTGGGGTGCGCCCAAATATGACGGCTCGCGACGCGTGCGTCCGTGGCTGGGGGCGATCGAAGAGCTGTTTCGGATTTATGGCATTCCGCCGATACAAATGACAGAGATGGCCGTCAAGTGCACGACCGGGCAAGCAAACCCAGTTCTGACGGCCATGTTCGAGGCAAAGGTTGCTGAGGCGGGTGCGTGGCTGTGGCCAGATTTCAAGGAATGCGTGATTCAGATTGAGGGTGAGCAGTCAACCTCGTCAGTCCGGAGCTTGTACTCACCAACCGCAACAGACAATATGAGGGGTCAGTATCTGACATTCGACAACTTGGAACTACTGTGTTAACATTGGCTTACAGATGCTCCGCAGGACGTCAGGGATGAAGATTTCCGCTCGAAACATCCGTACGCAACAGCTGCACTGACTGTTACCCTGATTGGGGTGGGCGCGGGAATAGCTTTACCCGCAGTGACAGTCGGGATATTAGGCGTGGTTGGATTTTGTCCAGGTGGAGTGGCAGCTGGTCGGTATTTCCCTTATTGCTTCCCTCACTACGAACTAACACCACGATTCAGGAAGTCTTGCGGCTGCTATACAATCGGCGGTATACGGGGGCGCGACTGGAGGCTTGTTTGCCGTCTTCCAGTCTCTCGGCGCAACCATGGTGGCACCTTCACTCTTCGCGACGTTTGCGGGGCTCGGAACGGCCGCGGCTGGGACCTGGTTCGGCTTCGGCAGCAGCACCAGTGAAGATCCTCCGGCTGAAGAACGCCAAGACAGGATAATGCTTAGGCTTTGAAGTTTCTGTACACTAAGTCTTGAGGTCTCACTGATGTATGACGTGATGTGTTTGTGGGCGAAAATTTCTTGGAGAAGCGCTTGTGATCAATCAGACGAATCTTCATTGAAGCAAATGGCCAAGGCCGAGAAATACGCGGTAACAAACAAGGCACAGAGTGTTGTGCGAAAGCCGAACAGACCCATTGGCAGGGGAAGACGGGCGGAAGACTGACGACGGTTCGGACGAGTTTGGCACTGATCCGTGATCGGAGTCACGGAATCTCATCCATTGCCGCCGCGTCGCTCTTTGAGCCTGCACCTTGACTTCGCACCGAGAAATTTCCAGTCCATACGAACGTGGTACAGTCTCTATCCCCCTGTTTGCACGGTTTTGTTTGATATCTTCTCCCAGATGGCACGCCCACCCTGATTGGCACCCACCGACCCAAGCTGGAGGCGACATACCGTGACGGAGATGACCGTCCCCTTCTCCAATCAATAACACTCAGAGCAGCTATTACCTATTCCACGTTGGCACGCAGGCTCCCGTTACTCTCGTCTTCTCCCAGGAGAAGAAATGGGAGACTTCCCATCTCACCAAGCACGGCGCGCCATGGGTCGGGTATCCTCAAGCCATCCACTTGGCTACCAGAGGCGGTTGGGCAGATTCAGAACGCTTTTGCGTGTGTTGGCTTACGCCGCCAATCCTGACGCAACCGAGGCGGCCAGGCGCTTCGCTCCAACAGAGTCCTTGTTCATTGGCGGTATTTCCCATGTGTTCTATAATGGCAAGCCATTCCAGCTTCGCAAGGTCGCCCTCTTATTCTTTCCTCATCGGTGGCAGGTACTCCAACGCTTCTCATCCGATCGTGGTGCCTAGTGGAACGGGGAGCTTGCCGTCCATTGTATCAAACACACGTACGATGTCCAGGGGACCATCTCGCGGTTTCCCCCGAAATGGCGAATCCCCCCATCGACATCCTCACATCCCCATGAAGGAATGGAAATTGCTGGGATGCTTCGCTTCGGCCCCGGCCCTCAATCGTGTTTGGTCGTGCTTGCGAGATCACCCCTTGAAAGGAAGGGTCTGCCGATGCTCTTTGAATAGTAATGGATGAACGTGGTTGTCGACCGCCGGTAGTTGGATATGGTGTCTCTCAGGCTCATCCCCTGTGGCTGATGCTAATCCGCTGCTTACTTGACGTCACATGCCACATTCAAACTCGGCAATTTCCGTTCAAGAAGTGTGGCAAAAAGTGTGGCGGTGTGGCGTGAATACGAGTATCCGAGGAACCTCCAGTTACCTTCTCGATGGAGTTTCACCCCGAAGTCATTACGGCCATTCTGAACACCTGGGGCGCACCAAAATACGACGGGTCGCAAGACGTGCGCCTGTGGTTGAGGGAGATCGAAAAGTTGTGCCGAAGACATAGCATCCCGCCGACCCAAATGACAGAAATGGCTGTCAGGTGCACGGCCGGGCAAGCAAGCTTGGTCCTGGTGGCCATGTTCGAGGCAAAGATCGCCGAGGACAGCGTGTGGTCGTGGGCAGATTTCGAGGCGTGCGTGATTCAGATTGAGGGTGAGCACAGTCAACCGTGCTAGCACAGAGCTTGGTTTGTACTCATCAACCGCTACAGAGAATATGAGGGGTTAGTACCCGTTATCTGACAGGCTCGAACGAGAGTATCGACGTTGCTTTATAGGTGCCCCGCGTACAGAAAATATGAGGGGTTAGTGCCTGTTACCTGACAACCTAGAACGAGTGCATTAACGTTGCTTTATAGATGCTCAGAATACAGACAGTATGAGAGGTCAGTGCCTATTACGACAGCCTAGGGTGAAAGTACCAACGTTGCTCCATAGGTGTTCCACAGGACGTCGGTGATGGAGGTTTCCGCTCTCAACATCCGTACGCGTCAGCTGCACTGCTTTTGGTAGGCACGGGATTGGCTTTACCCGCAGTGGGGGTTGGAATATTAGGCGCGGTTGGGTTTGGTGCGGGCGGAGTGGCAGCTGGTCGGCATTTCCCTTATTGCTTCCCTCACTATGAACTAACACCACGATGCAGGAAGTCTTGCAGCTATCATACAATCAGTGGTATATGGAGGTGCGACTGGAGGCTTGTTTTCTGTCTTCCAGTATCTTGGCGCAACCGCGGTTGCACCTCCACTCTTCCAGACGCTTGCAGGATTAGGAACGGCCACGGCCGGGGCCTGGCTCGGCTCCAGCAACGACACCAGAGAGGGCAGAGAGGGTGCAGAGAATCCTCCGGCTGAAGAAGGTACAACACCCAGGCATTGAGGTCTCTGTACATTAATTCTTGAGGTCTCGCTGCGATGTATAACGTGATATGAAATTTCTTGGAGAGGCACTTGTTTGTTACCATGTACTTCTTGAGCTCTTGGACTTTGGCGATTTACCCTGATGACAACTCGTCTGGTTGACCACAAGGTCATGCGACATGTAGACCGGGGGGAAAAGTGCAAACGAACCCTTACAGAGGTGGAAGATGATCGATGACATTCGGACGGGCGTTGATCCGTTGATCGGAGTCACGGAATCGCATCCACCATCACGTCGCTCTTTGACTCTGAACTTGACTTGCGCACTCTGGACAACTGTCGCGCGCGCCCATTATCCACGGTTTCGTTTGATATCTTCGCCCACCCGGATCGTCACCCGCTGGCTCAAGCTGGAGGCGGCCATCCCCCTCTCCAGTGAATAGACCGCCCAAAACATCTACCACCTGTTCCACGTCGTCATGCGGGCTCCCAGGAGAAGACATGAGAGACTTTTCGCCTAGCCATGAATGGTATCTACAAGCCTGCCGCGGGTCGGGTGTCTTCGAACCGTCCTCTATTTGGCTACCAAAGGCGGTCAGGATCAAGACGAGCCGATTCAGAACACTTTGCGTGCGTTGGCTTACGCCGCCGATCCTGACGCATTCAGGCGCTTAGCTCCAACAGAGCCCTCGCCCATTCGCGGCATTTGCTACATGTTCCAGGATGAAAAGCTCTTCCAGGATTGCGAGGCTGCTCTGTTCTTCCTTCCTCTCATCGGCGACAGGTGATTCAACGATTCTCGTATGATCACAGGGCCCCGTGAAACAGGAAGCTTGTACGCTATAGTTAGGTTTCTACCGTCGACCACATCGGACACACGTACGATATCCAGCGGGCCATCTTGCGGTTTTTCCGGGGGTGACAAAATCCCCTCACTGGCGTCCTTTCATCCCCATGGAGGAATGGAAATTTCTGGAATGCTTCGTTTTGGTTAGTAACGGATGAACATGGTTGTCGATCTCCGGTAGTTGGACACGACGTCTCTCAGGCTCACCCCCTGTGGCTAATGTTAATAGTTTTCGTTCGAACCCGCCGCTTACTCGGCGTCACATGTCACATTCAAACTCGGCAACGTCCATTCGAGAAGTGTGGCCAGAGTGTGGCGGTGTGGCGTAGAGTCTACAAGTCTCCGGGGAACCACCTCATATGATGGACCTTCACTCCGATATCATTGCGGCCATCCTCAACACCTGGG
>Ga0307514_10003240_pt1 | contig 15901 bp, 12 predicted proteins | sample 16_EM_MG_FD_203088 | JGI IMG/M metagenome (GOLD analysis project Ga0307514, IMG submission 203088) | Populus trichocarpa ectomycorrhiza microbial communities from riparian zone in the Pacific Northwest, United States - 16_EM | ecosystem: Host-associated > Plants > Roots > Unclassified | place...
GAAAGGTTTCGGGCTGCTCATGAGGTTTGCTCCATCGGAAACGAATACAGGGGTGGCGTGGCGGCGGCCAGGTCCAGGCGACCCAACAGCCAGCCGGACTTCATGCCACTGAGCGTGGCCATGGACTGGCCCTTGATCCACGGCAGGCGGCCGGCGGTGCCGAAAAACGCATCTCGAAAGCCCGGGCCCAGGCGCTGATCGGACTGGAACAGCGGCGTGAGCCAGCGGCTGGCGCTTTGGTAGAAGCGCAGGTGGGCGCAGCGCTGGCGGCTGTAGTCGGACAGTGCGGCAGGCACTTCGCTGCGCGCAGCCAGGCACTGCGACAGCACCCAGGCGTCGATCAGGGCCATGTTGGCGCCTTGTCCCAGCTGCGGGCTCATGCCATGCGCGCAGTCGCCCAGCGCCACCACGCGGCCCTGGTGCCAGTGCTGCATGCGGACGTCGGCGTAGCGGGCCACGCGCAGCTGCGCGGGATCGGTCAAACCGGCCAGCAGCGGCGCGACCCCGGGCAGCAAGGACTGCATCTCGGCCCTCAGCGCCGACAGCGCCGCGGCATCCGGCTGCGCCTGCCAGCGCTTCAGCGCGTCGTCGCGCAGGCTCCAGAACAGGTTGACGCCGCCAGGCGCGTCCGGCACGCCATGCGGGCGGCCTACAGGCATCAGCCCCAGCATCTGCCGCGCGCCGCGAAAGCGCTGGCGCAGCAGTTGCAGCGGTGCGCCTTCAGGCTGCGGCAGCACGCACCACACGGCGCCCCACGGGAACAGCGTTTCGCGCTGCGGCACCGTGAGCTGGCGGCGCAACTGCGAAAACGTGCCGTTGGCCAGCACCAGCAGGTCGAAGCGGCCGAGTTCTCGCTCGCGCTGGCGCAGCGTCACGCTCGCATCGTCCTGCGCGAACCCATCCACCACCACGCCGCAGTGCCACTCGGCGCCGCTGGCCCGCAGCGCCTGCCACAGCAAGCCCATCAAGGCGCCGCGCTGCGCGCCCAGGCCGTGCACCTGTGGACCCAGGCAGCGGTAGTCCATGTCCAGCACGCTGCGGCCAGTGGCGGTGTCGCCCACCAGTTGGTGCACCACCGCGCCCAGCGCGATCATCTCGTCGCGCAGCCCGAGCTGGCCCAGCACCTGCAGGCCGGTCGGCTGCAGCAGCACCCCCGCACCAATCGGCGCCGGCTTCGCTACTGCCTCGAAGACCTGCACCGCATGGCCGGCGCGGCGCAGCAGCACCGCCGCCGCGCAACCGGCCACGCCAGCGCCGACGACCGCGACCTTCAGCTGGCCCGAAGACTTCAGCACAGCCTCACTCGAAGGCCAGGATGGACTGGTCCACCGCCAGGCTGTCGCCCTTCTTGGCGAGCACGTCCTTGACGATGCCGTCCTGCGTGGCGACCAGGATGTTCTCCATCTTCATCGCCTCGATCACCGCCAGCTTCTCGCCGGCCAGCACCTTCTGGCCGACCGCCACTGAGACCTCGGCCAGCAGGCCGGGCATGGGCGAGAGCAGGAACTTGGACAGGTCGGGCGGCGCCTTGTAGGGCATCAGCTTGAGTAGCTCGGCGGCACGCGGCAACAGCGCCAGCGCGTCAATGGCGGTGCCGTTGTGCGAGACACGCAGCGCCAGCGGCTGGCGCGCCGGGCTGCGCTCGATCTGTGCGCTGAAGGGCTTGCCGTCCACCGTGCCGACCATCAGCACTTCGCCGAGCTTGGTGTGGCTCTGGATCTGGAAGGTTTTGCCACCGACGGTCACGGCCAGCGTGCCCTTGGCCGCATCGAACTCGCCCAGCGCCACCGGGTGGTGCACATGTTGGCCTTGCTCGCCGAGCTGCACGATGACCAGCTCGTCGGCATGCGCCACGTCATGGCCTTGCAGCTGGCCGGTGATGCCGGCGGCACGCTCGCGGGCCTTGCGGCGCACGAAGGCGGCCAGCGCCACCAGGAACAAGGGCTCGTCGTGCGGCACGTCCTCGGCGCGGAAACCGTGGGCGTAGTGCTCGGCGATGAAGCCGGTGTTGAAGTCGCCGCTGACGAATTTCGGGTGCGCCAGCAGCGCGGCCTGGAAGGGGATGTTGCTGGAGATGCCGCGGATCACGAACGCGTTCAGCGCCTCGCGCATCTTGGCAATCGCATCGTTGCGGTCGCGGCCGTGCACGATCAGCTTGGCGATCATCGAGTCGTAGAACATCGGGATCTCGCCGCCTTCGTAGACGCCGGTGTCCACCCGAACACCGCCCCAGGTGTTCGTCGACAGGTTCTCGCCACCGAAGCCGCCCTCGTAGGCGGGGCCCTGCAGCGTCTGCACCGACTGTTCGAGTGCGGTGGCCGGCGGCTGGTACTTCACCAGCCGACCTGTGGACGGCAGGAAGTTGCGGAACGGATCTTCGGCATTGATGCGGCACTCGATGGCCCAGCCCTCGCGCTTGAGGTCCGCCTGCGTGAAGCCCAGCGGCTCGCCGGCCGCCACGCGGATCATCTGCTCCACCAGGTCCAGCCCGGTGATGCATTCGGTCACCGGATGCTCCACCTGCAGCCGGGTGTTCATCTCCAGGAAGTAGAAGCTCTGGTCCTTGCCGACCACGAACTCCACCGTGCCGGCGCTCTGGTACTTCACCGCCTTGGCCAGTTGCACCGCCTGCGCGCCCATGGCCTGCCGCGTCTCCTCACTGATGAAGGGCGACGGCGCCTCTTCGATCACCTTCTGGTGCCGGCGCTGGATGGAGCACTCGCGCTCCCACAGGAAGACCGCATTGCCCTGCGAATCGCCCAGCACCTGGATCTCGATGTGGCGCGGCTCCTCGACGAACTTCTCGATGAAGACGCGGTCGTCGCCGAAGCTGTTGCGGGCCTCGTTGCGGCAGGACGAGAAACCGTCGAAGGCTTCCTTGTCGTTGAAGGCCACGCGCAAGCCCTTGCCGCCGCCGCCGGCGCTGGCCTTGATCATCACCGGGTAGCCCACCCCCTTGGCAATCTCGACCGCCTGCTCGGGCGTGTCGATCGCTTCGTTCCAACCGGGGATGGTGCTGACGTTCGCTTCCTTCGCCAGCTTCTTCGAGGCGATCTTGTCGCCCATCGCGGCAATCGAATAATGCTTCGGCCCGATGAACACCAGGCCCTCTTCCTCGACCCGGCGCGCAAACGCCTCGTTCTCCGACAGAAAGCCGTAGCCGGGGTGGATGGCCTCGGCGCCAGTGGCCTTGGCCGCGGCAATGATCTTGTCGGCAACCAGGTAGGACTCGCGCGAAGGCGCCGGGCCCAGCAGCACGGCCTCGTCGGCCAAGGCCACATGGCGCGCCTCCTTGTCAGCCTCGGAATACACCGCCACCGTGGCGATGCCCATCTTCTTCGCGGTCTTGATGACGCGGCAGGCAATTTCCCCGCGATTGGCGATCAGGATTTTCTTGAACATGTTGGTTCCTGTTCCTCGTGGACCGGCTCAGCGGTTGATGAACAACGAATAGGTGGGAGGGACGGTCGCACGGTCGACGAACACATACGCCGTTCCGTCCGAGCAGAAGTTCGCGATCTCGGCGGTGCTGCCATCTTCCAGCTCGAGCCAGTTGTCGATCTGCAGCAGCAGGCGGCCAGGCGGGATGTCGGGCTGGGCCTGAGCGCCATTGGCTGTCCAGTACGGCACACCACCGCTCTTGGTTCGCCAAGCGCTCTCCCAGTCATGCGGATGCGCGATGGCATCGGGCAGGCCATCAAAGCTGGCGTAACCATAGAACGCGGCTTCAAGCTCAGGGGGCGAGCCGTCATCCTTCTCGTCCCATCCGACGATGCCGATCTCGCGCAGCAGTGGCGGCGGTCCCTCGTCGTGAGCGGGCGGCGTGGTCGCGACATCGCCGAGCGCCGCACGTTCCACCTGGATGACAGCATTGGCGCCGCCATCGTGCTCCCAGAAGCTGCAGACGCTGTCACGGTCACACTTGAAGAGGAACAGGACCAGGCCGTCTCCGATGGGCATCGCTCGCGGCTCGTGCGGCAGTTGTGCGAGATGGCTCATCGGGCCGCCGCATTCTTTGCAAGCCGGCCACAAACGCTGCGGCAGCCCCCAGGGCAGGCCGCCGAACTTGGGCACGAGGCCCGGACCAGCGCCTTCGCGCAATCGCGGATAGTAGGCAATCATGGCGTGCTCACAGCGGGATGTTCCCGTGCTTGCGCCAGGGGTTGTCGAGCTGCTTGTCCTTGAGCATCACCAGGCTGCGGCAGATGCGCTTGCGCGTCTCGTGCGGCTGGATCACGTCGTCGATGAAGCCGCGGCTGCCGGCCACGAACGGGTTCGCGAAGCGGGCCTTGTATTCGGCTTCCTTGGCTGCGAGCTTGGCCGGGTCGCCCTTGTCTTCGCGGAAGATGATCTCGACGGCGCCTTTGGCACCCATCACCGCGATCTCGGCGTTCGGCCAGGCGAAGTTCACGTCGCCGCGCAGGTGCTTGGAGCTCATCACGTCATAGGCGCCGCCGTAGGCCTTGCGGGTGATGACCGTGATCTTGGGCACCGTGCATTCGGCGTAGGCGTAGAGCAGCTTGGCGCCGTGCTTGATGATGCCACCGTACTCCTGCGAGGTGCCGGGCATGAAACCGGGCACGTCGACGAAGGTGACGACCGGGATCTGGAACGCATCGCAGAAGCGCACGAAGCGCGCGGCCTTGATGCTGCTCTTGATGTCCAGGCAGCCGGCCAGCACCTGCGGGTTGTTGGCGACGATGCCCACCGTCGCGCCCTCCATGCGGGCAAAGCCGATGACGATGTTGGCGGCGTAGTCGGGTTGCAGTTCGAAGAAGTCGCCATCGTCCACGACCTTCAGGATCAGCTCCTTCATCTCATAGGGCTTGTTCGGGTTCTCGGGCACCAGCGTGTCCAGCGACAGGTCCATGCGCGTGCCGGGATCGCCGCTGGGGCGCACGGGCGGCTTCTCGCGGTTGGACAGCGGCAGGTAGTTGAAGAAGCGGCGCAGCATCAGCAGCGCTTCCACGTCGTTGTTGAAGGCCAGGTCGGCCACGCCGCTGCGGCCGGTGTGGGTGAGCGCGCCGCCCAGCTCCTCGGCCGTCACGCTTTCGTGCGTGACCGTCTTCACCACCTCGGGGCCGGTGACGAACATGTACGAGCTGTCCTTCACCATGAAGATGAAGTCAGTCATGGCCGGCGAATAGACCGCGCCGCCAGCGCAGGGCCCCATGATCATGCTGATCTGCGGCACCACGCCGGAGGCCATCACGTTGCGTTGGAACACGTCCGCATAGCCGCCCAGCGAGGCCACGCCTTCCTGGATGCGCGCGCCACCCGAATCGTTAAGGCCGATGACCGGCGCGCCGACCTTCATCGCCTGGTCCATCACCTTGCAGATCTTCTCGGCGTGCGCTTCAGAGAGTGCGCCGCCGAAGACGGTGAAGTCCTGGCTGAAGACAAACACAAGGCGACCGTTGATGGTGCCGTAGCCGGTCACCACGCCGTCGCCGGGGATCTTGTTGTCGGCCATGCCGAAGTCGGTGCAGCGGTGCTCGACGAACATGTCCCACTCTTCGAACGTGCCTTCGTCCAGCAGCAGCTCCAGGCGTTCGCGCGCCGTCAGCTTGCCCTTGCCATGCTGTGCGGCGATGCGCTTCTCGCCGCCACCCAAACGGGCCTTCTGGCGCTGGTCTTCCAGCCGTTGCTGAATGTCTTGCATGAAATCTCCTCTTGCCTTGTCTCGTTCGGGTGTCAGTCGGGATGCGCGGTCAGTGCGTGTCCAGCAGGTCCAGCAGGCGGCGCGCCGCCACCGAGGCAGCCACCTCGCCGGCGCGCACCGCAGCAGTCAGCGGTGCCAGTTGTTCGCGCACGCCGGGGTGGGCGCGGAAGCGGGCTTTCAGGCCGGCGTCCAGCCGCTCCCACATCCAGGACTCGTCCTGGCGCTGGCGGCGTGCCGCGATCTGGCCGGCCGCGGCGCGCAGCGTCTGGAACCGCTGCACGGTCTGCCAGAAAGTGTCCACGCCCTGGGCTTTCAGCGCACTGAGCTGGATCACGGTGGGCTGCCATTGCTCAATGGTGCCCCCAGGCCGGGACTGCGCTCCGGCCGCCCCCCAAGGGGGTGGAGGAAACTTGGGGCGGCCCGGCGTTTCCTCCGGCGCGCCCGGCGCCGGATGGGCCATGCCGTGGCCGTGGAACAGGCGCTGCGCCGAGCTGATCTGCGCGCGGGCGCGGGTGGCCGCGGCTTCGTCCAGGTCGGCCTTGTTGATGACGACCAGGTCGGCGATTTCCATCACGCCTTTCTTGATCGCCTGCAGGTCGTCGCCGGCATTGGGCAGTTGCATCAGCACGAACATGTCGGTCATGCCGGCCACCGCCGTTTCGCTCTGGCCCACGCCCACGGTCTCGACGATCACCACGTCATAGCCCGCCGCCTCGCAGACCAGCATGGCCTCGCGCGTGCGCTCGGCCACGCCACCCAGCGTACCGCTGCTGGGACTGGGGCGGATGTAGGCAGACTCATTGACGCTGAGCTGCTCCATGCGCGTCTTGTCGCCCAGGATGGAGCCGCCGGAGACGCTGGAAGAAGGGTCCACCGCCAGCACCGCCACGCGATGGCCCTGGGCAATCAGGTGCAGCCCCAGCGCCTCGATGAAAGTGCTCTTGCCGACACCCGGCACACCGGAGATGCCAAGCCGGAACGAGCGGCCGGTGTGCGGCAGCAAGGCGTTGAGCAATGCATCCGCACGGAGCCGGTGGTCCGCGCGGGTGGACTCCAGCAGCGTGATGGTCTTGGCGATGGCGCGGCGCTGCTGGGCTGCATCGCCCGTGGTCACCTGCGCCAACAGCAGGGCATCGGCCGCCGGCAGCGATCCATCCCGTGGCGTCGCGCAATCCAGCGGCTGCGGCGGATCCGGCTCTGCCGGTCCGCTTGCAGCGCCCCCCTGGGGGGGAGCGCCGCAGGCGCTACGGGAGGGGGTCATGGTCTTGCCGAGCGCAGGTAGTACAGGTCCCACTCGCCTTCGGCCTGCAGCACGAAGCCGTGGCGCAGGTAGAAGCGGTTGGCGTCGCTGTGCTTGAGGGCGGTCACGCTGACGGCCTTGTGCTGCGCGTCTGCCTCGTTCAGCACCTGCGACAGCACCCAGGAACCGATGCCTTCGCCCTGCGCGCTGGGATGGATGTAGAGGTGGTCCAGCAGCCAGTCATGCTCGCGCGGCACGACGACGACAAAGCCGACCAGTTCGCCGCTGCGCAGGATGTGCCGCGTGTACGCCGGCAGGTAGCCGCGCGAGAGGCGCTCGCGGGCGCGCTGCGGGTCGAAACGGCCCACCTTGTCCAGGCTTTCGCGCATGGCGGCCAGGCGCAGCGACAGCAAGGCCTCGAAGTCACCTTCGCCAGCCGGGGCCAGCGAAACGTCCAGGTCACGCGAGCCGGCGGGCGGAACAGGGGGGAGCGTCATGCAGCAGTCCTTGGGGCGACGGCGGCCCGCGGAGTGCGGGCGCTGGCCGGCGGTCAGTCAATCAGTGTCGATCAAACCGCTCAGGCGGACTGTGCAGCGCGGATCTGCTCCAGCACGTCCTTGGCGCTGACGGGGATCGGCGTGCCTGGGCCGTAGATGCCCTTGACGCCGGCGTCGTAGAGGAAGCCGTAGTCCTGCGCGGGGATGACGCCGCCGACAAAAACGATGATGTCGTCCGCGCCCTGCTTCTTCAGCTCGGCCACGATGGCCGGCACCAGCGTCTTGTGCCCCGCCGCCAGCGTGGAGATGCCCACCGCATGCACGTCGTTCTCGATGGCCTGGCGGGCGCACTCTTCGGGCGTCTGGAACAGCGGGCCCATGTCCACGTCGAAGCCCAGGTCGGCAAACGCGGTGGCCACCACCTTGGCGCCGCGGTCGTGCCCGTCCTGGCCGAGCTTGGCGATCATCACGCGCGGCCGGCGACCGGCTTCTTCGGCAAACGCGGCAATCTCGTTCTGCAGCTTCTCCCAGCCTTCGGCCGAGTCATAGGCCGCGGCATAGACGCCGGTGACTTTCTGGATGTCGGCGCGGTGGCGGCCGTAGGCCTTCTCCAGCGCGTCGCTCACCTCGCCCACCGTGGCGCGCAGGCGCACCGCCTGGATGCTCAAGTCCAGCAGGTTGCCCTGCCCGCTTTCGGCGGCGGCAGTGAGCGCCGCCAGCGCGGCCTCGACCTTGGCGCTGTCGCGTGCAGCGCGCAGGTTCTTCAGGCGTTCGACCTGGGCCTCGCGCACCATGACGTTGTCGATGTCCAGGATCTCGATCGCGTCTTCCTTCGCGAGCTTGTACTTGTTGACGCCGACGATCACGTCCGCGCCGGAGTCGATGCGGGCCTGCTTCTCGGCCGCGGCGGCTTCGATCTTCAGCTTGGCCCAGCCGGAAGCGACGGCCTTGGTCATGCCACCCATGCCTTCGACTTCCTCGATGATGGCCCAGGCCTGGTCGGCCATGTCCTGGGTCAGTTTTTCCATCATGTAGCTGCCGGCCCAGGGGTCGACCACGCTGGTGATGTGCGTCTCTTCCTGGATGATGAGCTGGGTGTTGCGGGCGATGCGGGCACTGAATTCGGTGGGCAGCGCAATGGCTTCGTCCAGCGCGTTGGTGTGCAGGCTTTGCGTGCCGCCGAAGACGGCGGCCATGGCCTCGACTGTCGTGCGCACCACGTTGTTGTACGGGTCCTGCGCGGTCAGGCTCCAGCCTGAGGTCTGGCAGTGGGTGCGCAGCATCAGGCTCTTGGCCTTCTGGGCATTGAAGCCCTTCATGATGCGGCACCACAGCAGGCGCGCCGCACGCATCTTGGCGATCTCCAGGTAGAAGTTCATGCCGATGGCCCAGAAGAAGCTGAGCCGGCCGGCGAAGTCGTCCACGTCCATGCCCTTGGCAATGGCGGTCTTCACGTATTCCTTGCCGTCCGCCAGCGTGAAGGCCAATTCAAGTGCCTGATTCGCGCCGGCCTCCTGCATGTGGTAGCCGGAGATGCTGATCGAGTTGAACTTCGGCATGTTCTTCGCCGTGTACTCGATGATGTCGCCGATGATGCGCATGCTCGGCTCGGGCGGGTAGATGTAGGTGTTGCGCACCATGAACTCTTTCAGAATGTCGTTCTGAATGGTTCCGGAGAGCTGATCCTGCGCCACGCCCTGCTCTTCGGCGGCCACCACGTAGCCGGCCAGCACCGGCAGCACCGCGCCGTTCATCGTCATCGAGACGGACACCTTGTCCAGCGGGATCTGGTCGAACAGGATCTTCATGTCCTCGACCGAGTCGATCGCCACACCCGCCTTGCCGACGTCGCCGGTCACGCGCGGATGGTCACTGTCGTAGCCGCGGTGGGTGGCCAGGTCGAAGGCGACCGACACGCCCTGCCCGCCGGCGGCCAGCGCCTTGCGGTAGAAGGCATTGCTGGCCTCGGCGGTGGAGAAGCCGGCGTACTGGCGGATGGTCCACGGGCGCACTGCGTACATCGTGGCCTGAGGGCCGCGGAGGAAGGGCTCGAAGCCGGGCAGCGTGTCGGTGTAGGCCAGGCCTTGCAGGTCGGCCGCGGTATAGAGCGGCTTGACGGTGATGCCGTCTGGCGTCTGCCAGTTCAAGGCTTCCACGTTGCCATTCGGCGCGGACTTGGCAGCGGCCTGCGCCCATTGCGACAGGCTGGCAGGCTTGAACTCGGGCGAAGAACTTGACGACATGCGGGCTCCAGACGGGACCCGCCATGAGCGCAGATGAGCGCGGGTCCACGTTTTCCATCATACGTGATTCATAATTATGGATGCAATATTCAAGCAGGCGTGAGATTTGCGTACGCAACGCCGCCGGGCCCGCCGGGGTCCGCCGTGCGCCCTGACCTCTTTCCATCGCTGACCGATTCGACCGTGACCGCTGACGACACCGCCACCCTCTTTGCACCGCGCGCCCTGTACCAGCAGGTGGCAGAAAAGCTGCGCGAGCAGATCTTCAACCGCGAGCTGGAGCCAGGCAGCTGGATCGACGAGCAGAAGCTGGCGGTCGACTACGGCATCAGCCGCACGCCGCTGCGCGAGGCACTGAAGGTGCTGGCGGTCGAAGGCCTGGTGACGATGAAGGTGCGGCGCGGCGCCTATGTCACCGAGATGTCGGTGGCTGACGTGAACCAGGTCTATCACCTGCTGGGCCTGCTGGAGAGCGACGCTGCAGCCCAGGTGGCGCGCAAGGCCAGCGACGCGCAACTGGCCGAGTTGCAGGCCCTGCACGACCGGCTTGAAAGCCAGACCGGCCAGCGCGACGCATTCTTCCGCACCAACGAGCAGTTCCACATGGCCTTGCTGGCCGCTGCGGGCAACCGCTGGACCATCCAGATCGTCGACGACCTGCGCAAGATGATGAAGCTCAACCGCCATCATTCGCTGTTCAAGCAGGGCCGCATCGAGGAGTCGCTGGCCGAGCACCGCGCGTTGGTGGCGGCGCTGCGGCGGCGCGATGCGGCGGGTGCCGCATCGCTGATGCAAGGCCATTTCTCCAACGGCCTGGCCGCCGCAACGGGAAACTGAGCCCCGGCGGCGGCCGGTGCTTCAAGGCTGCAGCGTGAACGTGATGCCGCAGGCCTGGCTGTTGCTGCTGTTGTAGCCGCTCAGCGTGAGCTGGTCCCCGGCCTGCACCGCGCTGAGGATCTCGCCGGTGTTGGCGCAGCCCCAGAACGTGCCGTTCGCGTAACCCACCTCGCCCCAGCTGTAGTCGGTCTGGTTGGGGATCTTGTCGATGCCGGCGGCCAGCAGGTCCAGCTCGAACGGATGGCCGGCAATGGCGCCACTGGTCCAGCTGCCGCTGATCACATAGCCATTCGCCGCGTTGCAACTCATCGAAGCCTGCTGGCGCCCGCTGCTGAGGATGGACGTGGCCACGCTGCACACCTCGCCCAGCGCATTCTTGTAGGTGCCGGCGACGAAGTTGTTGCCGTTGACCTTGATGGACTTGACCGACACCACGTCGACCTTGACCGGCTTGCCGGCATCGTTGGCCGTCACGGTCATCGTCAGGTCCCAATAGGCGAGCTTGCCGGTCGAGTCGGTGATGGGCACGCGGTAGGCATGCATCACGTTGCCGGTGGGCAGCACCAGGCCACGCTCCAGGTAGACCTGCGGTGCCGTCTGCGCCATGGCGGGCAGACAGGCCAGCCCAGCCACTGCGAGGCCCAGCCATCGGCAGGCGGACTTCAATTGGAAACCGTTCATGAATTTTTCTCCCTTTGATGGAATGCCGGACCGGCGAACACCGGCCTCGGGCGCCGCCGCAAAGCGGCGCGGGGGGATTCTGTCAGCGGGCAGGACGCTGCCGGCACACCATCAGCCAACCCCCCTAAAGCTGAACACCAGGCCTGCCCCAGCGTGGCCGAACCCCGATCCCCCGCTATGCTGCCGCGCATGTCACGCCAACCTCAACGCTCATCCCTGCTCCTCGTGCTCGCCCTGGCCCTGCCTTGCGCAAGCGCCATCGCCGATTCCGCCTGCTGGCCCGAAGCCAAGCTGATCGGCACCAGCGCGACCGGCTACGTGCGCGCCCACAAGCTCTGGGCGCAAGGCCCGGACGCTGGCGCCAAGCCCGCCGCGCCGGACGCCGTGCCCACCTGGACCCGCGATGGCCAGCCGGCCAAGCCGCTGCGCTGCGAAGAGATCAAGACCTTCAACGGCGAATGCCAGGACGAATACGCCTACGTGCCGCTGTGGGGCAACCCGACCGCCCCTCGCGTCGAGACCCGCAACGCCAGCGGCGAGCCGGTCTGGCTGCAGGTCGACACCAGCGACGGCCAGAGCGGCACCCCGGTGATGGCCATGGGCCGCCGCGGCGAGCTGGTGAACCCCGAAGACGCGCCCTTGCTCGTCGCGCACAATCCCAAGGCCGAGCCGGTCAAGTCCACGCCCGCCAGCGAAAAAGCCGTGCTGGCCTTCATGCAGCAGCAGGACAAGAAAACCCCGCGCGCCAAGCTGCAAGCCACGCTGCGCGGGCAGGAGGCGTCGGACCACTGGTCGCGCGAAGTGCAGGTCCTGGCCTTTGCGAAGTTGCCGGACGGCCTGTGGATGCAACTCGCCGAGACCTGGGCCTGGTCCGCCAAGGGCAACGGCCTGGACCCCAAGCCCAGCCCCTTCCTGCGCACCGGCTGGCTGCGCCACCGGGACGCAGACGACAAGCTGCTGGCCGTGGTGCAAACGCCCTGGTGCGACTGACGCCCGCCGATGCTCACGCCATCAATCGAACCAGCACAAGGAACCCACGATGGGCAAGACCCGGCTTGAAGCCTTCAGCGATGGCGTGATGGCCATCATCATCACCATCATGGTCCTGGAGCTGAAGGTGCCGCACGGCGAAGACCTGGCTTCGCTGCTGCCGCTGGCGCCGGTATTCCTCAGCTACGTGCTGAGCTTCATCTACGTCGGCATTTACTGGAACAACCATCACCACATGCTGCACGCGGCCAGGCACGTCAACGGCGGCGTGCTGTGGGCCAACCTGCACCTGCTGTTCTGGCTGTCGCTGCTGCCCTTTGTCACGGGCTGGCTGGGCGAGAACCACTTCGGCCCCCTGCCCTGCGCGGTCTACGGCTTCGTGCTGCTGATGTGCGCTGTCGCCTGGTACCTGCTGCAGCTTTGCATCATGTCGGTGGACGGCAACGAGTCCATGCTCAAGCGCGCGCTGGGCAGCGACTGGAAAGGCAAGTTCTCGCCCTTCCTCTACCTCGCCGGCATCGCCTCCTCGTTCTGGATGACCTGGCTGGCACTGTCGTTCTACGTGCTGTCGGCGCTGATCTGGCTGGTGCCGGACAGGCGCATCGAGCGGGTGGTCAACAGCGCCGAGACCTGACCCTGGCGGCAGGGGCCAAGCGCCCGTGACCGGCACAACCAGCAGCTGGCAAGTTGCAAGACTCGATCTGGGCCTTGAACCCCGGCTTCATCCATCCATCGCTTTCTCGCCCAGCTCCTAGCATCCTCGGTACCCGACATTGCGCTGCGCTTTTCCCGCGCGGCTGCCTGCCATGAGTGCCGATCCGACAGCCCCCGCCAGCCCGACCACCTTTGCCAAGCCGCCCAAGCTGCGGCTGGGGGACGTGCTGGTGCAGCAGAAGCTGGTGTCCGAGGCCCAGGTGCAGCAGGCGCTGGAGGAAGGCAAGCAGACGGGCAAGCGCCTCGGTCGCCTGCTGATCGAGCGTGGGCTGGTGACGGAAGAGGCGGTGGTACAGGCCCTGGCCACTCAGCTGCGCATTCCGTTTGTCAACCTGAAGACCTTCCCGCTGCGCAGCGACACGGTCAAGCTGCTGCCCGAGTCCCCCGCCCGGCGCCACCGCGCCATCGTGCTGGAAGACAAGGGCGACTTCTGCACCGTGGCCGTGGCGGACCCATTGGACCTGTTCGCCTACGACGAGCTGGTGCGGCTGCTGCGCAAGCCGATCCAGATCGCGGTGGCGGCCGAGAGCCAGCTGCCGGCAGCATTCGACAAGCACTACCGCCGCAACGACGAGATCACCGGCCTGGCCAAGGCGCTGGAAAAGGACGTGGGCGATGCGGTGGACTTCGGCACGCTGCAGGCCAGTCTGGGCCAGGAAGCCGCGCCCGTGGTGCGGCTGCTGCAATCGCTGTTCGAGGACGCCGTGAACGTCGGCGCGTCCGACGTTCACCTGGAGCCGCAGGAGCGCGAGCTGCTGATCCGCAACCGCGTGGACGGCGTGCTGCAGACCCAGGCGCAGGCCGACAAGCGCATTGCCGCGGCCCTCACGCAGCGCCTGAAGCTGATGGCCTCGCTGGACATTTCCGAGAAGCGCCTGCCGCAGGACGGCCGCTTCTCGCTGCGCCTGAAGGACCGCACGCTGGACGTGCGCCTGTCCACGCTGCCCAGCCAGCATGGCGAATCGGTGGTGATGCGGCTGCTGGGCCAGGACAGCGCGGTGCGCCGGCTCGACAGCATCGGCATGCCTTCGGCGATGCTGCGACGCTTCACCGAGATCCTCGGCCGCGTCTCCGGCATGGTGCTGGTCACCGGCCCCACGGGTTCCGGCAAGACGACCACGCTGTACGCCGCACTGGCCGAGGTGGACGCCGAGCAGAACAAGATCATCACCGTCGAAGACCCGGTGGAATACCGGCTGCCGGGCCTGACCCAGGTGCAGGTCAACGACAAGATCGAGCTGACCTTCGCGCGTGTGCTGCGCGCCTGTTTGCGGCAGGACCCGGACGTGATCCTGGTCGGCGAAATGCGTGATCCGGAGACGGCCGAGATCGGCCTGCGCGCCGCAATGACCGGCCACATGGTGCTCTCCACGCTGCACACCAAGGACGCCATCAGCACGCCGTTCCGCCTGCTGGACATGGGCGTGCCGGCCTTCATGGTCGCCACCTCGCTGCAGGCCGTGATCGCCCAGCGCCTGGTGCGCGGCGTGTGCGAACACTGCGCCGAGCCACATGCCCTCACCCCGCAGCAGCAGGCCTGGCTGGACGCGGTGGCCGGCGAACGTGCGGCCGGCATCAAACCCAAGCGCGGCCGCGGCTGCACCCAGTGCAACAGCACCGGCTACACCGGCCGCCACGGCGTCTACGAGATGCTGGAAATGGACGCCGACCTGACCCAGGCCGCCACCCAGGGCGACCCGACCGCCTTCCTCGCCGCCGCGCGCAAGCGCATGGCCGGCCGCAGCCTGGTGGACCACGCGCTGGAACTGCTGCGCCTGGGCCGCACCTCCATCACCGAGGCCATGCGCATGGCCTCGGACGTGGACAACTCGGGCCACTGAACCCATGGCCACCTATGCCTGGCGCGGCCGCAACAGCCGCGGCGAACTGATCACCGGCAACAGCGAGGCCGAGAGCGACAACATCGTCGCCGACCAGCTGCTGGCCAGCGGCGTCACGCCGATTGCCGTCACCCTCACCGAGCTGGCCGCCGCCGTCAGTGGCGAATCCACCGGCTCGCCCGCGCTGCAGGCCCTGCTGGGCAACAAGGTGACCGGCGAAGACACCCTCGTGCTGTCGCGCCAGCTCTACACGCTGCAGAAGGCCGGCGTGCCGCTGCTGCGCTCACTCAACGGCCTGCAGGCCTCGTCCGACAAGCCGGCGCTGACCCGGCTGCTGGCCGACCTGCGCGCCAGCCTGGACCAGGGCCGCGAACTCTCGGCCGCGCTGGCCCGGCATCCGGACATCTTCAGCGCCTTCTATGTGGCCATGGTGCAGGTGGGCGAGATGACCGGCAAGCTGACCGAGGTCTTCCAGCGCCTGGCCGACCACATGGCATTCGAGCTGGACACCCGCGCCCGCATCAAGCAGGCGCTGCGCTACCCGATGATGGTCGGCATCGCCATCGTCGCGGCACTGGTGGTGATCAACATCTTCGTCCTGCCCACCTTCGCCACGATGTTCGCCGGCTTCAAGACCGAGCTGCCGCTGATGACGCGCGTGCTGCTGGGCGTGTCGTCCTTCACGGTGCACTGGTGGCCGCTGCTGCTGGCCGGCAGCGTCGGCGGTGTGATGCTGCTGCGGCAGTGGCTCGCCACGCCAGAGGGTCGCTACCTCTGGGACCGGAAGAAACTGCGCCTGCCCATCATCGGCCCCATCGTGCTGAAGGCCACGCTGGCCCGCTTCGCCCGCAGCTTCGCAATGGCCTCCAAGAGCGGCGTGCCCATCAGCCAGGCCATGACGGTGGTGGCCCGCACGGTGGACAACGCCTGGATCGGCTCGCGTGTCGAGCAGATGCGCGACGGCGTGGAGCGCGGCGAAAGCATCTCGCGCTGCGCAGCCACCGCGGGCGTGTTCACCCCGGTGGTGCTGCAGATGATCGCCGTGGGCGAAGAAACCGGCGAGCTGGACACGCTGCTGGTCGAGATTGCCGACATGTACGAACGCGAGACCGACCACGCGATCAAGGGCCTGTCCTCGGCGATCGAGCCCATCCTGCTGCTGGTCATCGGTGCCATGGTGCTGGTGCTGGCACTCG
>Ga0307514_10003241_pt1 | contig 15900 bp, 19 predicted proteins | sample 16_EM_MG_FD_203088 | JGI IMG/M metagenome (GOLD analysis project Ga0307514, IMG submission 203088) | Populus trichocarpa ectomycorrhiza microbial communities from riparian zone in the Pacific Northwest, United States - 16_EM | ecosystem: Host-associated > Plants > Roots > Unclassified | place...
AGATGACGGCCGGGGACGGCTAGTTGGCCGTCATTGCCGTCCGTCCCCGTCCTGGCTCAAAAAGACGGCACCGTTTCCGTCCTGCCCTTGGACGGACGGCGACTTTGCCGTCCGTCCCCGTCCGCAGCGATCCCGGACGGACGGGACGGTTGACTTCACTGAGCCCAATGGCTTGATCCGACAGCTTGTGAGTTTCTCCCATGCAGATGGCTCCACCACTCGCTCTAGGTGCAGAGTGCTGACGAGAGCCTGATGTCCTGATCCGACAGCGAGTGAGTTTCTCCCATGCAGATGGCTCCCCCTCTTGCTCTAGGTGCCGAGCGCTGACCCGAGCCCGATGACCTGATCCGACAGCTTGTGAGTTTCTCCCATGCAGATGGCTCCCCCACTTGCTTTTAGGTGCCGAGCGCTGACGAGATCCCGATGATTTGATCCGACAGTGAGTGAGTTTCTCTCATGCAGATGGCTCCCCCACTTGCTCTTAGATGTCGAGCGCTGACGAGAGCCTGATGGCCTGATCCGACAGCTTGTGAGTTTCTCCCATGCAGATAGCTCCCCGCACTTGCTCCAGGTGCCGAGCGCTGACGAGAGCCCGATGGCCTGATCCGACAGCCGGTGAGTTTCTCCCATGCAAATGGGTCCCTCACTCGCTCAAGGTGGAGAGTGCTGACGAGAGCCCGATGGCCTGATCCGACAGCGAGTGAGTTTCTCTCATGCAGATGGCTCCCCTACTCGCTCTAGGTGCCAAGCGCTGACGAGAGCCTGATGGCCTGATCCGACAGCGAGTGAGTTTCTCCCATGCAGATGGCTCACCCGCTTGCTCTAGGTGCAGAGTGCTGACGAGAGCGCGATGGCTTGATCCGACAGCGAGTGAGTTTCTCCCATGCAGATGGCTCCCCCACTCGCTCTAGGTGCCAAGCGCTGACGAGAGCCCGATGGCCTGATCCGACAGCTTGTGAGTTTCTCCCATGCAGATGGCTCCCCCTCTTGCTCTAGGTGCCAAGCCCTGACGAGAACCCGATGGCCTGATCCGACAGCGAGTGAGTTTCTCCCATGCAGATGGCTCTCCCACTTGCTGTAGGTGCAGAGTGCTGACGAGAGCCCGATGGCCGGATCTGACAGCTTGTGAGTTTCTCCCATGCAGACCACTGCGCTTGCTCTGAGGTGTTGAGTGCTGACGAGAGCCCGGTGGCCTGATCCGACAGCGTGTGAGTTTCTCCCATGCAGATGGCTGTCCCACTTGCTCTAGGTGCCGAGCGCTGACGAGAGCCCGATGGCTTGATCCGACAGCTTGTGAGTTTCCCATGCAGATGACTCCGCTTGCTCTGAGGTGCTGAGTGCTGACGAGAGCCCGATGGCCTGATCCGACAGCCGGTGAGTTTCTCCCATGCAGATGGCTCCCCCACTCGCTCTTAGGTGCCGAGCGCTGACCAGAGTCCAATGGCTTGATCCGACAGCCTGTGAGTTTCTCCCATGCGGATGACTCCGCTTGCTCTGAGGTGCTGAGTGCTGACGAGAGCCCGATGGCCTGATCTGACAGCCTGTGAGTTTCTCCCATGCAGATGGCTCTCCCACTTGCTCTAGGTGCCGAGCGCTGACGAGAGCCCAAATGCCTGATCCAACAGCCGGTGAGTTTCTCCCATGCAGATGACTCCGCTTGCTCCAGGTGCAGAGTGCTGACTAGAGCCCGATGTCCTGATCCGACAGCGAGTGAGTATCTCCCATGGAAATGGCTTCCCCACTTGCTCTTAGGTGCCGAGTGCTGACGCGAGCGCGATGGCCTGATCCGCCAGTCTGTGAGTTTCTCCCATGCAGAAGGCTCCCCCGCTTGCACTTAGGAGCCCAATGCTGACGAGAGCCTGATGGCTTGATCCGACAGCGAGTGAGTATCTCCCAACCAGATGGCTCCCCCACTTGCTCTCTGTGCCAAGTGCTGACGAGAGCCCGATGGTTTGTTCCGACAGCTGGTGAGTATCTCCCATGCAGATGCTCCCTCGCTTGCTCTAGGTGCCGAGTGCTGACATGAGCCTGATGGCCTGATCCGACAGCGAGTGAGTTTCTCCCATGCAGATAGCTCCTCCACTTGCTCAGAGGTGCCGAGTGCTAACGCGAGCCCGATGGCCTGATCCGACAGCTTGTGAGTTTCTCCCATGCAGATGGCTCCCCTGCTTGCTCCAGGTGCCGAGCTCTGACCCGACCCCGATGGCCCGATTCGGCAGTGACAGCGTGTGAGTTTTTTCCTAGACTACTATCAGGACTACTTGTGGCTAACATCTACTTGATGGCTTGATCATAGTCGGTAAGTTTTTATTTCGTTGTTCCATGCCGTGATTACTAGTGGTTAATTGGAATATGATGTAATTTAATAGAAAGTTAGTTGTATCATGTTCCCGCCGTATTGATCATAGACTGATGCGAATCTAATGAGTCTATTATCAATTGTAGAGTGTAAGGTCCCTGCACCCGTTTCTATCAATACGTTTGACTAACCTCGACTCGACGACTTTGACAGTATGTTAGTATCCGCTCATGGTTCGCCATCCCCATAGTGGCTAGCTGACCTGTGCCTATGACGTATTTTATAGAAAGTGAGTTTCTTTGCAATCTCCTGGCGGCGATGTTGGCTAATGAGCGCGATCACTCGGTTCTACATACAGCTTGTATGTTTCCTCGGACGTTCCCAGACAATGTAGAAGTTGGCTAATATGATCTTGGTGCTGTTGATTTCTTAGCCTTAATGGTGAATCTGATAGTGTTGGGAGTGAACGGGTTCCTTCCGCAACCCGGCGACGTCCTTCCTCAACCCGACGATATTCTTCGACAGCCCAACAACTCCCTTCCAATGCCGGCATCTCCACAACCCGGCGACATCCTTCCCCAACCCGACGACATTCTTCCACAACCCAGCAACTCCCTTCCAATGCCAGCATCTCCACAACCCGGCGACGTTATAGGATAGGCTTGAGGTTTCACCCTGACTATTTTCCGTCGTCACACTCCATGGCTTACTGAATTCTAGGCGGTGGATCAGTGGGATCGGATCCAAAATCCGGAGGACCTAGCTAGGCACAGTGTTCAATGGCCTCAGTGTGGTTATTAGTATCTATAGTTCGGAATTGTAAATCCGCTTTGTTGGTTGAATATATCTTTTCTCATTTTCGGTTCAGCTGTGCTACTTGGAGAATTGCAAGCTAGTATGTATCTGCTTTAACTCATGATTAGTTGATATGTTTCTTGGTTACATCCGCAAGTTGTCCAATGTTTGTTGAGATCATTATAGAGTACGGGTATTACGGTTGCGATTGGACATTTGGATGTGTCCTGCCAAGGTATGCAAATCCTACTTTATGTAGCCTACGACTCGTAAACTTATGCATTATGAATTGTGGGTAACTACTTGAGGAAAATTGGGACTGCATCTGATCCAATGGAATTTTGATCGCCGATAAAAATGACCTTGCGCGACTTCGGCCAAGAGAGCCGCCGAGCTATGGGCAAGAGAAAAGGAAAGCAAGGCGGGATCTGGCACCTGGACGTGGTGGAAAGACGGATCTCGAACGGACGATGGAAGAGTAGGAGCCGCAGCGGTGTGTTTAAACGGAGACGGCTGGACGGTCTTCCGCAGCTACCTCGGTACGAGACGAATGGAGGTGTTCGACGCTGAACTCTGGGCAATCGGAGTCGCACTCCGAAAGTCCGTTGCAAGAGCGGAGGCGCTCCGAGCACACGGAGTCACGACAGTGGCAGTGTTTAGTGATTCGCAGGCAGCTATCAGACGGACGGTGCACCTGGACCCAGGGCCAGGGCAGCAACTAGCAAGAGCAATCAACGAGCATGCTAGGGCCCTCCGCGCCCACGGCATTGAACCCGCGATCCACTAGGTCCCGGGACACTCGGGCATCCCCGGGAACGAAGAGGCTGACTGCCAGGCAAACAAGGCACGAGAAGACCGAGGCTACACAGTACGCGAGCGAATATACACCTCGGCCGCGAATAGAGCTAGACGGATCTCCGAAGGGAGGACGGCAGCGAAGGCGGAGTGGGAGGCCGACAAGTGCTCCAAACACTACGGCTATAGACTGAAGGGCAAAGCCGGGAGCAAGAGATCCGTCCCAATGACAAGCGTGAAATCACTGGCAGCAAGGTTCTACAGACTGAAGAGCGGGCATGCGCCGACTGGAACGTACCTAAAGCGGTTTGGACACCAAGAGGACGACAAATGCTGGTGGTGCGGAACATGGAAAAATGCGATCAAGCGGTGATGGACTTCCTGGCAGCTACTGACGTCGGGAAGTTCCCGCCAAAACTAGCGGAGGAGCGCGGGCAGGAGGAGCGGGGGCAGGATTAAAGGTGTTTGGACCGGGGGCGGTCTCTCTCTCATTTCGTTGATCTCTTTCTTTCCAATCACTTGATTGTTTTTCCTTTGTCACGGGGGACGGTGGGTAGCAGGTGGGAGCTCCGCCATCTTGCCGGCTCGCCCGGAGGCGGAGGGGTTGTCTTAGGCTCTGTCATACTCTAATTAGAGTGAATACAGTATGAATAAAACAAAACAAAAAGACCGTGCGCGACGCGCAGCCCTTGGAGAAGCAGTGTTTCGGACTGTATTCCATAGGAAATTTGATATATAGCACTATGAAGTCCTATAGATCTGCGGGTGGACGTGGACAGGATGATATCAATTGTACGGATGGCTATGGAGTGCTGGTACGCGGAGTACCCTTATATATTCCGAAAGCGTTCCAGTTTTCCACTATCATCGTGTATTTCCAGGGTAGCCACCTTCTCCCAAGCTTCTATGCTACTAACCGAATCTATTCGCAATTAGCAGAACGATGGGTCAGCACAAAAGACAGACTGGGTGATAATGTTCAAATAGTGATGCTAGAGAAGCATGATTGTATTCTATCTAAGAGGGCCACAAGGCCAGTATATATATGAACGTGCCAGTACGGCTGAATGCCATCAGCTCGTACCAGAGTCAACAGTCATCTCCGGCCATACGAGACATCTCCGTCTCCGGCCATACAAGACATCACCGTCTCCAGCCATACAAGACATCTCCGTCTCCGGCCATACAAGACATCTCCGTCTTTGGCTGTACAAGACATCTCTGTCTCCGGCTGTACAAGACATATCCGTCTCCGGCTGTACAAGACATCTCCGTCTCCGGCTGAGACTTGAATATGCAATACTCCCCCCTCTTGTTATACACCATAGAGCAAGAAACAAAAACGAAAAGAATGAAACAAAGTGATTCTCATAACAGCCTCCTTAAAACCCTGTGAGAGTGAGCAGGGAAAGAGTACTGCCATAGCCTGAGGATGGCCATCCATTAAGAGACAAAGAAATCCGTGTGCCCAAAAGAAAAGTGAAACAATCCTTAAATCGACCTCTATTACCATAGCCCCATCGCCTTTGTGAATTTCTCATGCTTATCATTCGTCAAGGCCTTGGTTAGTATATCTGCCACATTCTCGTTTGTATGCTCGTAGGAGTACTCAACTATCTGGCGGCCATGGAGGTCTTGACTATTGTGATGGGAAACATTGATATGTTTCGTGCGAGCTTTTATGATTCCAGTTGTGATGTGACTAAGTGCGCCCTGATTGTCGCAATGGATCGGGAGTGGTGATGTGTCTTTGCCAAGTATATCTCGGTGGAGCTGAAGCAGCCATTTCGCTTCACAGGAGCCCTCGGAGCAGGTGATGTATTCGGCTTCGACAGTTGAAATACTGATGAGATCTTGCTTTCGCAACTGTCATGAGACAGCTCCGTTGCTGAGAAGGAATACATGACCTCCTTGAGATTTTCGGTTGGCACTATCATTGGCCCAATCTGAGTCCGTGTACCCAGTGAGTTGATCGTTGCTGTTAGTGCTGCTGCTGTTGTTAAAGTGCAGTCGAAAGCTGGCTGTGGATTTGAGATACTGGAGGACACCATTGGCGGCGGTGAGATAGCTGGTGAAAGGGTGGGAATTGTATCAGCAAAGTGCAGCGACTGCAAATGAGATATTGGGCCGAGTCACAAGTGCTGCGTACATCAATGAGCCGACGATTGCCTGGTAGCCTTTGATATCTTTTAGTTCTTTCTCCCCCCAATCCTCGGCCAGATCTAGCTTCACATTAGGATCCATTGGAGTTGATACATCGTGAGCATTTTGCATGTTGAACTGTATGAAAATTGTGGTGATGATAGCGTTCTGGCCAAGACTGATGCCGGTACCATTTTCCTCGTGGTGGATTTCGATGGCAAGGAATTTGGGTGCTGGGCCAAAATTGGTGGACTTGTACTTTTCCGAGAGCCTGGCCTCAACTTAGACCAAAGCATTGGTAGTGTCTTGTTGGTACAACATTGAGATGTCGTCCACGTACAAAAGCTTCAGAATACCATCGCTGCAGTGATAGAGATTGGGGTCGGCTTGGGCCTGTGTGAATTCGAGAGAGAGCAAGAAGGTGTTTATATTGTTGTGCCAAAGTCGTGGTGCTCGTTTGAGACTGGAAAGTGCCTTCTTTAGTCGGACAATGATCGTAGGTGTGTTGAGTCCTTCCGGCCAGCCTTCGGACAGGGTCATATCGATATCATTGTCAGCGACCTCATGATTGAGAAAAGCAGTGACCACATCCACATGATCTATGTTCCAGCCATGTTTTCTGATCAGGAAGATGAGATACCGAATAGTGCTGAGTTCTCCAACAGGGGCATAGGTTCCTCTGAAGTCTGCTTGTTCATAGCCTTTTATCAGCAAAATGTAATTCGGTCTGGAAGCCATACAGCAACCTCTCAGACACTCCGGTACCCCTCGCCAGTGCTTCTAAGTACTTCCAGATGCTCCCAGCCCCCCCTGGAGCTTTGCAAAATGCTCTCAGACTGTGCAAGAGCATTCTCATGTGCTCCTGAAAGCACCTGCAGTGATGGAGGTGCATTCAGGATGCTATGAGATTTGACTATTAGGATAGTCAAATTTTGAAGCTGCGGAGACCTCTGCGCAGGTCTGCGGGAGACTTGGTGCCATAACCAGTGGTTCTTAGGGTTCCATAACCACAAGGCAATTCATCAATCATATTGGTCTTTATTATAGTCACAAGATTCGCTACATTATAATATGGCATGTATTATCTAAGTCTCCATATATATATACATTCGGAGATACAGGAATAACGGAGATGCACTCAGCGACAGGCAGTATATATTTCAGAGACCCCGGGATAGATAGACATCATCTCATTATAGGAAATACACACTCTATCTTGCCCAGCATCGAGGTGCGCCTGAAAATGACAATCGAGTGAACTTGTGGATACACTCCGAGGTTGTAATCGAGTGAGTTTGGAGATGCACTTGGAGGCCGTGATCGAGCAAGTTTGGAGATGCACTTGGAGGCCACGATCGAGAGAGTTTGGAGATGCACTTGGAGGCCATGAGCGAGCGAGTTTGGAGATGCACTTGGAGGCCATGATCGAGCGAGTTTGGAGATGCAATTGGAAGTTGTGATCGAGTAACTTGAGAGACGCACTTGGAGGCCGTAATCGAGCGAGTTTGGAGATGCACTTGGAGGCCATAATCGAGCGAGATTGGAGGAGTACTTGGAGGCGGTAGTTCGGGAGGGAGGCGCAACGGGAGCTGAGACTCTATTCATTGGTTAAGTCGTAAATGTGGGAATGTAGAGAATTGAGTACAACATGGTCTGCCGAGAGATGAGAGACTTGCTGGGAGCTGGAGACAGTCGATCATGGGATGATGCAGTACACGGTGTATGCTGAACTTGGTGTATGCTGTACTCGGTGTATGCTGTACTCGGTGTATGCTGTACTCGGTGTATGCTGTACTTGGTGTATGCTGTACTAGGTGTTAACTCTTGATTATGGCATGCAGAGATAGAGAGGGATGACTTAACTTTGTGTTCTTAGGTGATGGTAGAATTGAGGACAAGAAAGAGAGAGATGAGAGGGTACGGGGGAAATCATCATGAGAAAGGAGGACTTAAGAGAATTTCGTGTGCGAGTCAATTTACCATCCCAGATACAGCAGGTATGAGTCCTGATCCGGCATGTAATAACACCGATAAAAGGTCATCCCAACCCAATCAGGCAAGTCGTACCCCTGATTACTCATATCCGCTCGTATCCTTCACATCGTTCTTATCTTCATCCCCCATCTCTCACTTTCTCGTCCACAACTCTACTATCATCGCAGAACACAAAGTTAAGTCATCCTTCTCTATCTCGCCATGTCATGATCCTGACTTGGCACCGAGTATAGCATACACTGAGTACAGCATACACCGAGAACAGCACACACCAAGTACAGCATCCATCCAAGATTGTTTGTCTTCCCTTCATTCTCATGATTACGAGGTGACCCCTGAATGTAGCTTTAGCTTCCAGTGTGCCTGTCCATGAGAGCTCAGAGGTAAAGTCACCTTGTCACATTCGCATGGTTGCGAGTTAACTAACTGATGAAAAGAGTCTCAGCACCCGGTGCACCATCCATCCACTGCCTCCCAGTACTCGTCCAACCTCGCTCGATTACGGCCTGCAAGTGAAACTCCAAACTCGCTCGATCACGGCCTACAAGTGTATCTCCAAACTCGCTCGATTACAGCCTCCAAGTGCATCTCCAAACTCGCTCGATCGTGGCCTCCAAGTGCATTTCCAAAGTCCCTCAATCACGGCTTCCAATTGCATCTCCGAACTCGCTCAATCATGGCCACCAAGTGCATCTCCCAACTCCATCAATTGCGGCCTCGAAGTGAATCTCCAAAGTCGCTCGATCGCAGCCTCCAAGTGCATCTCCAAAGTCACTCGATCACGGCCTCCAAGTGCATCTCCAAATATGCTCGATCACAGCCTTCAAGTGTATCTCTAAACTCACCCGATTACGGCCTCCAAGTGCATCTCCAAAGTCGCTCGATCACGGCCTCCAATTGCATCTCCAAACTTGCTCGATCGCGGCCTCCAAGTACACCTCCCAACTTGCTCCATCATGGCCTCCAAAGTGCATCTCCAAACTTGCTCAATCACGGCCCCAGAGTGTATCCCTGAGTTCACTCTATCGTCATTTTCAGGCACACCTCGAATTGCTCTCAAGCACCGCCTGCAGCCAGTCCATATATACCGTGTGTAGATGCGTAGCTATATAGATACATAGGTACATAGATGGGAATACAAACTGAATACATGAGTTTTAAAAATCGTTGAACGATAAGTAGTAGCTATGATTTCCAGGCGCACCAGCAGCGTTTCCAAAGAAGATGTTGTTTTTCCCAGACTGCTCTACTGTGATTCGAGGTGCTCCCAGACTTATCACCGGCGCTCCCAGATTTGTCCCCGGCGCTCCCAGGTGCTCCCAGGCTTGTCGTCGGTGCTCCCAGGCTTGTCGCCGGCGTTCCCAGTTACTCTGAGGGCCGGCAGGAATGCCCTCCTAGGGTCTAATACTCTCCTGAAATTGATGCATCCAAGTTTACACTCCACATGCTCTCAGATACTCCTGGAGGCTTCCAGTGACTAAAATACATTTTGCTGATGTTAATTACTAGGCGTACTTTGTATCATATGGTGCCGTCAGGATTATGCTTCCTCTAGTAGACCCATTTGGAGCCACTTGGCGTGACTTGCAATTGCCTTGCTTCCCGAGAGTTGATAGTTGTGAATGTGTTATTGAGCAGAATCAATGTGCATTCTTCTTCCATTGCTCGTTTCCAGTGGTCTCATTGTGGGCTGTCCATGGCATCCACGTATGTGAATGGATCGCTGTTGAAGGATGTCGATGCGAGAGCTTTGCCATGATGAATAGTGCATGTGCCGAGATCATAACCTGACTTCTTGTGATGCTATTCGTGAGTGGTGGTTGGCATGGTTGCTTGGTCAGGGCCGCCATACAGTGAGCTTTGTCATTTTCGCGGCGGAGATGTTGATTGTGGATGACAGTTTCCCTGGACACCAGTGGTGCATCCTCCTTGTCAGAAGGACGTGATTTCACCCCTGTCGTTGGAGGCAGACTTCAACGATTGTCAGAGTCGGGCAGAATGTGGGTTGTATCATCGTCAGTACCGTAATGATCACCACTTCTGTGGCCTTCACCGGGTCGACTGGTTCCTGCGTGGTCATGGAGAAGTCCATCTCCAACCGCTTCAATTTCTTCGATATATTCCTTCTCTTCTGGTATTTCAAAGATGTCTGTTTGGTCTCCGTGTGGACATGATATGTGGGCATTTCTCTCCTCGTCGAAAATGACATCCGACTGTGATTTTAGTACTAAGAATGCTGGGTCCCATATACTCCAAAGTGTAGTCGAATTGTGCACATAACCGACCATCATACATGGCTTGGATTGTGGGCTGAGTTCCCCATGGCGTTGTGGCTAGGGGATCAGTCGACTGGCGCAGCAGCCGAATCGCCGAAGGTGATGGAGAGGAGCTTTGTACAAAATTTCGTTCCCATCATTGTTGTGACAGGGCTTGCCAAATGCATGCAGCATCTTGTATGGAGTTGAATATGGTGCTTTATAGCTGTTGCGGTCATGTGTTTTCCTCAGGCCTTTGTTTGGAGTTCGTTGGTGGAGGTAGACTGCAGCATTGACTATATCTCCCCAAAATACAAGTGGCGTCGGGGAGTCAATCATCATAGATCGTGCTTTCTCTGTGATAGTCCGGATCTTGTGTTCAGCGACTCCATTCTTATGGTGAGCGTAGGGAGGGCATGGTTCATATGTTGTACCATGAGGTGCGAGCACCAGCCAGATGGTCTTGTTGTCATACTCTCTGCGTCCATTATCGCACCGAAATTGTGTTACTTCGTATCCCTTGAAGTCAACTTGGGCCTCGAATGATGGGTTGGCTGAGGTGCATGTCATTGACTTCTTATGTGGAAGGACCCAAAAGGAGGTGTATCGTGTGTAGTCATCGATAAATAGGATATAGTTGCGATGACTAGCTGAGGTGGGCATGGAGAATAGTCCACACATGTCCGAATGTATGAGTTCAAATGGCTTTGTAGTGCGCTTGCTGTTGACTTTGATAATCTTCTGCTTGTGCTTGGCCTGAATGCATGCGGTGCGCATTGGGTCATCTTTTGAATATCCATCAATGACAGATCGTATGGCAGTGGGATGAATGTGGGCTAGGCGGTGATGCAACAGTCGTGAGTCTGAGATTGTGAGTGGCTTTGGAGATTAGGTGGTAGGTGGACTTTGAGGTACGGTGCTGGCTGCACTTGGAGAGGCGACGTGGAGTGGGCTTGTAATAGGCTCAGTGGAGTGCGCAATTGTTAATGCTCTTTTTCTTTTCTTCTTTCTTCTTCTTGAAGTGGTAGGTGTACTTGTCGAAGTGAGTGCAGTTGCTGGAGATACGATATAGAGATCATTGACTCGATTGCCTGTAATCGTAATTGCTGGGGATGATATGGAGCACTTGCTGCGTCCAAATGTGGATGTGTATCCGGCTGTGTCCAATTGATTAATGGAGAGAAGGGAGAGCCGGAACGTAGGTGTGTATAGGACATTAACTTCGTATTCCTGTGAGACATTAACGAGTCCATGGTGGCTTGCTGTAACTTTGTTATTGTCTCTGATTTCAATAACTATTGGCTGATGAAGTTTCTTTCTTGAGTTGAATCTGGTGCGGTCATTGTACATATGGTGTGATGCTCCGGAGTTGATGACCCATGCAGCTGGAGCGGGGGCTCCAGTGAGTGCGGTTGCATTTTCGGCTAATCAGATCAGGTCGAGATCTCCTGCTGTAGCAAGCGAGGCAGATGATGTGCCTTTGTTGACCTTGATGTGTTGATTCCAGGAACATTTGAAGTGGATGAAGTCGGCTTTGAGGTGTCCTGTGAGACAGCAGTGGTAGCATGTCCGCTTGTCATTACTGGAGGCGTTTGTATTGCTTTCAGCGTGCTTTCTCTTTCCACATGCTTCGGTGGTATGATTATCCATTTTGCAGTATGTGCATTTGTGCTTCTGGCGTCCGTTTCCTGGTCCACCACCTCCTCCGCCACCTCGTCCGCCATGGCCATGGCCATGATTTCTGCCATAGGAGTATTGGGCCGCTTCAGTGGATGCATCTGCTATTGCTTTGGTTAGGGTTATTCCCTCAGCATATTCGTGGATTGCTTTCATACAGTGCTTGGCTGAGGGCGCGGGGATTCGCTGTGCAAGGATTTGGATGGTTGTTTCATATGAAGTCAATAGGGGAGTGAAGATATGTGTCTTCATGGTGTCATCGGTGATATTTTCGGTGGTGCCGATTAGCTTCCTGCGGAAGGCGATTAGTTTGGTAACGTACTGGGTGACTATTTTGTCTGGTGATGGTCGAGAGGTGGTGAACTTCCGCAGGACTTGGGTGTGGCCAAGTTTCGTTGAGGCATTGTCAAGTTGGTCCGTGAGTGCTTCCCACAACTCCACGGGGTTGTGGATATCTTTGAAAAGTGGAAGGAGTTCATAGCCGTATCCGAGGTATATTAGCGCAATCGCCTAATTGGCTCCATCATGCCAGTCCTCTTGCAGGGCGCGTAGGGCAACACAGATACCAGGTGAGAGGGGTTCGACACCGGTGACAATATTGTAGGCTTTCCTGACTATGTGGACTCAGCGGATCTTTTGCTTCCGGATAGGGTAGTTTTCCTCAGTTAGCTGGGGCACATCGCCATGACCGGACTTGAATGTTTCGTTTGACATGTTTTAGAGTGGAGGAGGTTAGGAAGGTGACGAAGTAGAGTGATGGATTGTGATGGTGTTGCGGCTGATGAGCAGGGATGGTTGTGAGTGGGTTACGGTTTTTGAGGCTGTTAATTGTAACATACAAATAGAGTAATTTTGGAGTAAAGATTGTAGCGGGCGCCAGGCTCATAACCTGTTCAAATAGTGATGCTAGAGAAGCTTGATTGTATTCTATCTAAGAGGGCCACAAGGCCAGTATATATATGAACGTGCCAGTACGGCTGAATGCCATCAGCTCGTACCAGAGTCACCAGTCATCTCCGGCCATATGAGACATCACCGTGTCCAGCCATACAAGACATCACCGTCTCCGGCCATACAAGACATCACCATCTCCGGCCATACAAGACATCTCCGTCTCCGGCTGTACAAGACATCTCCGCCTCCGGCTGTACAAGACATCTCCGTCTCCGGCTGAGACCTGTATATGCAATAGATAATTTAAGTTCAGAACCGGCTCGAGGTTAAATTCTCCCCTGCTGCCAATACATTGATCACCTCTCCTTATTAGAGTGACTTTGAGTCTAGAACTGTCTACTACTCATGCTGCCGAGCTCATGTATATTCGTGCACCAGTGCCCCAGTATGTAGCCCTACAGGGCTATGCCTACGGCTAAACCTTATCCTCGCCTACCGTTCAGGCTAGTGTATTTGGAGGCAGCCGGAATGACGTTGGTAACGCAAGATATGGCTTTGCGGCACTAGCGCTGTCTGTGTATGTGTCCTAAGCTACAGCGGCAATCAGCCCAGAGGTAAGCAGGTATCATAAAATTCACTCGGTGGTCTGACGGAATCTGCGGTTGCTATATGGCCTCGAACGAGGACTAGAGAGGTCTCTCAGGGTTGTTTGGAGTCACCGGCACACTCTACACAAATTCTCACTCTTTGGCACCCGCCACTTCGCCACTCTCTACTTGCTACTTCAATCGCGACTCTCGGCAGCCCCCGGAGACTGACGGAATTTCCTGACGCTCATTGTATTTAAGGCACAGGTTTCTCTACCTTTCGATAAACTACAAGATTTTCTTCTGCATCGCACCATTCAATATCTGCTATTGCATTGCAATATGCGGAGAACCGTGTGCGTATATTATTGTACAGAGAGAAGAGAGAACGACTCAAAATATACATGATATATACAAGACAGCAACACAACTTGTACAATTTCATAGCTCTATTATATACAGACCATCACCTGCTCGTCCCATTTATCAAAACTGCCTAATGGTGATATCACTGTACCGGCAGGGCTGTCTTCGTTCTTTTCCTCCTTTCTCTGTCAAGCCAAGACACTATAGACAACAGAATCTCCTCTCACACCTCAGCTCCATCTACTCGAATTAGGAATAATCAGCACAATTCGCCAATGAAGGCGGAGTAGAGAGTTGTCAACAGGGAAATGTGGCTTTGCAGTCATCTGCAGTCTCCATCTTTTGAACATGATTCGTCCACATTGTTGCAACAGTGCGAGAAGTAGGCGTGAAGAACCCCATCATGTTTCAAGGCTAGAGAATTTCTATCTGTTCAATGAGCCAGATGTTTGCTCCAGTACTGGGAGAAGTAACTGGCGTAAAGATCGAAAACCGCATTGTCTGACGCAAGAAACCACTACTTTGCAAACCACAAAAACTATCGGCTAACTACCAATGGTAGCCAACACCAACTTAAGAGATAAAATTCAGACACCGCCAATCACATACAGTACAACCCGCCGAAAAAGAACAAAAAATAACCAAAACCTCAGCCGATACGTCGGAATGATATTACAATCCCTGAGGCACATTAAATTCCATGCGACCTCCCGACCCTAAATCCGAACCCTCAAAGTCAGTCTAAATCACAATAAGCAATAGAATAGGGCGACAGGAAGAGTCAGGGTCCAACCTAGCCAATCAATCAAGTATATAGGTTGAGACACAAACTCACCTACCACGGTCGAGGCTGTCAAATAAAACAGATCAGATCACAATAAAATATTCTACCGTTCCTGGGAATTCCACGGAAACTTACAAGCTGTGAGGCCAAGTCATTGCGCTTATTAGCCAACATCATGGGCTGAAGTTTGCGGGAGAAACTCACCGTCTATAATATCAAGCAAGAGACTCACATCAGCAAGCCATTGCTGGTATGTGCAAACCATCAGGAGACACTCACATAGTATCGCAGTCGTCGAGTTGAAGTCTGACACGCATTTTATAGTGATGGCAGAAGAGAAACTTACACTCTGAAATGATAGCCCCATAAGGATCATTTAGTCCGGGTCCAGCCCTACAGGAATATGGTAGGGGAACAACTAACTTTCTATTGAAATACGAACCCCCGTTGAGGTTAGTCAATGGTAAGCACAGCGTAGAAGGTAATCTCACAGGCTGCGATCAAGCCATCGAGCTCATGTTAGCCACTAGTAGTTCCAGGAGGATAGGGAGCGTCCGGGGATAAACTCACAGGCTGTTGCTGTTGGATCAAACGATGGGGCTTGCGTCGGCACACAGTAGCTGGAAAGGAACTATCATTGAGAAACTCACTGGCTGTCAGATCACGCCACCCTGGTTGCATTAGCAAACGGGAACCGGCAGGTGAAGGTCCACCATTAGGGAGAATCTCACCCGCTGTCAAATCACACCATCCAGTTTGCGTTAGCAAAAGAAATCTAGCACGCACGCTAGCCCATTCTGGGAAACTCTTTGCGCCCACCAAAGTATCCAGCAGTCGCCGAGATAGGGCTAAGCCTAGCACGTACGCACAGGCCACACCTTATCTGCACGTTCTTCAGCTAGTGTATTTGGAGGTAGCGAGAATGATCCCAGCAACGAAAATACGCAGGGATATAGCTTTGCAAGGAAAGTCACCTTTTGAATATATACAACATTGAAACCGAAGAGCTCGTTCCTTCCATTTTCTCCGTCACAGTTCTGCTATTACCTTCTTCCCAGCAGAATACTGTCTTTTCCAGGCGTCAAACAGTGAATTCAACCGTCCCGTCCGTCCGGGAACTACTCAGGACGGGACGGGACGGTGTCATGCCGTCCGTCCGAGGGTAGGACGGAAACGGTGCCGTATTTTTGAGGCAGGACGGGGACGGACGGAAAGGACGGCCGGGGACGGAGAAGAGCCGTCCCCGGTGGTCATCCACCGATATCCATGGATCTTAGTGTACATAACAAAACTTATATGTAAAACGGAATG
>Ga0307514_10003242_pt1 | contig 15891 bp, 17 predicted proteins | sample 16_EM_MG_FD_203088 | JGI IMG/M metagenome (GOLD analysis project Ga0307514, IMG submission 203088) | Populus trichocarpa ectomycorrhiza microbial communities from riparian zone in the Pacific Northwest, United States - 16_EM | ecosystem: Host-associated > Plants > Roots > Unclassified | place...
TGACGCTCTGTTGACGCTCTGTTGACGCTCTGTTGACGCTCTGTTGACGCTCTGTTGACGCTCTGTTGACGCTCTGTTGACGCTCTGTTGACGCTCTGTTGACGCTCTGTTGACGCTCTGTTGATGCGCTGTTGACGCTCTGTTGACGCTCTTTTGACGCTCTGTTGCGCTCATTTTGTCGTGTCGCAGTATCGACAAACACGATATTGGCAGTAAAGGCTGCCAATACCTCGATTATGGTTAAATGCAATAGCACAGCCATTGAATTGTACAAGAAGCAACACACAAAATCGTTGATGCTCTGTTGACGCTCATTTTCAGACTGGGGCTGTGACCATGTTGCAATCTGTTTGGCTTATAATGGCTGGCAATACATTGATTCTGGGTAAGTGCCGTAGCAAAGTGCTTGGATTTTTCAAGATGCAACGCCCAAAATCATTGACACTCTGTTGACACTCTGTTGACGCTGTGATGATACTGTGTTGACACTCTGTTGATGCTCTGTTGACTCTCTGTTGACGCTCATTATGTCGTGTCGCAGTATCGATAAACACGATATTGCCTGTAAAGGCTGCCAAAACTTCGATTATGGTTAAATGCCGTAGCACAGCTATTGAATTGTACAAGATGCAACACACAAAATCGTTGATGCTCTGTTGACGCTCATTTTCAGACTGGGGCTGTGACCATGTTGTGATCTCTTTTGCTCATAACGGCTGCCAATACGTTGATTCTCGGTAGATGCCGTAGCAGAGTGCTTGGATCATTCAAGATGCAACACACAAAATCGTTGACACTCTGTTGACGCTGTGATGGTGCTGTGTTGACGCTCTGTTGACGCACTGCTGACGCTTTGTTGATGCTCATTTTGTTGTGTCGCAGTATCGGCACACATGATAATACCTATACAGGCTGCCAATACTTCGATTATGGTTAAATGCCATAGCACAGCCATTGAATGATACAATATGGAACACACAAAATCGTTGACGCTCTGTTGACGCTCATTTCCAGACTGGGGCTGTGACCATGTCGCTTTTTGTTTTGCCCATAAAGGCTGCCAATACATTGATTATGGATATTATCGAGCAAATAGCTTCCCAATTGACTTACTTACAAGACCAACAATTGTTGACGCTCCGTTGATGCTCATTTTGAGAATCGGCCTGTTACCATGTTGCTTTCTTTGTCTGCTGTAAAGGCTGCCAATACTTTGGTTATGTATAATGGAAGCAAATCCCTTCACAATTAACATACATACAAAACCAAAAATCATTGTCACTAAGATGACTCTGATGTTCAGCATTGAGCTGTATCCGTGTCGCTTTGTATTTTGCCAGTCAAGGCAGCCAATACGTGTGTTATGCATAACAGCATGCATCTCGCTTTCTAATTAACTTACTTACAAGACCATAAATCATTGACGCTCCCATCACACTCACCATAAACATGTCCTAACTGTTGTTTTATGGATAATAATTTTGTACAAATAATCATATAGTCATTATTGACAGCCAAGGTACATATTCTATCAATACTCAGTTGCATGCAAAAGCTTTGTGGCATATCAATTTCTGATCAACTGAAGCACATGTTCTCTGAGCGATAGATCACCTAGTGCTGTGACATTCCAGCGTGTTCTGCTGGCAATTCACTGCATGTAGATCCATATACTAATTTTTCATTAATATAGCCCAACTTGCTCCCTTTGCCATATCAAGTTGGATCTCCTCGATTTCTATGACCTACCATATGGACTTTTCAAAATGCTAACTATGTGCACCCAGTCTGAGCGCAGAGTGACATAGTTGGGTGTATGGATGAATGTAACATGTTGGTGGTCATTCATACAGATTCGCGTTGCACATTGACCGCTCCTTCTATAAGTTGTATTCCATCACTAAGTGAACCTTTGTTAGTCAATTTTATCTCGAGTATGGATTGCGCGATCTCACTTATCTGTAAGAGGCAGGAAGATAACACGTTGATCAATTGTTAATCAACTCGGTTTGGAGTATAGAATGTTCGTATGGCCTGTATGACCCTTGCACATGCACAGACGAACTATCATGTCTCACAATGTTTTCACTGAAATCAATAAAATTCTGACGCGTAGTGAAATAGATACAGCAATTACATTTTCGGGAGCTATGTCATCAATCATCGCATAGTGTGCAGGATGTGTACAAGTGACCTACGAGCCAATACAATATGTTCATCTGGATCCATTTCCTGTATGGTAAGTAGGTAGGGAGGAACTCTGCAGGAGTGAAAGCTAACGGGTTTAACAGGCTTCGATTTTGGAATGGGTGATGAATTGAGTACCGCGTCGGTTATGAAAGCCGATATACATATGTGAGATGGTGGTTTCCAATATGTTAATGTGATATGGCTACATTCTGCTTGTGATGTTGCTTGCGGCATTGAAATTTTCCGCTGACACTATTGTGCATCTCCACCAGCTCGACAAATGATGTCGGCGCAGTCGCATATTCAAACTAATCAATTTCCGGTGTAATGACTATCTTAACTATCAATATGGCGGTTCCGGATCTCAAATCTCACAAATGATGCAAGACGACAATTTGTTCACACTCAACTTCAGGATGTTGCAGGGAGCATGTCTCTCCATGTTTTGATTACAAAGGCAGCCAATGAGTCAAACAAAGAGAATGATGTACCAAAGCTAATATTTTGCACCTAACAGCAATATATCTGACTGCGACCATAAATAGAAAAACCAGAAAGTGAAAACCGGAGGTTGGAACCGACGGGTCTAGCTAAATCTGGCAAAACCCGCGGGTTGACGGGTACGGGTGCGGGTTTCGCCCGCCAAGAAGCTGCAGGTTGGGTGTTTGGAAGGGTCTGGAACCGAACCGAACCGTTTTTCCGGTCCAAACCCGGACCCATTGCTAACACCAGGAGTAGAATATGGGTTTAGCAGGAAGCTGCAAGTTTACAAATATCAATGAAGGATGATAGGATCGAGAACGACCAAGTAGGAGAGGGGGGTAGTGTTTACCTTTGGGAATGGTCACAGTTCAGGGGTCACAAGATATCACTCATCAATAATGTCAGATTGTGTGTTGCATATTCGCTCTATCACCCTGGCATATGGTTTCAGTTGGGCTAATGCATAATCTCTCCAAGATGATGGTCATTACAGACTCTGATGGAGATGCTAGCTGAGTGCGCACATGTGCGTACAAGACATACCCCGAATACTGTATATATAAGATCACGAGTGTACCGGTACTGAGGAATACAGGCTTCTAGCAATCTGTCCATTTTGACAGGTTACAAGCCCAGGTATCGCTACTATCTAAATTCTCACGATCTCTTTCACGATCTCCAAAAGAGCTTCAAGAACCTTAAACCTGGTCACCATAGCAACAACTGCATAAATAGCACTAAAACTCAATGTCACGAGCTCACGATATCTTCCTCCGAACCCACGTTCAAAAAGACCCGGTGGCGCCACGTCCCTAAGCCCACTCATGCCAACTACGACAAATGGAAAGACGACCTGATACTCATCCTGTCAGCCATGAGAGCATACCCAATCCTGACTGCAGAGGATCCTGAACCCCAGCGACTTGATATCGACCACAATGACAACTATGATGACTAGATGGCGAAGGAAGCCGATGCTGTATCTACAATTAGACTATCCTGTTCCACTGAATTATGGCGTATCATTGAAGGTATAAGAAATCCTCACGAGATGTGGAACACACTAGACACCAGCCTGGACACCACCGGATCATATATTGGCGGACGGGACATTCTTCTCTAGTTCCGTGCTTACTGACCTAAGGAGGACGAACCACTTAAAGTATACTCCACCAAGGTTAGTAATTACCGCATACAACTGGACCATACCAACAATGCAATGTCCAATTGAGATTTCCGCACACAAATTTTCACCTACCTGCCATCACAGTATGCAATGATATTAATGGTCACAAAGCATAAAAGGCCGGTACCTACACCCGCAGAAGCCATGAATGACCTCCTGAAGCAAGAAATGAATGCCAGCCTGAACAAAGAATTTGAAGATGCATCCATGTGGGTCGAGGCCATGGGCGTGGTGGACATGAAGGAAGCAGTGGAACCGGAGACAGCCACAAAAGTAATTGCAACTATTGCAAAATTGACAGCCATACTACAGATGCATGCGGAAAGCAGAAACGCGCTCAGAAGAGAGGAAACAACGATGAGCGCATTGGTTTCCAGCGCGGGTTCCCATGACACATCAAAGTTGATTGAGTCTCTTTCAAACGTTTACATGAGTAGTGGACAGTGGAGAAAGCCACTGCCACAGCAGCCCTCACTACAACCGGAGACTGCCATCCTTCCTGACTTACCGCCTCTGCTCTCGCCGCCATTGCAGCTCCAACGTGGATGATTAATTCTGGAGCATCACACCATATGTGCAATGACCACACCAGCTTCTCAAAGTTCAGAAAGCTCTCACTCCCTATACTGATCAAACTCAGAGTCAACCATTCTGTCACTGCCCCCCATTACGGTTTCGTCGATAGTATACAAGGCTATCATGTCCAAGCCCTCCATACTTCTATTTTTCGACATTCACTTCTATCAATTGACCAGTTGGGTTTGGGCAGGCATATGACTATATATCAGGACAGACAATGCTCCATAACTTCGTCGTCTTGCTGCACTCTTGCCGGAAAAGTAATCAACAGCATATACATCATAGTCACCGGAACCGCACTTCTATCATTGACTAACGAAAAAGGGTGAAGCAGAAAATGAGAATGCTGACTTTCAGGAGTACACATCACAGAGTATATAATCACGGAACCTACGATCGCATCTACGAATCCATCTGCTGCCTCTGCTCTAAGTGAACCTTCGACTGCCAAAACTAGGTCCAGTCGAAAGTCTCTCACAATCTAAGATTCAAGAATATGGCACCGACGACTAGCTCATATAAATCATAGCACAAAGAAATCCCTAATTGACGGATCTACACGCAATGAGTCTATGTGCACAGTCTGCATCCAAGCCAAGCACAAGCAAAGGTTCATTATAGTGCCAGTCAAGCACACTACGAAGCCCTTTGAATATGATTATTTGGATGTGTGCGGTCCCTTTTCTACACCGAGCTTTGGAGACAATCGTGATTATATATTATTCATTGACGACTACACAAGGTTCACATCCGTATTGCTGCTCCCAAATAAGAAACCGAAGACCTGCACCTGCCCCTACGAGGCATTTCAGACGCGAGTACACCCGACTGGATACCAGATCAAGTAATGCAGGTGTGACAATGGATGACGAGAATATGACAATCAGACCTTCCGATATGTCCTTGTGGCTCGAGGCACAACATACAATCAATACCCTCCATACGCTCACTATGAGAATGGTGTTGCCGAATGCATGATCCATACAATCACTGAAAAGGCCCGGGTGATGATGATTGACTTCCAGGTCCCCATTTAGTTTTGCGGAGAAGCAGTTAATACTGCAGTCTATCTCCATCAGAGATCGCCAAATGAAGGCCTGAAAAGAAGTGATGGCGATGGCTATCAAGCACTGTACGAAACGCCATACGAGATGCTGCATTGATTTGGGAAACCTACACACAATGCCAACAGCATCAAGATATAGTATCAAGCTTCACTGCACAACCTATGCCGATTCAGATGTTAAGCCAGCAGACTCCTCCCCAAAGTCCAATGCCGAGGCTATTAAGGCCTGTGGTCACAGCCCTGCATGATGGTCGGCCACAGATACGACTCATGGACATTGTGGAGAATATGGGACTGCGAATTCCAGAGAGTGAAAGCCCAATCAAAAGTCGTCTTCACCGAAGAGAGGAATGCACACATGTCGTGTCAGGATGGAAGCAATGGGATCAACGTGTTTGGATTACCAGAAGCTGAGGAATATGTCGAAGACACAGATACCAGAGATCAGCCTATCTGAAATAGTCAACATACGCAGATAGATAAGAGATCCTCATCTCATGTGCATGAAGCTCCTGATGAGGATGTAGAAAACACCCACAGACAGCGCCTACGCCGAAAGGATCAGACCATGCAGGGTTCAGCAGCAATTGCAGCGAAGATCACTCACAGCCGGCGCCTCCGTAGAGAGGATCAGACCACTCGGCACTCGGCAGCAGCATTCAAGAAATCATGTCACATCCCGCGAACATCTCCAGCTCCAGCTACGCGGATAGGGAGTCTTGTCACAAAAAGTCACGTTAGAGTCTCAGCAGAAGCATCAACGGCATCCGCAACAGATCCATTTACCTACACGGAGCTATGGGAAGCCCTCAACGAGATCACTGGACAAGAGCCATGGAGAAAGAAAGCACATCGATCCTGCTCAATAATACCTGCTCCGCTCTCAACTCCCGGGAAGCATGGCAACCGCAAGTTAAGCTGATTAGCTCTAGCTCGGTTTACAAGACTCAACACAATCCTGACGCATCAACATGGTTCAAAGCACGGCTATTCATAAAAGGATATGAACAGATGGATTTTGTTGAGACTTATGCCCCTGTTGGGAAGCTAACTACATTTTGGTATGTCATCGCTCTCATCGGTAGATACGGGTGGAATATGGCCCAGTTGGATGTATTGACCACTATTCTAAACTCTGAAATTGACAATGACAACATCTATATGACTTTGCCAGAAGGATGGCAAGAGGGCTTCAATACACCAAAAATTGTTGTCAGACTCAGGAAAGCTCTCAACGGCCTTATACAAGCTCCACGGCTATGGCACGACGATATGAACGCCTTTCTACTCTCTCTTGGGTTAACTCAATGCCTTGCAGATCCTAACCTCTATCCTCGCAGTGATGGCATTCTGATACTTCTGTATGTTGACCATTTTTCCATGCCATATCCAGAGGCCGCCGCCAAAGCTGCGATTGAAGTCAAAGCAACACAGTCAGAGAAATACAAGATATTGAACCTCGGACTGGCACACCAATTCGTCGGCATAGAAATCCACCGCGATGCTACTGGGGTCTTACTCAGATAGAACGCCTATATCATCACAGTTCTCAGATGATTGGGCATGGAGCACACTGACCATGTCTCGACGCCCATGGATCCCAAAGTGAAGTTGGACTTGGCTGAGGATCATGGGAGGAAGGAATTGGAAGATATCACACATTATCAAGCAGTCCTGAGATCACTAATGTACCCAGCATGAGCAACTCGGCTAGATATCTCGTATGCGGTCGCTGCTCTTTCTCGTTACAATTCACAGCCATTCACCAGCCATATGACCGCTGCTAAATGAGTCATTCAGTATCTCTAATTGAAAGCAGAATTTTACCCACATTTCAACAGCAATGGAATCAGCATCAGGATCGGCATCGGCATCAGCATCAGCATCAGCATCAGCATCAGCATTGACATTGGCATCAGCATCTGCATCAGCATCGGCATTGACATTGGCATTGGTATTGGCATTGGCATTGGCATTGGTATTAGCATTGGCATTGGCATTGGCATTGGCATCAGCATCAGCATAAGCATTGGCATTGGCATTGGCATTGGCAATAGTCTTGTAGGATACTCGGATTCTGATTGGGCCAATGACAGTGCAGTCCGCAAATCTCAAGGAGGCGATGTGTATCTCGCCATCAATGGAGCTCTCTTGTGGCAATCTCGAGAGCAAAGTCTTAATGCCATGTCAACTGTTGAGGCCGGATTCATCACCTGTTCAGAGGCCTCCGGAGATACAAAATGGTTTCTCCAATTACAAAAGGATATGCTCAGTTCTAACAAAAACTCACCACCGCTACCAATCAACTGCAACAATCAGGGTGCTCTCATTCTTATCACCAAGGGAATCATCAAAGCTCGAACTAAGCATATCGACATTCGCTATCACAATAGTTGATATCTGTATAGACAACATATAAACGACTACTGCTATGTCCACACAGACAAAAATGTGGCAGATATACTCACGAAAGCACTTGCTGAAGATTGGCATACGAAGGTTACGAAAACGATGGGTTTATGGTAATAGTGATCAATTGGAGGTAAATTTCAGGCTGAATTTAAGGTTGTCTTACTTTTCATTTGAATACAGATTGCTTTGTTTATATGGATGGCCATCCACAGGCTACAGTCGTACTCTTTCCCTTCTCATTTGCTACACGGGGTTTCAAGGAGGCTACTATGGGAATCACAGTTTGTTTGTTTGTTTGATTGTTTATTTGTTTGTTTGATTTTCTTGCTCCACAGAGCATAGCAAGAGGGGGGAGTATTGCATATATGATCTATCTCCCTAGCATATGGCTTCAGTTGGGCTGATGTGTAATCTCTCTAAGATGATGGTCATTGCAGACTCAGCTGGAGTTGCCAGCTGAGTGCACACGCATGTATACAAGATATACTCCAATTACCATATATATAAGATCTTGAATATACCTGTACTTAGGAATAGAAGCTTCTAGCAATCAGTACCTTTCAACATGGCAATGGAATAAGGTTCATCTATTATTTGCCAGCACTGTCGGCACACCAATGACCACCACGCACATATCCCACAACCGCATCATCACCACCCACGTTCAAGTATTGTCCCAATTGCTGTTGTGTGTTAATATCAAGTAAACACATATTGCAATACTCACTATGCATACAGATAATGAATGACATCAGCTATTGTCAGCTTGGTACGAGGTATCCCTTGACTTGCAGTGGCTATAGTCAGTAGGATATGGACACTTGTGAATGATATAAGGGAAGCCTGATGAATGGTAAATTGGAGCAGATGGTTTGGAAGACAAATGACTGATGGATACCAATCGGTCTGGAGATGTATATTAGAAGGACACTGTTCGTCCGGAGAGACTGGAGGATTGGAGGGATACAATTCACTCCGAGGAAGTTCAGGCCAACTGGTTATCAGAGCGTGAGAATAGGAGGGCGGGAAGAATGTTAGCATTTGTCTAGAGAAAAGTGTAGTTAGAATTAGCAGTTAGGGAGCAGAGGAAAGAGGTATAAAGACCTCTCGATTCTCCCCTGGAATAGAGGGAAACCTTCTCACGACGGAGAACAAGCCTCTACAATATTTCCGGATTGGAAAGCTATTCTACATTTAGTGTATTCAAATATCATTCGGCACCTGAGGGAAGCTTCGAAGTGAATCATCTATTAGTCCTTGTATAAGTCCAATATCAAGTCTGATAGCGAGACAAGATAAGGGGATACTTAGAAGGGATACTTCTTGTTGAGTGTATCTTGGAGTCGATTCCTCCCGTAATACATCCCCCTGCACACCTGCATGGCTGTGGTGGTGAAAAATCAATTGTCCTTTCACAATAGCATCCAAGTAAATCTCTAGGTTCACTCAATCTATGTCTCCAGGTGCTTATCCAAATACACTCAAGTACTGTCTGCAACCAGATTGACAATTTGAATATGTATAGAGAGACATGGATTGATAATACATCCCAGACTATAATGTAGCAAATCATGTAACTGTAGTATAACCGAACATGCTATATGATCTGCCTTGTGGTTGTGATACTGTAATACCCACTACAGTACGAATATGGCACCAAGTCTTCCAAAGACTGGGGCGGAGGTCTCATCTGCTCTTGATGTCTCCTGTAGCTCTACATAGAGGTTTCAGCTGCTTCAACATTTGAGTATCCTACAAGTCAACTATTAGGGCGTCCTGAATGTATCTCCATAACTGCAGGTGATTTCAGAAGCACCTGAAAATGCTCCTGCAGAGGCTGAGAGCACTATGCTTAGCTCCAGGGGTGGCGTGGAAGTATATGGTAGTACTGGGAAGTACTGGTGGGGATAACCAGAGTGTTTGGGAGATGTGCATGAGGCTTCAAGACCAATTTACATCTTGCTGATGTCAATCACATCATCACCATGCTCTCCTTACTCACTACTGCAACATTTTCTTCCCATTACTGATCTTGATCTACTATCAAAATTACTAGTACTACTCAACTACCATTTATAGCATTTCTTGTGTTCTGTAGTACAGCACTGGTTTTTAAATATCTTCCATTCACTTCCATCTGTTCATCATGCTCTGGAGCAGCTTGGGCAATGGATTATTTGATCTTCATTTTCTGTAGAGTACTTCATTTGAAAAGATTCATTTTATACCCTATTGCCAAAATTGTTGGGTATTCTATTGAGTATTCCTGGCTGGCTGAATTTGAGTGTCAAGAATTTTGCATGTCTCGATCAACTCTGCTGTTTTTGTTAGCAGGTAATCCTAACTCCAGATATGATTTGTATATTTCCTTCCTTTGTAGAATATCATGTATTTACTGCTTCTTTTTGCTCTCTGGCTATTATTTTGTCTATACTGCCTCTGACTGGGCTTCAGTTGGTTGCTCTGGATTTTCATTCTTTTCAGGTATGGTTACCCACACCCATTTGCATTCGCCATAAGCAATTTATCTGACCCTTATCTCATTGTCCTGTGAATAGAATTTAAGCTTAACACCACCTGGTATATTCCCATGATCCAGTGGGTAATTAGTACTACTGGTTGGTTGTAGGTGGGTAGATTGAACAGATACACTATTGTGATGGGATCAATTTCCATGTAACATCAAACTCCATACGTGTAAGAACGAATTATCATTACAACTTTCGTGGTACTACTGCACTCATAATTTTCTCCTGCGATTTCCATCTCAGCTTCGATGGCAATACCACATTGACAGCGTTATTCATGCTTATTCTTATTTTAGTTTGGTTGCTAATAAATCACCCATGCCCACCCACAATGGTATTGCCTGCCATCACTAGTAGCCCAAAACTGTCCCTGCTACTTCAAAGGTTGAAAACAGAAGATATGTTCTGAGTGTTATTTATGATTGCCATATAGTTTGTTTCTTATGTCTCCCATGGAAATGGGATATTGTTCAACCTAATGTGAAACAGAAGATGTGAAACTGTTCGATACTCAAAAATCTGCATTTGATAATATAATAACCATACAAAAAATCTCCTGCACTGCATGATGTTAGCATATTGAGGTTAATTTTACTCATCATTGACAATAGATGGTTGAAATGACAGCAGAAGTACGATGTTTCTATAGAACTTAAGGTTCTCCGAGGATATTATTTCTGAAGTGGATCACTCATCAACAGTATCTTATCGAGATTGTAGAAATGTTCTACAATGCACAATCCAGTGCAACGTGGTTCATTTACCAGTATGTCACTTTATCGACTCCTTCAATTCTCACAGCTTGATATTGCCAATATTAATTTCTACACATGAAGTCAGATGGACATGATGTACATTCTCTGATGCTGTGACAAATACTGACACAGAAATGGAAGCTTCTGTTTGTGGTCTGCTGGACCAATACATGCCTTCAGTAATCCAAAGAACCATATGGTCCAAGTCAATCTTGTGAATAACGTTTTGTGTATACGCTTAAAAGGGTTCCATCTGTAAATATGTCTGCAAACTTGTGGAGGATTTGCATAATACTATGGTATTGGCTGTATTACACTGTCTTCCTATACAATTCTACTGGTTATCATGGCAGAAATAATGAAGAGGTACCATCTATTCTTTTTCAGAACAAAGCAGTGAGCTTTTCCAGTCATGATTACAAGTGGGCTCAATAATGCCCTTTAGAACCTTCATATCCCTCATCTTGGTTTCCGCAGATTTGAATATCTTGGTATGGCCAATCCACCATTCTTGTAGATGTTGTAACCATGCTCCAGCCAGATGCCATGAAATGGCATTGCCTTTTGGTAGATTGATTTCAGCTTCTTTCATATTTATTAACAAGCGAATTCTATCTTTAATATCAGACTTTGAAAAGCTTTCTTATGTATGGAATATATTATACTTCGTCTCAGTAACTCTCGTAATCACTTAAGTACAAACTATTCACCTCTTCCATCGTGGCTGAAGTTGAAGATATTTAATAGATCTCAACTTTCAGGTATTAGTACAGCATGAGTTATCATTGTTCCCCATCTGTTAACTCCAGTATGTGAAAAATATTCTTTCGACAGGAGAACAGTCTTTACTTCAGGGCAATGCATTTGTACTGGGTGATGACCTAGGGTACTTTGGGGATTTCATGTTGGTTGCACCTAGCCAAATCAAAGAATGTCAAGAAGAATTATATCTAATGGAAATCCAGAGCTATGCTATTCCGAAACACACATTGAAATGTTCTGCATTTACTTCCAGTCATCCTCATTTGCTTCATACAATCCCCCTCTCTCATCGATCACTTATTTGCTGCCATACTTCTCTTCAACTCTCAAGCTACGATCGCCTCCTCCTACTTGGAGTTGTCTTCCCAGTTTACCACACGTCATCCAATCTTCCTTAAATTGTCAATTCGGTTCTTTTTTGTAACCCACTGTTTCCCTTCATGGTTAAACAAGTGCTGCTCTTTTACACTATAGGAACGATTAATCTTTCCAACACTCACCCTGTTCCCTTCTGCTGCCTCTCCTCTTGTCCTTGTTTGTCATTCAAACCCTTCTCTTTGCATTCAGGAAACATCAACCTTGCCAATTGATTTTACAGCACTCTATTCGATTCTGTGGCCATTACCTCCATTTGGTGTATTGGTATCTCAAGCTGCAAGCAAATCAATCTCTTGAACCATTATGCAAGGCAATATCAAGTGATTCTTGCTTTTGTCTAATCACAGAGGAGATAGTCATGGTGCAATTGCCATTATTGAGGAATATTTCCCACTTGCAAGTGTTGGTATCCCTGGGGCAACCCAGGGTAACATATTCACAGTTGAATTTTCCTTTGATATTGGACATCCAAGGTACAGTATCTTCAATGATTGCTGAAACATATTCGCTTACTTTTTCAAAACAGACTAACTACCATTGGTAGTGATAATATTCAAGCCAACATATTGCTGCATGTTATTAAACCGTAACAAATCCTGTTCGATTATTATGCTGATATCCAAATCTTCATTTATATATCTAAGAGGTTTTCAACTATATTTATTACCAGCCATGGTAGGGCAAACTATTGTATGGTAGATTTTCGTGTGTCTAGTGTTAGCAATGGGACTGGCTAACACGCCAGCGTCCGGGTTTGGACCGGAAAAACGGGTCGGTTCGGTTCCTAACCCGTCCAAAAACCTGACCCGCAGCTTCTTGGCGGGCCAAACCCGCACCCTTACCCGTCAAGCCACAGGTTTTGCCGGGTTTGGCTAGACCCCTCGGTTCCAATCTCCGGTTTTCATTTTCAGGTTTTTCTATTTATGGTCGCAGTCATATATATTGCTGTTATGTGCAAAATATTAGCTTTGGTACATCATTCTCTTTATTTGACTCATTGGCTGTCTTTATAATCAAAACACAGAGAGAGATGCTCCCATCTACATCCTGAAGTTGAGTGTGAACGAGTTTTCGTCTTGCATCATTTGTAAGATTTGAGGTCCGAAATAGCCATATTAATCGTTAAGGCAGTCATTACACCGGAAGTTGATCAGTTTGAATCTGCTACTCCGCCAACATCATTTGTTGAGCTGGTGGAAATGCATGATAGTGTCAGCGGAAAATTTCAATGCCGCAAGCAACATTACAAGCAGAATGTAGCCATATCAAATTAACATAATGGAAACCACCATCTCACATATGGTTATCGGCTTTCATAACCGATACGGTACTCAATTCATCACCCATTCCGAAATCGAAGCCTGTTAAACCCGTTAGCTTTCACCCCTGCATATTTCCTCCCTCCCTACTTACCATACAAGAAATGGATTCAGATGAACATATTGTATTGGCTCGTGGGTCACTTGTACACAACCTGCACAATATCTGATTATTGATGACATATCTCCCTAAAATGCAATTGCTGTATCTATTTTGCTACACGTCAGAATTTCATTGATTTCAGTGAAAACATTGTGAGACATGATAGTTCGTCTGTGCATGTGCAAGGGTCATACGGGCCATACGAACATTCTAGACTCCGAACTGAGTTGATTGACAATTGATCAACGTGTTATCGTCCTGCCTCTTACCGATAAGTGAGAACACGCAATCCATACTCGAGATAGAATTGACTAAGAAAGTTTTACTTAGTAATGGAATACATGTTATAGAAGAAGCGGTCTATGCGCAATGCGAATCTGTATGAATGACCACCAGCACGTTGCATTCATCCATACACCCAACTATTTCACTCCGCGCTCAGACTGGGTGCACATAGTCAGCATTTTGAAAAGTCCTTATGGTAGGTCATAGAAATCGAGGAGATCCAACTGGATATGGCAAAGCGAGCAAGTTGGGCTATATTAATGAATAATTAGTATATGGATCTACATGCAGTGAATTGCCAGCTGAACGCGCTGGAATGTCACAGCGCTAGGTGATTCATCGCTCAGAGAACATGTGCTTCAGTTGATCAGAAATTGATATGCCACAAAGCTTTTGCATGCAACTGAGGATTGATAGAATATGTACATTGGCTGTCAATAATGACTATATGATTATTTGTACAAAATTATTATCCATAAAACAACAGTTAGGACATGTTTATGGTGAGTGTGAATGGAGCGTCAATGATTTATGGTCTTGTAAGTAAGTTAATTAGAAAGCGAGATCCATGCCGTTATTCATAATACACGTATTGGCTGCCTTGACTGGCAAAATACAAAGGGACACGGATACAGCCCAATGCTGAGCATCAGAGTCATCGGAGTGACAATGATTTTTGGTTCTGTATGTATGTTAATTGTGAAGAGATTTGCTTGCAGTTATACATAACCAAAGTATTGGCAGCCTTTATAGCAGACAAAGAAAGCAACACGGTAACAGGCCGATTCTCAAAATGAGCGTCAACGGACCGTCAATGATTTTCGGACTTGGAAGCAACTTAACTGGGAAGTGATTTGCCCGCTGTTATTCATAATCAACAGATTGGCAACCTTTATAGGCAAAACAGACCGCAGCACGGAAACGGCCACATTCTGATACTGAGTGTGAATGGAGAATCAACAATTTTTTGTCTTCTTAGAAAGTCAATTGTAAAGCGCGTTGCTCACTGTTATCCATAACCAACGTATCAGTAGCCGTTATAGGTGAAATAGAAATTGGCACGGTCACAGCCGTATTCTGAAAATGAGCGTCAACGGAGCATCAACAATTTTTGGTCTTGTAAGTAAGTCAATTGGGAAGCTATTTGCTCAATGTTATCCATAATCAATGCATTGGCAGCCTTTATGGGCAAAAGAGAAAGCGATATGGTCACAGCCCCAGTCTGAAAATGAGCGTCAACAGAGCGTCAACGATTTTGTGTGTTGAATATTGTATAATTCAATGGCTGTGCTACGGCATGTAACCATAATCGAAGTATTGGCAGCCTGTATAGGCAATATCATGTGTGTCGATACTGTGACACGGCAAAATGAGCGTCAACAGAGCGTCAACAGAGCATCAAAAGAGCGTCAACACAGCATCATCACAGTGTCAACAGAGTGTCAACAGAGTGTCAACGATTTTGTGCGTTGCATCTTGAATAATCCAAGCACAATGCTACGGCATATACCCAGAATCAACGTATTGGCAGCCATTATTAGCAAAAGAGATCACAACATGGTCACAGCCCCAGTCTGAAAATGAGCGTCAACAGAGCGTCAACGATTTTGTGTGTTGCTTCTTGTACAATTCAATGGCTGTGCTACGGCATTTAACCATAATCGAAATATTGGTAGCCTTTACTGGCAATATCGTGTTTGTCGATACTGTGACACGACAAAATGAGCGTCAACAGAGCGTCAACAGAGCGTCAACAGAGCGTCAACAGAGCGTCAACAGAGCGTCAACAGAGCGTCAACAGAGCGTCAACAGAGCGTCAACAGAGCGTCAACAGAGCGTCAACAG
>Ga0307514_10003244_pt1 | contig 15887 bp, 14 predicted proteins | sample 16_EM_MG_FD_203088 | JGI IMG/M metagenome (GOLD analysis project Ga0307514, IMG submission 203088) | Populus trichocarpa ectomycorrhiza microbial communities from riparian zone in the Pacific Northwest, United States - 16_EM | ecosystem: Host-associated > Plants > Roots > Unclassified | place...
GTCTAAGATGGAGACGATTAGAGGACTGCCAGAGCTGCTTCATGACCGTCCCTGGCTGGGGGTTGGTGGATATTGGTCAATCATTCCAGTTTAGTCTTGAATTAGACTTACATTCAGCATTTACTGTCACATCACATTATATGATCATCACCATGATGGATTTCACCATCATTGCAACTGGTAGCGATCCAACTTGCTCTATGTATTGTTCTCAAAGCAGAAGAGTTTCCGGTTATCTTCTCCTGAATTTAATCCCAAGATTTTGTCGTGTCTGTTCTCTGGGTCTCTAGTACAAGGATCAGCCCACATGGTATTTATGTTTGGCTACAAGTTTTTGCATTATGGACAAATGATGAAAATATTAAATGTGTGATACGCGCTTCATCGCGGCAAAAAGTCTTGGTTGGATAGTGAGTTGGATAGTCCCGAGGTGAGCCGGTGGCTGTATGGGACACATGGGTGCAAAGGAGTTCTTTTTGGTTCGGCGGTCCATCTCGATTTTGAATATTCAGTGGCTAACAGATCAACCATTACAGGCACATCAGCGTGGTCTTAAACCCCCCCCCCCCATATGCGACAAACTCACCCACTCCCTGTCTCAATGCATCTTGATCTCAAACGTTGTACCCATACCAAGTTTATATACTCAATCTTGCGGGCTGTACAGCGAGTGATGAGACGTGTTTCACGCGGTACGAAGGCATTCATTGTTATCGGACTCCTTTGTCCCTATGCCACCATGCATCATATGAAATCGAAGGTAAACCCCCACCCCCCTGTAAAGGTGCATCAATTTCTTTCAACCTGTTTGTCTTCCATTTATTTATAATCGTGTTGTGCTTGCCGTCGATATCGGTCATTCATCTCGGTTTTGGTAATTCACGGTATTTGCACAGAAGCATGTACGATCCATCAAGCAAGGGGAAGAAGGATAGAAGGAGGAGAGCTCCCCCACCTATCCGGTCACCCGGAGGGGGAGGGGAATCGGGCACTGCCATACTCTAGATAGAGTGAATGCAGTGTGATTAAAACAAAACAAACGATCCATCAAGCTCCTAACTCGATTATCTCTCCTGATTACATTTTTGCTGTACGCTCGATTGACCGCACGGCTTTATCCACTACCATGATGCCTTTACCCAGCATATTTACCTATCGAAACATTCAGAAGAACCGGGGCGATATTCACATATGTAAGCCCAGAACTACAAACTCTGAACTCAAACCAAAGGTCTCACTTCACTAACCCCTGACCCTCCACCTCCCAAACATTGATTATCACATACCTCTAGACGAGGGATACACGGCAGTAGCAGCTCTAGTGATATGTATATTTAATTGCAATCAGTTCTTAGTATAGCAGGCTTCAACGAAGACCAAATAAACTCCCTTTATCATACATTCGCTTTCCATTACACGCACGGATAGACATGTGCTAGCTGAGAGCAATGTATTAGCTGTTCTAGACCATCCGCACCCAGACAAATAGCGAGTAATTTCTCACTAGTTACAAATGGTCTGAAGTGATAGGAGATGCAAATACAAACCCCTGGGCACATCAAAGCCAAGCAGCGCACTGCACAGAAAGAAACTAACAAATTAAGCTTAAGTATAACATACAATATAATACGGCACCAATTATTTCTCCACAACACGTTAACGGGTTTTGTACACCCTTGTAGGTACACCTAGCTACCCTCGGAAGGCGCATGGTCTATAGAGCTAGTAATCGTATTCACCCCCTACCGCAACCCCTACAATTGCCTTATCTCCACTATCCAGGATACGGGGTTGGGGTAAACAACGATAGCGGGGATTTCTCCTTTCTTCTATTGGGGAAGTGTGCAGTGGCTGCGGACAGGCGCCTACCGTGCGGAGATCTTTAGATAGTTGGTATCACTATTAACCGCCTGCGCTCCGTTTACCGACTCCAAGCTCATTCCCTTTGACAAACCAGACGAAGAGGCCTTTGCAACCGGTACCGCATCCTTTCTCTTAGTCCATGCACACGCAGACGACAACACACACATAATCCGCGACAATGACCAGTATTCATATCTACATTAGGCTCTATGTCTGCAAGTATGGCTAATCTGTGGTAGGGTAAATCTCTCTAGCGCTTTTTTCTCCTGTTTCCCCTTCATTTCACTATTACAAGTTATCAGCCATTAAGTTTTTACAGAACCGCCGGAATAGTAAGGAAAAAAACCAATTCTTTAGACACAAGTGTAATTAGAAATGTACTTAAGTATACTATCCAAACTTTTCATCTCTCCCTGCGTTAACTCATTTATGCGGACGCCTCTCTCAAACTACACTCAAGAACTTACTTCGGGTGGCGTCGCACATGATGTCACTCGAGGCCGTGTGTTTCTATTCTGTTACGAATGTGAATCTGATGAAGTCTATTCTACTATCAAAGGAGAAGCTCTGTCTTTATATACATGAGAGCCTGGAACACCATGGAAGTCCATGAAAGCTCACGATTGCAAATACCAGTGGTGGCGAGTGAAGACTCGTGGATGAGTCTACGACTATGAGTCCGTAACCTGTGAGTCGATATGATGATCTCAGTTCCGGTGACTTCCTTACAGATCATATAGTAATACTTCCCCCTCTTGCTACGCTCCGTGGAGCAAGAAAACAAACTATACAAACATTGTGCCAAACATTATGCCAGACATCCATAAAGTGAAATCTCCGGTGCCTCATTAAAACTCTCCTCCAATTGGCTGCGGTAGGCAGGGAAAGAGTGCAGTCCGTAGCCTGATATGGGATGGCCATCCCTTACATAAGAAATCCAAATGCAAACAAATTTCGGGATCAGTGCATCGGGAAAAATGACCTTACGCGACGCGTAACTCATAGAGAAGCTGTTTTTGGGTCGGTGATCCATAGCATATTTGACGCGTGGCACTATAAGGTCCTACGGACCTGCGCATTGACTAGATTACTATGATATGCATGCAATTATGTACACTTGATACTATATATCATGCTGCATTCAACAAACTTGTAACCAAACTGCCAAATGCACTTCTTTGCACGCTCCCAAGTACGCTCTGAAGTACACTCCTGATTGCACTCGACTGTACACTCCTAGCCTGCTTGACTTACGCTTTCAAGACGCTCCCAAGTAAACTCCAAGTACGCTCCCAAGTACTCCTCCGAGTACGTTCTCAAGTACACTCCCGGGCAAGCTCTCCAGGACGCTCCCAATTGCACTCGATGGCAAACTCCCAGCCTGCTGGACTGTACGCTCCCAAGTAAGCTCTCAAGACACTCTCAAGCACACTCCCAAGTAAGCTCTCAAGACGCTCTCAAGCACACTCCCAAGTAAGCTCCCAAGACGCTCTCAAGCACACTCCCGAGCACTCTCTCAAGAACACTTCCAACTGCACTTGATGACACACTCCCAGCCTGCTTGACTGTACGCTCCCAAGGAAGCTCTCAAGACACTACTAAGTATACCTCCGAGTCGCTGTTAAGTACGCTTCCAATTGCACTCGATGGTACACTCCCAGCCTACTTGGCTCTATGCTCCCAAGTACACTCTCAAGAGGGAAGACACTCCCAATCTCACTTGACTATATGCTGCCATGTACGCTCCTGCATGCTCGATCCAGAGACTTGCTGAGTTGCAGAAGCCAGGCACCGGGAGGCGTGAGGCAGGTGGCATATGATGGGCAGTGTTTGGCGGGCGGCATGTGGCGTGTGGTGTGTGGCAGATGGCGGGCGGCGTATGGTGGCCGAAATCATAACGTCGGTCGATATCATAGTCTGAACTTTATCTTTAGCGCGCCCACCGTGACAAGATCACACGATGCCTCATGGTCACGGTGTTGACAATTGTAGCCTTAGATTCCACAGGAAAGGTAGACAATTCGAACTTGGGGAGAGCAGATCTCCGACTCAGATTTTCCAGCGGAATCTGCTGCCCGCTTCCCACGGATTGTGGGCGTATGTGTGCGTATTTTGGCCGGGGCTGATGGTGATGATGGCGATGGTGATGATGGCGATGGTGATGATGGCGATGGTGCTGATGGCGATGGTGATGGCGTCGGTGATGGTGATCATAGTACCAGAAGCACTTAGACAAGTAGGTTGGCTACGTCAACGTTAGCATCAAAGCTTGTACAGACTTAGAGCCTTCTATTAGACAAAGCTTCCACAGACTTAGAGCCTTCCATTAGCCAAAGCTTCCAGACTTAGAGCCTTCCATTAGCCAAAGTTTCCAGACTTAGAGCCTTCCATTAGCCAAAGCTTCCACGGACTTAGAGGCTTCTATTAGCCAAAGCTTCCACAAACTCAGAGTTTGCCATCGGCCAAAGGCTTCCAGTGGAGGAAAACTCTACTCCTCCCGAAGCGCGGCTCTCTCAAGCAGGCTCTCAAGCAGGCTCCAGAGCAGGCTGTCAATCGCCAGCGGGCTCTCATGCAGACTCGCAGCGATAGTGTGCACAGTACCGGTAAAACAGCAGGCAGTAAAGACAAGTATAGGTCCATCTCTGGCCGGCAGCCGTATATAGTTCCATAGGCCCACGTACACATCTCTATGAATCGACTATAGATGACTATAGGCTGCGCGTCGCGCAGGGGTCCACGGGAAGCTTCCTATGAGCTGCGCGTGTGCGCGTGTGTGCGTAGCGCAGCCTATAGTCGATTTGCACTTTTGCCGATGTGCCTTCTACCATTAGCCCATGACTTTCGTGAACTTATCGTGCTTCTGTCTTCCCAATGCTTTCGTGAAGATATCTGCTACATTCTCATGTGTCAATATCCAGGAGTAATTGACTGTACCTTGTTCGTAGAGATCTCGACTGCTATGATAGCATACATTAATATGTTTCGTTTGAGACTTGATGACTCCATTGGTGATATGTGCAAGTGCACCTTCATTATTGCAGAGAATAGGGAGCGGCTTGGTTTCGTTGTTTTCATTGTTTTCGTTGTTTCGATTGTGTTTGATATCTTTGCATAACTGCAATAACCATTTGCCCTCTCTAGAGGCCTCTGAGCATGTGATATACTCCACTTCTAGTATCGACATGGCAACTATGTCCTGCTTCCGGGACTGCCAAGATATCATGCCATTCGAAATGAATATGTGGCCTCCCTGAGATTTTCGATCAGTGCTGTCATTGGCCCATTCCGAGTGTGTGTATCCGGTGAGGTTGCGGTCATGTGGATCGTAGTGTAATTTGTAGTCTCTCGTGGCCTTGAGATATCGTAGTACTCTCCTTGCTGCAGTCAAATAACTTGTGAAAAGTTTCGAGTTGTAACAACGAAGTGCTGCCACTGCAAACGATATATTGGGTCTTGTGGCGAGCGCGATATTCATAGTGTTAGCAACGGTTCCGGACCGTCGTTTCGGGTCCGGGTCCGGGTCCAAACCGAACCATTGCCCAATTGGCGGTTCAGGTCATCAATAAACCCGAACTGCACACTCAGGTACAGTTCTATAGTAAACTCCGAACCCGTCTGAATTAGGCGGGTTGTCAGCGGATCGCCCAGCGGGTCCATCTATAGATTCATATAAGGCTGTTGTATTGGCAGTGTGTTAATAGTATCTTATCAAAATCGCGTTTTCAGCAACCAACAATGTGCTTTTGCGTGTTGAGCAGCCTGAAATATCGATTAATTTGGTATCTGTGTTTCACCTTCGATGTATGCTATTGTTGCCTTGCAAGGCGGTCAATAATACAGTTACGCACATGAAGATCCACGCGATGCCTTGATTACGAAATATGCAAGTCCTAAAACTGTTGACACTTAGTTGACGCTCATTTTCAGGATGCCGCAGGGAGCATCTCGCTGTTGTTTTTGCCAGTAAAGGCTGCCAACATCCCATAAATAGATGTCTACAACCAATCGGAACATAACTTACCCAAGATGCAAAGCTAAAAATTGTTGACGCTCCGTTGATGCTCATGCTAAGAATAGGGGGGGGACCGTATTGCTATCTCTTTTGCCAATAAAAGCTGCCAATACGTCCGTTATGCATAATAACGACCAAGTCACTGGTGAATTACCATCCTTACATGACCACAAATTGTTGACACTCCGTTGATGCCCATTTTAATGTATTGTCAATTCAACATCTGCTGCTGTTGATAATTGATTTCATCCTGAATTGACTTGATCGGCTGTTATTCTGCCTGATTGAGACTCAGCCCTGTGGCAAAGCTGAGCGGCATAATAATCTTGCACTGTTCACTCTCACACAATTAAAAATGATGTATCATGGCAAAAGATTCATTGCGCCTGCTATACATCTATTTATGAACCAATATTCACGATCTACTTCTTACCATTCGCCCATAATATATCTCTAACTGAAACTCTTGGTCAAGCTACATAAAGCTGGTGAACCATTGATGCATTCTGCCCTACTTTTTCTTCCCTCCTTTATTTCTCTGCGTTTCTACTTCATTGACCATTACCAACACCTTTTCAGCCTGTCTCTTTGACTTCCGTGTTGGCCGAACCAATCCGGGCACATTTGGCGCGGCGCTGACATCCTGCTACTCTGGGCATTCCGGATCCTCAATGCCATTGTTCGGGTCTATATCGGATTCATCGTCCGCTGTGCAATCATCTTCGCTGTCATTTGGATTATCTAAGTCGCCATTCCAGTTCATCCAATCATCAGTGTCCGAAATGCTTTCAGGTGTGCTATCATCGTCGCTTTCGACTGGATGATGGTTGATTCTCCGGATTCGGCGGATATTTAAGATCTGAGTTCGTCCTCCAGGGAGGTCCTTTGCAGACAAAGCTCATGGCAAAGGTGATTGTTCTGACAATTTAAATGCCGCCGCACCATCATGTTGAAAGAGTGACCAGGATGCTTTGATGATATCTTCAGTGTCCGAAATAAGATCCTATGGCGGTCATCTGCTTGTTTTGAGCGCGAGACTCCTTCTGGGTAGCACGTAGGTTTTGCCTGCCCTGCCACATCTCCAAAAAGTCGTGAACCTTGGCCATTCTGTACAATTTCCTTTCCTCCACCTCTTTCTTCATTTCCGAGTCGTTTTCTGTGTTTGGGGTATCCAATTCTGGGTCAGTGCCTGCCAAAATCCCGTTATTGGCTGGAGCCAACTGCCTGACAACGACTTTTTCGCGAAGGGTCTCGCCTGTGGTTTTTGACTGCATGCATCCAATAACATCTCGGCCTAGGGAAAAACTGGCCTCCACTCCGACACCATGTGGTAAGATAGAGAATATGTCGCGAGCCATATTGGAGAGATCGGCGTACTTTGAGTGCGTTTCCTCCTGTTGGCGCCACCAATCGGTTATGTCCAGTACCCAAAATGTACTGCTAATCTCCATTGGGTCGGAGTGGTAATCATTGAGATTTGGATTAATTTGTCTCCAGTTCTTTGGTGCTTCAGGCGGCGAATTCAAATAGAGCCCGGCGGCGGTCAATATGCGGGCTGTGCGATCAATTCGTCCGGGTGTCGTCTCAGGCACATTGTTAGGCATTATGTATTCCTCATCATCACTGAACAAATCATATGGATCAAAGGATGATTGATAGGACCCTGATGCCGTTACGGAGGGGACAAGATTGCTGCTCAGTACCGTTTCGAGTTTATTGACTGGCACACGTCGATATTTGACGCAGTATTCATTCTCCACATACTTCTGAAAGGCCTCTTGGTATTGTGTAGTGTACGATGTCTCGTCCTCAGGATTAATATCCATTCCTTTATCCCACTTTCTAAATGATCGTAACTTTCGAAACGGATCAAGGATTTGTGCGGAAATCAGAAGCATGCTCATCGTTGGAGTCACTTCAGTGCAGTATTTGGAAAGCTTCTGCCGAGCTAACTTCACAGCGAAGAACCAGTCTTCCTTCCATTGAGCGTGCTTCTTGGCCAAAGCTCGCATCACATCATCCATGTGATCGGACATGTCGTTGCACACTGTGATAACGTGATGCAATGTGACTTTATGCCTCTTCGACATCCAAAGAGTTCAATATCAAAATGGCCTCAACACTTCCATGACATACTTGACAATCGTCCATTCATCCTGAGTTGTGAATAATGGCCGGTATTCAGCGTATTTTGGGTTTTGAAGCCACTCGCAGGTGAATTCCCATAAGCAGTAGGCGTGCTCGAGCAACTCCAGTGTAGAGTTCCAACGTGTCTTCACATCCATAATCGGAAGTACCGCAATGCGGACTTTGGCTTTTTGACAGTCAATGAACTTGTTTCGCTGACCAGGTGTCAGCGTAATTAATACAGCAAGCATTCTCTGCTATATGAAGGTCGGCTTCAGGACTTTCAAAATATCATGAAATATGTACTTGCTCAATTATCTTTGCTAAACTAGGTTTCATGGCCGACACCTTGTTGATTCTAGCATTGCCGTCTTTTCGAAGTCTTTGACTCTTCCCAATGTCTATGCTTTCATTCTCTCCAAATTGCTGATTGTGCTCATGGGCTTCCCAAGACTTGGTGCGGCCTTTCACACTGAGACTGCTCATGAATGCACCTAAAGCCAGCTGTATGACGTGCGCCATGCATGGTATGTGGTTCCTCAATGCCGGCCACTTGATTCCAGAGGCCTCAAGTGTTGATTGCAGCTCGCGTGTCATCGAGTAATTTGTCCAAGCATTATCAGTTGTAATACCAAGCAAGTGGCTATCGGTAAGCTCAAAACGATCAAGCACATCCTTCAAATGTACGGCTAGCCTTGCTCCAGTATGTTGGCCCTTGACCTATCATCTTTAATTCGCTTTCGAAACGGGAACAGAACAGGCGATTAACCTCATTGAAAGTGAGTTGAACTTCACGCAATGCCTAATGTCGATCCATATAGTAAGCAATGACCGACGTTATAGCTAGTTTGTTCGTTGATGTCCATCCGTCCAAAGCTAAACTAACTTTATTTCGTATTGGCAATTGCTTCTTAATTGCATCCACAGTCAGTGCATATTCCCTCCAGCAAATGTTACTGAGGGTTGTAGCGGACGGTAGGACTAGGTCGTCACGTACTGCCTTATATGACTGTCGTAGCTTGAGATTTGATATAGCGTTCCATGGAATATGTGCCGAAACAAATCCTAACATGAGGTAGTGATTCCATGTGTCTTGGTGAAATTCGGAAGTTTCAAAGTCCTTATCTGCCAGTTTGGAACGTTTTGTCTGTCATTTCGGTCAGTATGGATTTAATTGGATATCAAATATCATTTTCCTCGGCACACTTACTATTGTGATTCCGCGACTTCCTTGTCTCTTCAGGATGGCCAAAGCTGTTTCATTCACCGTCGAACTGGTCAATTCAGTGACCTCTGACTCTGTTAATTCGTTTAACATTGTGATGTGAGCTTTTGCCAGCAAGTGTTTCCCCATTGAGCTGGTCCCATGTTCTGATGGATGGCGAAGAACTTGATGACCTACGATACATATGATGCCAGGGCTGCCAGTCTCCTCAATTCCGCGGTGCAAATAGAATCACCACAAAGGGGTATGTCTAGAATTCTTCCTAGCAATAGGCCGCTTCGAGCCTACATTCATTGAAGCCCACCAAACATGGAAGATTATTTGCAATGTAAGGTCGCTCAAATCACGAATAAAGACACGTTCATTATTCGAAGAGATCATAACCTCGAGCAATGAGGTGTTCAAAGATTGTGTATCCGACATGGTGGTAGAAATTGGAAAATTGGGTATTCCGACTCGAAAGACTGCCGAATATAATGATACAGTAACGTAGAATGCGGGTTCTTAAATATTGACTCTACTGCTACAAGGAAAATAATCACATCAGTAAGACATTGCATGCATATTTGTAAAGTTGAATACAAGGACAGATTGCAACGACTGGCCACGTAAAACTGCATTTAGGGACAGCATAATGCAGTTTATTGCTGTGTAGGGTTCGGAGCCTTGACGAACCGTGGGCGCTCAATTGTATGAGGCGGACGCGATATCGTCACTAGCATTGTTGCCCACAAAGGCTGCCAATAGGTTCATGGTGGTTTATCTCCGCTCCATTCCGGTTATATTATCCAAGATGGCAGTGCACAAATCGTTGACGCTCCGTTGACGCTCATTTTGGGACATGGTTACGATCTTGTCGTAAGCATATTTGCCTAGAAACGCGGCCAATAGTACGATTATAGATCATTGTGGTCGCATGGCCCATTGATTTTCCAAGATGGAAGGCCTCAAATCATTGACGCTCCGTTGACGTTCATTTTCAGGGCATAGTAATGATGACATAAAAAGCATTTTTGCCTAGAAAGATGGCTGATAGTTCCATTATGTGTTAATGTCGCCGCACTGCCACCGGATTTTCCAAGATGCATGGCGAAAAGTCGTTGACGCTTCATTGACGCTCATTTTTAGGACATAGTTGCGATGTCGTCGCAACTGTTTTTGCCTAGAAAGGCAGCCAATAATCTGATTATAACTTGATGTCACCGCACAGCCCTAGGATTTTCCGTGATACAAGGCCCAAAGTTGTTGATGCTCCGTTGACGCTTATTTTTAGAACATAGTAGCGATATCGTCGCAATCGTTTTTGCCTAGAAAGGCGGCCGATAATCTGATTATGACTTAATGTCGCTGCATAGCCCTAGGATTTTCCAAGATACAAGGCCCAAAGTTGTTGATGCTCCATTGACGCTCATTTTTAGGACGTAGTAGCGATGTCGTCGCTACTGTTTTTGCCTAGAAAGGCAGCCGACGATCTGATTATGGCCTAATGTCGCCGCACAACACCAGGATTTTCCATGGTACAAGGCCCAAAGTCGTTGACGCTCCGTTGACGCTCATTTTTAGGACATAGTAGCGATGTTGTTGCAAGAGGTTTTGTCTAGAAAGGCGGCTGATAGCACGATTATGGCGTAACGTTGCCACACAGCCTATGCAATTTCCAAGATACAAGGCCAAAAGTCGTTGACGCTCTGTTGACGCTCATTTTTAGGACATAGTAGAAATGTTGCCACCACCATTGTTTAGCAGAAAGGCGGCCGATAGTCTGATTATGACATACTGTAACCACACAGCCTACTGGCTATTTCATGACACAATGCCAAAAATCGTTGACGCTCCGTTGACAGTCATTTTTAGGATGTGCCAAAGCCCGAGTCATTTGCTTTTTTCGCAATAACGCCCACCTATACATTCGCTTTGAAAGGATGGGACAATGCAGCCCATTGATTGCTGAATGTGTAAGATTTAAAATTGTTGACACTCTATTGACACACACATTAATCACATCGAAACAGCCTTTGTACACTCAATAATTGTATGCAACGAATCATATACACATTTTTGACATCCAGTATTGCGTTTGTATGTATTCTCGTTTGCATCCAGGAGTTTTGTTACCTCTCAATTTCTGATCAACTGCTATCTATGCTAGCTGAGTGAGAAATGACGTGGCCCTATCACATTCCCGTGCTTTCGGCCGGCAATTGACAGCATGTAGATTATTTACATAGTTTTTGGTTAATATAGCTCGACTACCTCACCATTCCTTATCCGGCTCCTTCTCCTCAATTTCCTTCACGTACCACAAGCAATTTCAAATATCTCAACCATGTGCACCAGGTCTGTGCGGAGAGTTATGCAGTTGGATACATGGATGAATGTTGCATGATGGTTGTCATTCAGAACAATGCGTCATACACACTGACCGATCTTTCCATGACACGTATGACTTCACTCACTTAAATTTTGTCAGCACATTTCGTCACTAATATTGCTTTTGCTTGGTCACTTAACAGTCACTTGGAGAATGCAACAGAACATTTTGGCCCTCTTACAGTGGGATTTGGATTCTAGAATGTTCACATGGTGCGTTCAACCCTTGCACATGCACAGACGAATTATCATGTCTCACAATTTGGTCACTGAAATCAAGAAAAAGATGACATGTAGCAAAATTGGGAAACAACTTGCTTTTCCCCGCAATCAGACGTCAAAAATTACAGTTTGCATATGTGTTCTTCCACAGACGCAGGAGCCGTCACCATCTCTTCGTCGGAATTTGATATCTATATGGTAATTAGCTGAAGGCCATCTGCAGGGGTAAAAGCTTACTGGTTTAACTGGCTTCGCTTTCAGCAACGGTGACGAATTGGGCTCCCCAGCTGGCTCACCACTAGGTATGCTCGATTTTGACTGCGGCTTCACCGGACCTAGCCTGATATGACTAAATCCTGGTCGAGAAGTCCCTTGTGATATTCCGGGGACAATGTCAAGACTCTCCATAAGCTCTGCAAATGTTGACGGTGGATGCGGCGGAGCGTCGTCATTCGTTTGGGGCTGAACGACTGCCGGAACCCTCAATTCGGATGTGCCACACTTCTTATCTCATTCACGGAAGTAGTCGGCTGCATCCTGGCATCCCGGTTGAGTCAATTTGTCGAACTTCATCTGATTCTGCTGAAACCTCTCCATGCGCTGCTGTACCGTTTTAGTGATGGTGCCCATCACCCAGCCGGGTTCGTCATCTTCGCTCAGCTTGCCCTGCTCAGTCTCTTCATCATCCTCGGCTTCCCCATCCTCTCCATTGTTGGAACTTGCAAGATCACTCAGACTGTCTCCGATAGCAACCAGCATCTCCTCAAACGTCTTTTCGGGCTTTCTGGCTGTCAATCCCATGAGTTCAGCATGCGTCATATCGTCCTGCTCTTGTTGAACCGCTGCCTCTGCGTTATCAACTCGCTTTCTTGCCCCCATCAGCAACAACCGTAGTTTCCGTCTGAAACACCCGGGTGTTCCAGACGCCTCTGACAGCTCTGACAGAACCTAGTACCCTCTGACGGAGAATTACACGCTTCCCGTCGCCCAGGCGAAGTGTTGCGTTGCATAGCAGAGCACCTGGGAGCACCGGCGACAAACCTGGGAGCGTCTGGGAGCACCTCGAATCACAGTAGAGCATTCTGGGAAAAACATCATTGTTGGGAACGTTGCTGGTGCGCCTGGAACTTATAGCTACTACTAATCGTGCAACGCTTTTTAAAACTCATGTATTCAGGTTGTATTCTCATCTATGTATCGATGTATCTATATAGCTACCAATCTACAACTCAGAGATACACTCCGAGGCTGTGATCAAGCGAGTTTGGAGATGCACTTGGAGGCCGAGATCGAGTGAACTGAGAGCTGTACTTGGAGGCCGTGATCGATTGAGTTTGGAGATGCACTTGGAGGCCGAGATCAAGTGCACTGAGAGATGTACTTCGAGGCCGTGATAGAGTGAGTTTGGTGATTAACTTAGAGCCCGAGATCGAGTGCACTGAGAGATGCACTTCGAGGCCGTGATGGAGTGAGTTTGGTGATTCACTTGGAGGGCGAGATCAAGTGAACTGAGAGCTGCACTTGGAGGACGTGATCGATTGAGTTTGGAGATGCACTGGGAGGCCGTGATCGAGCGAGTTTGGAGATGCACTTGTAGCAGGCTATGATCGAGCGAGTTTGGAGGAGTATTTGGAGGTGGTCGGTGGGAGGGGCGCCAGGTCCCGAGACTCTATTCATCGGTTAGTCAACTCGAAACCGTGGGAATGTGACGAGTTGACTTTACCTTTGAAGCTCTGATGGAGAACTGGCTGGTGGCGGTGGATCTGTAGGGAGGTACGCTGGAAGCTGAAGCTACATTAAGGGGTCAACTCGAAATCGTGAGAATGAAGGGACGACAGACAATCTTAGGTGTATGCTGTACTGGGTGTATGCTGCACTCAGTGTTAACTCATGATGATGCCATGGAGAGAGAGAGAGGGATGACTTAACTTTGTGTTCTTGCGATGATAGTAGAGTTGTGGACAAGAAAGAGGGAGATGGGGGATGAAGATAAGAACGATATGGAGAATACGAGCTGCTATTAGAAATCAGCAGTACGACTTGCCTGATTGGGTTTAGAAGACCCCATATTGGTGATAGTACCCGCCGGATCGGGTCTCGTACCTGCTGTATCAGGGATGGTCAATTGACTGGCACACGAAATTCTCTCAAGTCCCAGTTTCTCTTGATAATTTCCCCCATCTCCTCTGATTTCTGTCTGTCTCTACCATCACCTCAGCACACGAAGTTAAGTCATCCCTATCTATCTCTCCATGCAATAATCATGAGTTAACACCGAGTACAGCATGCACTGAGTACAGCATACACCACGTACTGCATCATCCTACGATCGATTGTCTTCTGCTCCCAGCCAGTCTCTCATCTCTCGGCGGACCATATTTTACTCAACTCTCTACATTCCCACAATTACAAGTTAACCAAGGAATTGAGTCTCAGCTGCCGTCACGCCTCCCTCCAAATCGACCGCCTCCAAGTATTCCTCCAATCTCGCTCGATCATAGCCTGCAAGTGCGTCTCCAAACTCGCTCGGTCACAGCCTCAGAGTGCATCTCTGAGTTCACTCGATCTCGGCCTCCAAGTGCATCTTCATACTCGCTCGATCACGGCCTTGGAGTGTATCTCTGAGTTCACTCAATCTCGGTCTCCAATTGCATCTCCAAACTAGCTCCATCACGGCCTCAAAGTGCATCTCTGAGTTCACTCGACCTCGGCCTCCCAGTATATCTCCAAACTCGATCGATCACGGCCTCCAAGTGCATCTCTCAGTTCACTCGATCTCGGCCTCCAAGTGCATCTCCAAATCGATCACGGCCTCCAAGTATATCGTTAAGGAGCAACGGTGGGTGCACGGAGATACAGGCGTAACGGAGGTGGAATGAGCAACGCGGAGTATATATTTGGGAGACCTCGGGGTAGTTAGATAGACAGCATCTCATTTTCTTCTCATCTTGTCATACAACGAAAATACACACTCTATCTTTCCCAAGTTTTGGTCTCACTTGCACTTTTCGAGATTTCGTGGATCCGTGCAATTGCATGGATCCTTCCGGCCAGGTAGTATCATATCTTCTCAACTTCTTCCTACGCTGCTTGAGCTTAATGTAGAAGGAACGTGAGGAGAGATTTTCACAGCGAGAAGAAACGGCGAAACGGCGATTGGGGGGCGATATGCAACGCGACACGTGGTATTGACACCGGGCGCGGAGTAATCTGCCACCGCGGTGTCTCTGACGCAGCCATTCCGCCCGGACCGAAATGTTGTTTGCTGATGCCAGCGGTCTCTCTCTCAACATAATCCTCAATCCATTTCTCTTTCTCTTCATTGCTTAAGCAGTGCGTTTCTAGTCGTTTCTCCGCCGCAAGCTTCTTTTTGGATCTCAAGCTGCGCAATGCCCCAAGGGCTCGGACTCTCTCTGCCTCGAAGCCGATCTTGCCTGCATTCGCTTGATGACGTCGTTGGGTTGACCACTTTGTCGATTTGCCATTTCTGCCAGCAGGAAGTGGCGAAATGTCCTTTTTCGGAGCATTGACCATTGTAGTTTGTTTGGACTGTGTTGTTAGGCGAGATGTTGGATGTCGCAAGTTATGGACAATATGGAGGCCAGCTGCGTCTTTTATGTCAAAGTTGGTATGTTTACTCATCTTGAACAAAGCAAAATCTTCCACCTGACTGTCAATAAATCAGGAATAGCGACGCTAACCTTACAACATGACCTGAATGTTAGCGTCATTTTCATGTAATATCCCGGGGATTATTTGAGACAAACATCAGCAGACGTTCTTCCCTCGAACTACATCCTATTAATGTCAGACGATTAGGCGATTCCGGCGGTCGTACACCTAAATTTATCCTTGTTACCAATCAAACAACATCAGACCGACTTTTTGCAAATTGCGTGGCGGTGGGAAACCCCTGCAAGTTGCAGCCATACTCAGCAGGATTCATCATGAGCATAACAGTCATGTTAGCTGCTACTTATTCCATTCTGACAAGATGCTAACTATATAGTCCTCAGGGCTTCCCACTTCCTCTCGTTATCATCTTCCTCTCCTATTCCACACCAGCAC
>Ga0307514_10003245_pt1 | contig 15887 bp, 15 predicted proteins | sample 16_EM_MG_FD_203088 | JGI IMG/M metagenome (GOLD analysis project Ga0307514, IMG submission 203088) | Populus trichocarpa ectomycorrhiza microbial communities from riparian zone in the Pacific Northwest, United States - 16_EM | ecosystem: Host-associated > Plants > Roots > Unclassified | place...
AAAAAGACTGACCGTAAAAGGATACTGAACTTTACCCTTTTCTGAGGTGGAGAACGACCATTATGTCTTACAAAAATAAAATGCACATGTCGCCAAGCAAAGACTAAGTCAGCTGACAGACACACTTTCACATGAGGAGGTACTCTGTATAGTACATACAAATGATTTGCAGCAGAGAATACATATTCGGCCAGAGTTACAGTTCCTGTTCAAACCTCAAAGAAATAATCCTGCATATTATCAGTTGTAGGGAAGTGCGAGTAGGACCTCCCTACTCACAAGACAATGTATACTCTGTACGCAGCCTCCTATTGGAAAACGGCTGTTTATATTCCCTGCACTGGCGCACCAATATCTACATATTGTAGAGCAAACCATTGGGCGAAATATGTGCAATATTCCCATATAACAACCAATCCTAGGCATGAAACCAGTATTCCGCTCAGCCAAGTGGTTGGTCGGCTTGTTCCCGATACCAGTATAAGCGTCGTCGCTGGTTATGCCCTCCTACAATTGTCGTCGCGTATGTAACCATACCAACTGTCCCTCTTCACATAGATTTTGGATTGAATTATTTGTAATCCTGGATGTTTGGCGGGTTATCTTTCACCAATTCAAGTACTCCCAAGTGGCCTATTTTTTTTTTTTTGTAAGTGCGGGCCCGGTCAGTGCTACACCAGACCGCTTAACCAAGTTTTGTATCAATAATCCGACAGGCCAGAGCCTGAATCATCTGGGATCACGCGAGAGCCCAGATCTGAAAAAATAATATATGATTGGGTTCCACAGCTTGGACCGGCGATAATGGTCAGAGCACGGCAATTGGTGTGTGAAATTGACAACGTTAGAAACAATACACATAATTATGACCGCGGAAAAGGCCCCTTATTGGCATAGGCTAGCCTGTCGAAAAATCAACTTAGAGCTCCGCGACAGATATCCCTAATTTAGCACGTGCTTTGGCTGTAGTCCGATGATGGTCATCAAGGGGTCTATAATATTGCTGTATGTACACTATGCACAATAACCTGCTTTGTCAAGAAGAGACAATAGTCTCCAGATTTTAGTACCGAAGAAAGTTTGATCGTGAGGCGAAGCAAACCGCCTTGGGATCGAGATGGACATCACCAGTGTTATGTTCAACATCTCAATCAATGTTACACACTCAAAGTGAAGTTGACACAGGCGCTCGACAACTCCACGACCTCGAACCAATTCCTATATAGCTTAAATCCAACGCCAGTGGAAATTAGCCATATTGAGGTCAGCCTACAGCAACCATCCTCATCTACTGTGCGGAGCGGCAGTGACTTCGCCTGCCCTGTTACTTACCTACTCTCGGGTAGGTTTCGTGCATCTTAATATTAGATCGGTATCCCCTTACCTGCTTAGTGTCAAAGCCCTACTCTATTGCAGAGCTACTTACTGGCTAGGGGGAACTGGTACCCCAGTTAGTATCCTGCATCCATGACGCGGTATTCCGTTTCCGCGAATTACAAGCTAGGGGTATCCGTGCGTTTCTTGGAGCTTCTGCCTCTCGCTTGATGAGGAAAGATCTTGTCTCGGTACCTGGTGCAGGTAGTTCCTGCAGGATGTGACATCCATGTTGGAAGAACTGACTTGTATCTGATGGTAGAAGGGAAGCGTCAAAGTGAAATATACATTCCCTATGTTTAAATACCTAAAGAGGCTCATACGTGATTGTCACATTACATCTAGAAGACCATATATCCAATCTTAGAGCTAGTATAGCTCACACGTGATACAAGATCAGGAGCTCGAAAGTCGATGGGGGGTGCCTAGACCAACTCCTCTATACCTACCTTCCATCACTACGAATATTGCTCATATGGGTCAGTTATAAAACATGGGGAATTGCAAAGTGTTTTGGCTGGATTACACCAGCCCTTGGGGCGAGTTCCATATGTGTTACCGTAAAAAAAGTGTTCTAAAATCGATTCCCCCTTGTCACCCCGAGTCCCGATATTTTATGCCGAGCGTGAACAAGGCCCTAGTTCTCGCTAACCGTAGGGCAGCAGTAATTGACGCAATATAGTTAGCAATTGCTATAGTAATTTCGGCTTTTGACCAATTCCCGACCCTCACCTATGATATGTACATCCTACGTAATACATGTGTAAGGTTCCCTGATCCAAGTGTTGAGGGGCTCACCAGCATGTTCACTGCCGGAGAAGGCGTCTGTAAGCAGACCTATGTACAGAGTATGCTGGCCCAAACAACCAGGAGCCAGTACTGACCGCAACGGCTTGCTTACTTCGCGCGAAAAGATATCCCTGCAGGAACCAAGGACTTGAAAAAGCCGGGACAGGCTCGATATCTAAGGCAGGGATCGGATGTCCAATGTACCTACTGTAAAGTTGAACCCAGCCTCAGTATCGCCAAACTCAGACAAGGGTTCTTATATCTGAGTTTTGCGGGTATGCCCCTACAAGCAGCGCTGTGGTCTCGGACTGAAATAATCAGGCATGGTACTTTTACAGTGCACAAATCGCAATCATTTGTGATTGGCAAGGCACTGGCGCCCCTTGTGGCACTGCAACGCAACTTGTGAGCCCAGTTTCAGCATACAGGTATCTATACTACATAAGCGCCGGCAGGGATATGATGTGGGGTCGGCTGGAAGCGAGACAATAGCATTATTATCCTTGAATGAAGAGAGATAATAAGCTTGTTCTTTGATAGGTAATATGCAGATACATGCACGAGTGGACTCATGCATTAGACGGTCGGCGCTTAATAAGTGCTGGGCAAGATGGAGTGAGTTTCCCCAGTTCCTTTAGAATTATGTATCTGGACCCGCGCTCGATATATCGATGATTAACTAAATATCCTATGTTGGCAATGGGGGGTAGGAGGGATTAATATTGCGAGAAAGGTATGTATATGTACTAATGGACGTAGGTAGAGATGGAGGTGAAGCCAAGGTCAATGCAGTTGTAGTCACCGTAAGTCAGGGAGGTTCCTGTGATTGTGATGAGCGTAATCAATAAGCTAGTCTAGTTGGCACGACCCCCACTCAGATCAATAAGCTACTATCTTAATCTGTTGCTTCCTTTTTGATGTGTAAGGTGACCAATAGGCTAGGCCCAAAACAATACTCTTCCAAGATTCCCCTTTCGGAACCTATGCTGAAAGCCACATGTACCCAGAGCGTAACAATTAAATGGCAGCTTGGGGTTTCACGATGGAGACGCACCTGATACCCGAACTGGAGGTTCTGCTATCGACTGTTTTGAAAGTTGCAATAGCATTGTCGAAAGGCTAGTGGTACTTACCTAGGATCATCAACTAGGTTAAACGTTGCAACGGCAGCAGACATCTGACAGCTTTTCTGTCGAGGTTTCCATGTTTCGGTGCCTCCTTGGGAAAGGTAGCACCTGAAACACAACGAGCTGCAACATGCAGATCTGCTTGCTGTTTCCTGCCTGCCTTTTGGATATTAGATCTTGTGGCTTACTTACAGGTTACATTGCACTAGCTGGCCTGTGACCATACCTAGACGCATAGCAGATGATGTGGGGGTATTTTTACGTATGGACAGCAGTGGCATACAAGTTTTTTCTTTGAGTCGATACGTCTATCCCCCGAAGGGAGACTTAGGCTATGAGATGACCCCGTTTCCGCCCATATGGAGCTTTTGGGTTTACGCACGGGGCCCTGCCTTCTGAACCTATGAAAGAAAACAAAAACCCCGAAATATGTAAATGCTCCACCACCCACTAGCCCGGCCATCCCCTCACAGGTCGAGCTTGGCGAAAAAAGTTTCAACCAAGTTTACCACGTAATCCCCGCCGGGATCTTTCACCCTCTTCAACCACCGCTCCTTCACGTCCACATCCTCCCACGTCCCCCACTCACCCCCTATCCCCCCCCCGTGTATGCAGACCAGCGCAACGTGTTTGTCAGTCTCTTCATACCTCCCACACCTCCGGCACTTGGGGTTATTAGACTCATCCAGTTTATGTCGCCAGGCTTGTCAGTTGCCTTTCCCAGCGAGAATAGACATAGGTGACCCGAGCTCTCCGGTTCCATCTCACCACTCTTCCCATCCCCGTATCTTTCAGCCTCTTCCAGCTCTGCCGTCACCCCCCCCTCCGTGATCAACCTCTCCCCTCAATTGCATGCAAGCTGCAGTAGGTGGAAACTCAAACGGACACAGACAGGCATGCATATGAATAGTGCTGTACCTGGTTCATAAGCCATATGCATAATCATTGTACACTATAGATCTATCTATACGTCCTTTAATAATATGTATGGCGGGTGGTAAAGTGGTTAAGAGACAATCATAACTGGTCACCAGCGCCAACAGTTTTCCAAAGAATAATGAAAGTAGACCCCCAAAATGGATAAATAAATGCGTAATAGCTCACTTCATCAATGAGCTTCACCGAAACAATAATGAGTAGCACTTCTGGTTGGTCAGTTTCACCAAAACGAAAAGGGCCTAACTAGAGATAGGGAAAATGATGTTCTGGTGGTGTGGAAAAGGGTGAGAGAGCACGCTCCGACCTCAGGGGATTTTGCACTGTGTCACTTGTTTCGTTTCATTTGCGTGAATTGTTTATTTCGCATTTCATGGCCCACTAGAGTTTACCTAACCGTAAAGAGGTTACCCTATAAACTTCCTGCATTACAGCTTAACATAAACGGGAATGTCCTCTCCTGGTATTTGGTGGAGCTCAATATCCGTGATGTATTCTCTATCGCTAGCATGACAAGACTTCCCTGGACACAAGAGTTCCGAGGACCCACACGAGCTCACTGTCTACTGCCCAGCCTGTCACCTCCTAGTCTTGGGGGACTAACAGTATTATGCTACGTAGGTACCTATCTTGCCCATATACAATATATAGATCACTCCCCTGACTCGCAAGCTTGTTTAGCTATTTATGCTCAGAGGTCGTAAGTTTCAATGCGTCTACGGTTACTATTTGTGTCCGCCCACATCTACATATGTATGGCCTAGAGCCCAGAGCTGGAAGGCGGTTTGCGACTGGGTGCTCTTAACTTGGCCGACATTCACTATTGAATCGTTATCTTGTATCCAAACCTGTCGTGATTTAGCTACTAAATTGGGTGCCAAATCATTGAAGCAGAAGCGATGCTTCCCATCCTGGCCTTAAATTTAATTTAATACGGAGTAGAGGGAGATTGCAGGGTAGCCAACATTAAATCCTGGCAATTAACTCGATATGGGTCCATCTATATATACTGTACCTACAAAGGTGAACAGCCGAGATCAAGAATTTGGGAATGCGATGAATCGATCCCCTACAGAAAATCGACCAGAAGCCTAATATGCTACTCATCTCGGTCAATTAGTAACTCGTGGTGCATATCGCCACTTTCTCCTGTGAGGTGCTTGACTTGCCACCTGACGGTGTGTTCGACTCGGGGACGCAGACCTCCGATTCCGCATCCGGTTTTCTGGTGGCAAGCCGTCATCATTTGATACCACTAAGCTTGGTTCCCGGTTGATAGCTGTCTAGAACTGGTAGTCAGCTGTCATGACCTGTACTATAGTAGTAACCAATCTCGTAAATGCTAATATATGTAGATAATTTTGTGGCAATTGCCTCCTTCATACATATGTCCAGGTACTAGTACTTTCATACCCATCTCATAGTCTGAGGCTCCACAGACGTATAGACTCAAAAGGGAAAAAAGTACTTTCATACCTTCCTGCATTGCTCTAGTGGTTCGTATTCTGGCGTAGCCCTATTTCGAGAGGAGAAATATCTGCACCAGGTAGGTATCATACAGTTCATATACGCAGAATTAGATGATCGATTGGTTACTCCTTGTTACAATTCATCCAATAGAAGCCAGTGGTACTCCGTACTTGAGAGGTACATACGAGTCCGTGGTGTGCTGTCAATTCCACTAACGCAAAAGTAGGGTGCTCTGTGGTTCATGCCTGCAGTGGGGCTTGAGACTGGCGGCGCTTGACGCATACCAGTGATTTCTGCTGGATAGAGCAAGTAGATTTTGGTCGAATGTCATGATGTAGAATACAATTGGATATACTCTACAGTGCTGCACCAGAAATTTTATTCATATACAGCAAAAGTAAATATCATGATTTTATTGTTCCTGGACACGAATCACCTTGTGTTAAATTCACTCCTCAAGCGCCAACCTCCGTTCAAGTTTAGACTAAGGCCTAAAACAATGAAGTTAAAGCAGATATGGTATTGTTGCGCATGCCTTCATGCTTATCAGTCATGTTCAACACGCGTCTAAGAAACGGCCAATTGCAACCATACTGCACACGCTTCCATATCCGCACTAGAGATTGGCCGACTCATAGCGGCGCAAGCTATCGCGGGCGGTTATCGTAACACAAGGTAGGGAGCAAGGAGCAACATGCATGTCTCGCACCAGACATGGGTATGCATGCCCCTGTCTGACCAGGGTCCAAGTTGTGGTTGATTGGTGAGAACTTGCAGCCCGCATGAACGATAAATCACCTGAGTGCCAAATGCTTGAATTGTCTTGTAGGTGATGATTGACGGTGTAATATAATGTTGTGAGGTTTTGATCGCAGGGCCAGTTCAAGTTGCTATGCGGTACTGTAGACTGATTCGACGCATTATACTTATTATTCAAAGTAAATCGTCACATGTAGAGCACTCTAGAATAGGAATTACGGACAGAAGATCCATCGCCGAAACAGTTGACTTTGGTAAAGCCACATGAGAGGGGGATTAGTACAGAATATACCAGTACCCTCACTAAATAATAAGATCTAGAGGCAGATGACACACCAGTCTCCAACGGCGAAAAACAATTTAAATGAAAGATGTGGCTTACATATATGGGTTTCGTTTGGGTGGGGTCCCTTCTAACTGGTTCAATTGGTAGGGTAGAGTCGCTAGTCGGTTGAGCGGCGCCGCATGCCTGGTTCGATGCTCATCATGGGACCGAATAGATTAATTGATGCGGGAGGAGCCGGTATCAAAACGTCAATCTGGGAAGAGCAGGGCGAATCAAGTTGAGAAGTATGGCGTGTAATTGTACTCTGGGTGCCTAGCTTGGGCAGCCAGACATGATGGTACTTGGTAGAAGATGCGGGTCGAAGCCATTGGTGATGTAGCGTGAAGTGCCTCTTGCCAGCTTGGATGTTGGAAAACAACGGGTATTGTTTTCTTCCATTTGATTAATTTGATTTGATCGTTGTTTTTCCCTGTCTTTTTACCCCTGCATCCATTGTTCTCGAGACAATAGCATTCATATCAGTGAGGGCACGGCCTCTAACAGTAAGCTGTGCATGCACCAGTATCCAAGACAACAAGGGGATTCTTTTCACAAAAAATTGTTTTGTGCAAACAAAGTGGAAATTAGCGAAGCGAGTCCGCGCGCTTGGCTTCCGCTTTTGCATAGGGGGCCATGCAGGGCCCCTAAGCAGCTCTTTGCCTAACCTCCCTAGAACCCCCCACTCTTCCAAAGCTATAGTACCTACAATTCGAGGTCTCCCATGGCCAGTCTAGGCTCGATCATAAGCTGAATACCTCTTTGAAGGGTTATAAATCGGTCTGGGCACGAGAACAGGTAGCTTCCGGACTTTACCCCAGGTTAAAGTTGCTCATGGAATGTCATATGAAAGCGAAACAGAGTGTAACTGGGATAGAAGGATGAGGCTCAAGGACTGTATACCATCGGTGGCTAGGTAAACCTGGCACCCAGTGATCACGTTTTGTCCTAGCGGTAATACTCTCCAACAATAAAGGCAAAAGCAAAGCTGAGATAGACCAAGTTAAAGCTATTCTCAGATCTAGGTAGCTGGACAGAGCTATCAATTGCAGGAATCAGTAATCGGTGCTCTAGCTTTAAAGATAGACTGGAGCTTGTCATTCGCAATTCGCAATGAGGGGAATAATAACTTCAATGGTTAATTCACGGTTTCCTGTAACTAGACGAAGAGGCAGTAGAGGAGTGGTCTGATGGCAGCAGGATAGACGGCAGGGGCGGCAGCGACATGGGATAGGGGAGAATATCTGGGAACGATGGCCACGGTGGCGGGCGCGGATGAGCTGGGAATGTCCATGTCATGGGAGAGATGTGATGTCGTAGCGCTAGACAGTCAAGGGGTACGGAGATTTTTTTTTTTGAGTCTACATATACGCCTTTCCCCCGAAGGGAGCCTTAGCTATGAGGCGAAGGGGTATGGAGTAATAGGGCGGATACAAGGGCTGATGCATCAGCAACCCCAGTCGTGGATAGAAGAGAAGCTGGCGAGGCAGATGTCAGACGACCGGGAGTCTCATGTGGGTGCGGGGACACCACTTGGTGTTGCAGGAAATGAGACGGCAGACAGCAGGGCGAAACAAGAAGTGGGGAGGGCAGGGGCTGGCCTGGGAGGGGAGAGAGGCACCCGAAACTGGGGGGCCGCAGTCCATTGCCATAGTCTAGATAGGCTGAATGTGATTAATCCGTAAAAACAAAAAACGGATCGTCCGGTTGTGCCTGTGCTACCCCGGTAAAAACGCACGGTTCCTTGACCGGTAAGAACGAATCTGCTAAGTACTAGGGTCGTGAGGCTATAAATGTAACCTCTCGCCTACAGTCGAGCCTCTATATTAGCTAGCGTCGGGACTGGAAGATCCGATACTATTAGACAGGTTATGTATGCGTTTATATATAGAGGTTTTGTCTAGCCGGCATGCTCAATTCTAATAGGGAGGTTATGCATATATAGAGTATGCTAATATAGAGGTTCGACTTTATATCAGTTCTCAATGCTGGCGACAGAGGTTTAATTTCTACAAGACCACAGCGCAAATTTACATACCACAACAACTACGCTACGAATCTACAATACCACCACAACAACTACCCCACGAATACAATGCCACAACAACGTACACGTAAGTACAGTGCATGTGACTAATAATAAATAATAGGAGGTATACGAGATCTATGTAAAAATAAAAAAACTTAGGGAAGCTATACTCAGTTATGAGCAGTCTGACATGTACGTGGCATATAGAATAAATATGGACTTGTACCCCTGGAGCATGTTGGCGAGCCTCATCATGGCGATATTGCTCCTTCTTAGACCACCCCCGAGGTATGCGAGTGCGAGGAGTACTGCATGGGAGTCCTTCTTCTCCTGAGTCTGTATGGGGTTCAGGTATATGAGGGCTAAATACAATTGGATTGAAATTAGTAGAAACGTACCATGCTAGGTTTGAATAGAACAGAATTGCCAAGCGGGGATTTGTAGTTAAGATGTTTGGAACCTTAGCTTTAGCGCAAATAATCTATAAGACTGGAAACGAGGTGCCAGGGAACGAGTATTCTCGTGCCCAGACCGATTTAGGAATGAGAACAGTTTTGGAGCATGTTGTATAATCTGCCAGGTATGATTATATTATTTATCTAACACACTAGTGGCTCCGTTTGATCTGAGAGAGAGGAAAGGGAGACTTGTATTCCTCTATCATGATGATCTGGTAGAGGTTCTCAACCCTCGATCCTCAGGCTTTTAGCCTTGCCTTTGGATCTTATCTAATCTAAGCTCTAAACCGTAGTAGATCTCCTTGCCGTAATGGGTAGCGTTGCCGTTGTGCCTTCACCTCCCCCCAACGCTACCAGATTCCTTCAAAGCAAAACAAATAAAAATAAAAAAGGGAAAGATAGAAGAAAAAGAGACAAAAAAAGACAAAATAGAAGAGAACCTTTGCAGCCAAATCAACCTCCCCCACTTTCACAAATCGTCCTAGCCAAATCAACCTCCCCTGCTTTCACAAATCGTCCTTCCAAACCTCTCCAATTCCGAACCTCCCCCGCTTTCATCAATCATAGGTTGTCGGGGTTTCTTGGGGGGATGGGTCATGAGAGGGTCGTCTGTAAACAATGCGAGTATACACGGCAAATTTCATAACAATCAAATTTCATAACAATCAGAAGTGTAGAAGTATCATCAGAAGTGTAGAAGTGTAATCAGAAGTGTAGAAGTACAATCAGAAGTGATCTCGTCAGAGGTTATCAATATCAGAAGTGTAGAAGTACAATCAGAAGTGACCTTGTCAGAGGTTATCAATATCAGAAGTAGTATCAGTAACCTCGTCAGAGGTTATCAATATCAGAAGTAGTATTGGTAATCATACCAATCAGAAGTATAGAGGTATAATAGAATTAAAACAGTTTTAGTACCTTCTGCAGGGTGAGAAGCGTGGATGTGTTTGTGGAGAGAGTTATTGCTGGCAAATGCGGTCAGGCAAATGAAGCATCTGTGTGAATCATCAAAGCGTAAACCCAGGCTTTTGGCATGCCTCAATAAAATCTCATGTGGAAGAGGCTTGGTAAAGATATCAGCAGTTTGATCATCAGAAGCGACCCACTCGATCCTGATTAGGCCTTCTGAGGCTTTTTCGGTGACGAAGCGATATTTGATATCTATGTAATGAGTTCTGTTATTGGTGGAGGTGCCGTTGGCTAGAGCATTGGTATTAATATTGTCGCCTCTCAATACAACAGGTACAGGCAGGTCTAATTTTGCTTCAGCGATGATGTTCCTGATCCAACAAATGTCCCTGATTGTTTCCGTGGCGGCTAGGTACTCTGCATCCATCGTAGAAAGGCTGATCCCCTTGTGCTTCTTAGATTTCCATATCATGGCTAATCCATCGTACAGGACAGTGTAGCCGAATGTGGACCTCCTGTCGTTCACATCATCTGCCCAAGAAGCATCGAAGTAAGCCACCAAGCGATCACCCTTATTCGTGCCCTGGATGCAGTGGATAGTGTTAAGGGAGCCTTTGAGGTAGCGGAAAATATGTTTGACCGCAGACATGTGCTGAGCAGACAGGCACGATACAAATTGAGGCACTTTCCCGACTGTGTAGGCCAAATCTGGTCATGTACAATTCATTATATATCCTAGAGAGCCTACTATCGCTTGGTATAGTTTGATTTCATGCTCAGGTAATTTTTCGTTAGTCTTCAATAATTGAGTCCCAGGTTGCATGGGTACGAATACAGTATTGCAGTCCCTCAAACTATACAGCTCCAATATCTCCTTTGCATAATGTATCTGGTCAAGCGTAATTGTTCGATTCACCCTATCGTGCACAATGTGTAATCCGACAAACATATTTGCTAGACCGAGATCTTTCAACTTAAATCTTTTTTGCAAAGCGGCTTTGGTTTCGTCTACTTTTGTACGTGTTCCTCTAGTCAAGAGGTCGTCAACATGGCCGATAACATACTGAAAGTCAGAGTCGATTTTAATCCAAACTGCTTGATCTGCAAAAAGCCTTTTGAACCCAATAGCTACTAATGTCTCATCCACCACTCCATACCAAATTCGAGCATTGTGTCAATATTACCATTTAAGAATGCGGATATAACATTGCTCTAGTCGAGTTCTAAGTCATCTGTGGCGATCTTTTTTAACATCAGTCATAGACTTGCCAAGTTAGCAACTGGGGTAAATGTTTCGAGATAGTCTACTTCCTTTTTCTGAAGGCCACCACGTGCAACCCATCGAGCCTTGAACTTCACAATTTTTGCATCTCTAGACTTCTTAGTGCTAAATACCCATTTTGCTGGTAAAGCTTTCTGGCCGACAGGCATGTTAGGGAGTATTTCAAAAACTGTCATTTGTGCGATGGAAGTCATCTCGTCGTTAGCCGCTTTTAGCCAGTAAGCCTTGTTTTTTCCAGTCATAGCCTGCTTCCAGGTCTTGGGATCTGCCTCGTCTATTGCCTCGGAAATATTGGGCACGAGTTCAAGAATGCCGTATGCAAGTCATAGCCTCTGATATATCTCCGTAGGGCTCTTCACTAGCCCAGCATCAGGAATGATTTTTCAGTGCCCCAACGCCCCTTGCAAGCGTCCTGGCACGTGCTGCCCCTTTCCCCCGCCCCTGGCGCCGTGAGCGCCGGACACGTTGTCATGCACCCTCCCCGCCTCAACGTCCCCTATCTATATGCAGGGCATTCTCAATACCCTTCTGTCGCCTTGTGTTCTCACTACTATGCCGCAGCGGTTCTCACGTACCCACCCCCGCCTTCACGTCTCCTATCTATATGCGGGGTGTCCTTAGTGCCCTTCTATTGCCTTGTGTTCTCACCACTATGCCCCAGCCTCTGACAACGCCATACTGGATCCTCACTGTCCATCCCCATATCTTCTTTCCACTTCCTCATACCCAACTATTGGAATCACTTATTGCACACATTAGGGTTCCCATTACAAGTTTGCCATTCTATTCATATAATTCATTCCACGTATTGAAATCTATCTTGTTATTGACCAACCATACCTGATTCTCCTCCACAGGTATCAGATGTGCCATTCCCTCTATATCTGCAATTCTAATAATATGAAAACCCCGTTCCCCACCTATTAATTCCATGCATATCATTCCTTCCTCACTGTGTGGTCTTCGTGAACCCTTTACCCGCAACAACCTCACCAACGCCATCTCGTGTAAGCTGTGCATCGCATCCTAGATCCTGAAGAGCCTGTGTAATTTCCCTACCGTTCTACCATCGAGTTTCCCATCAGCGTCTATACTCCTTGCGTCATACCTAACCCAAACCCAATCCACACGCCCCTCTCCAGTCTTTCGGAACTCTTTATCCCCGGTCTACCTCACATGGTGTGTTTCCATGCCATCCCCCTGAAACTGGGGAACAGGTATTCCGACACTGTCGAAATACTCTCCCTGATATCTCGCCATGTACTGAGCGTTTTGTCCGTTCGCTCCTGAATCCCCATTCAGTCTCATGTATTCTTCGAACTTCGTTACTAGGATTGGGATCCTCAGCCTGGGTGCGAGAACTGACAGTAGCTCTGGAACTGTGCTTCAAGGCTGTTGGCGTCCTCCGAACACGGGGCCTTCTTGTTTGCCCTTCGGACCTTGTCTCTCTTTCTGTAACCCTGACACCAGGTTCTTTATATCTGGCGCCAGCTCCAACTCCTTGCCCCACGCACACAAATTGAACTCCAACATTCTACATGCACTCTCCCTTGCATAACTATCCAAAATTTGGGGAGTGGCATTAACTCTGTTGGACCAGCGATAGGCATCCTTCAGTGGCTTGTGAAGAGCCTCTGTAATCTCCGTAGAATACTGTGGCAGCGATCCAAAATGTTCGATTTGATGTGCGTAATGCGTTAGCAAGTGTAACTTTGGGTAGTTGAACGTGGATTGTCCCAGCATCTCCTTCACCAAATCCTGTCGCTCCTGTCTATTGGCGGATGCCTCGTTTGCCTTCTGCCTTGCTGTGACTTGAAAATAGTTGGAAATCGTAGATTGCCTAGCCTGAGATGCAGCCAGATCATGGGAGGCTCCCTTAGCTTTCCTATGGTCTGCCTTTGACGCTCGAAATTCTCCAAACACATGCCTATAGTTGTGGAAATCCTGCAGGTACTTAGACCTATATTTGATTGTCTCTGGGGTATGACTTCGATATTGGGCAATAAGGCAGAAATCTGAAAGCGCGCGAACAGCTCGGATAGCTACTTTCAAATCACTCTGAGCAGCAGGGGACAAACGGCTAGTATCTTGCCCTCGATGCATAGCCGCTGTGAAACAACCAAGTATTACCCTCCCCACTCCTCACATTTTAGTGCCACTCTATATTGTGATTTGGCGATACTGCTTCTTTGGAGGGCTAAATCCCGGGCATGGTAGTAAGCTGCTCCATATTTCGTCAAAAACAGCAAGCGTTTTATGTTTGCCCAAAAAGCCTTGCACCCATTCTATCATGTTCTTTTGTACCCCGTGAAGGATGTTATGTAATATGTCCGCACGCACTATTGCTGGTGGGTCAATGCTAGGGAGGCTCTATAGAGCATTCTGGATGGGTTTAACATCTAGTTGGGCTAATCTGTTTTGGCATCCTTCAGAATTACCTTCCTGCATTCCCAATCGACTAATATCTATCAAGGCACATACACATCATTCTGACTAGCCTTCCAAAGACGCTCATAGTCCGTATGGCCATGCTCACTGTATGGCCGTTTTGGCAATACTTCAAGTTGATCTCTGCTTGCTATGCAGATTGCACACTGGTTTACTTTCACACAATGTATATTCACATTCTCCATGTGATCCGTGAGCCAGGCAGACAAAATCGGCACACAGCGCCAGATATTTTTATCCCCACAAACCATTTCAGAACCGCCAACCTGTTATCAATTACCCACAACCATAGCACGTCTGCTACAAGGATTATCACCTCAAAGATGTTGACCAACGGTGCTAATATGCATTCGATGAGTCAGTATTGTATTTCAAGGGAATCATATTCTTGGTTCTGAACTGAAAATCCCCTCAGAGACTTCGTTCGTTTAGGGCCAATTGGCAAGAGACCTAGCAGGATCCATGCTTGGTTGGTAGGCTTGTTCCGGATACCTGAAGGGATATTTCCCAAACTTATGAAAATTGGCCACAATTTCTTATCGCCAGAGAAGTTCGTCAAGCAGGTTTGATCCAAGGTTATCAGGATAGGTATGAGGGTTGTGCGGGCTGGTAGGGTCATCTGCTGGCTTGTCAGTATCCCGTAGAAACCACATTAAGAGTAACTATGGTTTGGGAAACATACTTGCATTTCCCACTACCAGTCTGCGGTATGCATCCCCGTATAAACCCTACATCCTTGACTATCAAACTCACAACTTGGCTCAAAGATCAGATCCTGAGCAAATGCTTTCTGGCGGAGGAGATCACGAATGCACTCTACAACATCTCTATAGAAAAACTTGACCCCTCTCTGCAGGTGAAAATCCACAGTCCCATTTTGCCACTCTGTTTCGTCAATCAACCCACGCATTTTGTTTCGCCATGTATGACCAGACTTATACTCCACTCTTAGCGACTGGAAAGTGTCCCTGGGGAGCAGTTCATCATAAAACAATTGGTCAATTTGTTTCATAGATGTCTTGCTCTGATGGAAAAAGCGGGCAAGCTTATACTCATAAGCAGTCGTAAATGGAGATAATGGATTCCATGATGGGCTCCGAATATGTATGAATAACGAGCGGCGTATCGCTTGTCCGACCATGAGACTGTGTGGAAGATGATACTCGAGAGATGCCGCCGGACTATCAGGACCCACTGCTGCTCTCCTACTGCCTGGTGTTTCTATGCTGTCGAGATTATGGTTGTCATTTAAATCTTGCTGGGGGCTTGCATTCGTAGCCCCCAGATTGTTAAGATGGCGACATTTGAGATTCCTTGGGACTGACTATGGTTCTAGAGGTGGTGCTTTCTGTAGGCAATTCGATCCGAGTTCTTTTCCATGGTGGTTGGCATGCAAATGATGGCCATAATGCCCTGCCGTCGTGAAGTGATGATTGCAAAATTGACACTGCATGATGTCCTAATGACATGGACTTGAGGTCAGTACAGAACTATCTCCAGTGCCGGTTACATATGAGGGTGAGGAATTCTTACAGGCTCCAGAAATAGCTTGGGTGTCTATGCAACAACCAGGTATATTTGCGTTTGGGTGATATTTGCGTAAAAGTCTCTGACTTGGAGGCTGATGGGGTATTTGGCGAACTATCTTGAGGTCAGCACAGAAATATCTGCAGAGCCAGTTACATACCAACGTGAGGAATTCTTACAGTCTCCGGAAATACCCTGCATGTCTATCCAACAACTTTTGGTGATATTTGCGTTTGGGTGATATTTGCGTAAAAGTCTCTGGCTTGGAGGCGGATGGGGTATCTGACGAACTATCTTGAGGTCAGCACACTGGCAGAAATATCTTCAGAGCCGGTTGCATACGAACGTGAAGAATTCTTACAGGCTCCGGAAATACCCTCAGTGTCTATCCAACAACCTTCGGTGATATTTGCGTAAAAGTCTCTGGCTTGGAGGTGGATAGGGTATCTGGCGAACT
>Ga0307514_10003246_pt1 | contig 15882 bp, 12 predicted proteins | sample 16_EM_MG_FD_203088 | JGI IMG/M metagenome (GOLD analysis project Ga0307514, IMG submission 203088) | Populus trichocarpa ectomycorrhiza microbial communities from riparian zone in the Pacific Northwest, United States - 16_EM | ecosystem: Host-associated > Plants > Roots > Unclassified | place...
GCGTGGGCTGAAGGGCTTGCACAGGTAGTCGTCTGCGCCCAGGTCCAGCCCATGCAGCCGGTCGATCTCCTCGACACGTGCGGTGACCATGATGATGGGCACGTCCGAGTGTTTGCGCACCGCCTTGCACAGCGAGAGGCCGTCCATGCCGGGCAGCATCAGGTCCAGCACGATCAGGTCCGGCATCTGCTGCTGCACGCGGGCCCAGGCTTCGCGGCCATCGGTCAGCACCTGGGCCTGGTGGCCTGCGGCGGTGATGTAGTCGGCCACGATGGCCGCCAGGTCCGCTTCGTCTTCCACGACGAGGATGCTCGCCATTCAACAACTCTCCAGCGGCAACACAATGCGGGCCCGCAATCCGCCCAAGGGCGACGGGCTGAACAGCAGCCGGCCGCCATTGGCTTCGATGATCTGCCGGCTCAGCGCCAGCCCCAGTCCTGCACCGCCGGTGCGCCGGTCACGCGAGGCTTCGACCCGGAAAAAACGCTCGCCCAGCCGTGGCAGCTCGGCTGCCGGCACGCCGGGCGCGCTGTCGTCGATGTCCAGTTGCAAGGCCTGGTCCTGCACCTGGCCGTGAACCTCGATGCTGCCGCCGCGCTCGGTGTAGCGCACGCAATTTTCCAGCAGATTGCCCAGCACCTGGCGCAGTCGCTCCGGATCGCAGCGGACTCTGCTGGCTGCGGGTGCCATGCCGGCGCGTGACTGCAGGCCAGCCTCCGAGAACCGCGGTGCAAAGGCTCGCAGGACTTCGACGGCCAGCGGCCAGGCATCCACCGGCACAGTTGCGTTGGCCAGCCGACCGACGTCTGCCCTGGCCAGCTCGTGCAACTCGTCGACGAGCCGGGCCAGTGCCAGCACCTGCCGGTGCATCAGCGCCAGGTGCTCGGGGGTCGCGTGGCGCACGCCGTCCTGCAATGCTTCCAGCTGGCTGCGCAACACGGCCAGCGGCGTGCGCAATTCGTGCGAGGTGTTGGCCACCCACTGGCGGCGGCTGTCCTCGGCCGCCGCCAGCTGCGCGGCGAGCTGGTTGAAGCTGCGTGCGAGCTCACCCAGTTCGTCCTGGCGGCTGTCGGCCAGCCGGGTTTCGAAATGCCCGGCGCCCAGCTGCCGTGCGCCATCGACCAGCTGCCGCACCGGCCGGCGGAAGTTGGCCGCCAGCGCGGCCGCCGCAAGCGCCGCCAGCAAGAGGCTGATGCTCGCGAGCACGGCCAGCGGGCGCTGCTGCTGGACCAGGAAGGCGATCGCCAGGTTGTCGGCCGGGTTCTCGGCGCGCGCCAGCAGCAGCGAGCCGACCTTGGCGCCATCGACCACGACCGGTCGCTCGAGGGTGTCGATGGACGCGACGGCGATCAGGCCGCGATGCGCCTTCACACCCGCCAGCAGTTGCCGCTGCGCGTCCAGCAGGCCCAGGCGCTCGCCGAGCGCTGCCGGTGCCAGCGTGTCGCGCAGCCAGGTCTTGCGCTGGGCCGCATCGGCTGGCAGGAAGGACCAGTCGCCGTGCTGGCTGAAACGTTCAGCCAGCGTCTGGGCCAGCAGGTCCAGCGCGGCCCGGTCTGGTGCTGACGACGCTTTGGCCCCGCCCGACAGGCTCCAGCGCACCAGGCCCATCCCCGCCACACCCACCACAAGGAAAGCGGCCAGGATGGACGCGAACAGGCGCTGGCCGATCGAGAGCTTCAGGTGGGTGGACACGGGGCGAGGCGGGGCGCGAGCTGCGTTGAAAAGGGTCGCATCATCGCGGGCCTTGGCTTGTCCGACAATCCGCCCATGCAATTCACCGACCTGCAGGCCCAGTATGCGGCGCTGAAAACCGAGATCAATGCCCGCATGCAGCGTGTGCTGGACCATGGCCAGTACATCATGGGCCCCGAGGTGGCCGAGCTGGAAGCTGCACTTGCGGCCCGCACAGGGGTGCGCCATTGCATCACGGTGGCCAGTGGCACCGAGGCGCTGCTGATCGCGCTGATGACGCTGGACCTGAAGCCCGGCGACGAGGTCGTCACCACGCCGTTCACCTTCGCCGCGACGGCCGAGGTCATCGTGCTGCTGGGCGGCGTGCCGGTGTTCGTGGATGTGGAGCCGGACACCGGGCTGATCGACGCAGCGCGCATCGAGGCGGCCATCACGCCGCGCACCCGCGCGCTGATGCCTGTGAGCCTTTACGGCCAGGTGGCCGACATGGCGGCGATCCAGGCCATCGCCGACCGGCACTGCCTGCCGGTGATCGAGGATGCCGCGCAAAGCCTGGGGGCCACCTATCAAGGGAAAGAAAGTTGCGGCCTGTCCACCTGGGGCGCGACCAGCTTCTTCCCCAGCAAGCCGCTGGGTTGCTATGGCGACGGCGGCGCGCTGTTCACCAACGACAACGCGCTCGCGCAAGCCGCGCGCGAGATCCGCGTGCACGGCCAGAGCGCCCGCTACACGCACACCCGCCTGGGTGTGGGCGGCCGCATGGACACGCTGCAGTGCGCCGTGCTGCTGGCCAAGCTGCCGCGATTCGAGTGGGAGCTGCAGCGGCGCGCGGCGCGGGGCCAGCGTTACCGTGAAGCGCTGGCGGGCCTGCACCTGGACCTGCTGGCGGTGCGCCCCGGGCGAAGCTGCGTCTGGGGCCAGTTCACCGTGATGGTGGACCGCCGCGACGAGGTCGTGGCCTCGCTGAAAGCCGCCGGCATTCCAACCGCCGTGCACTACCCACGCCCGCTGCACCGCCAGCCGGCCTACGAGCGCTTTACCGCAGTCTGCCCCGTCAGCGAACAGCTGGCTGCGCGCGTGCTGAACCTGCCGATGAGCGCCGACCTGACCGAGGTCGACCAGGACCGTGTGATCGCGGCGCTGGCGGCCGCTGTGGGCCAGCGCACCTGATTCGGCCTGGATGCGCGAAACAGTCACACCACCGCTGCAAGGCCTGCTGCGCGCCAGCCTGACGCTGCTGGCCGGCGGCGCGCTGGCGCAGGCGCTGCCGCTGCTGCTGGGGCCGTTGCTGACGCGGCTGTTCACGCCGGCGCAGTTCGGTCAGTACCACCTGTTTGCCGCGGTGGCGACCAACTTGGGTGTGGTGGCCTGTGCGCGCTATGAATTCGCATTGCCGTTGGCCCGTTCGGACGATGAGGCCCAGGCGCTGCGCGTGCTGTCGCTGCGCATCCTGCTGGGCGTGACGCTGGCCAGCGCACTGGGTGCGCTGGGCTGGGCCGCGCTGGGTGGCGGCGCCTGGGTCGCCTGGCTGCCGCTGGCCGTGGCGGCAGCGGGTGTGGTGTCGCTGGCGACGCTGTGGGCCACGCGCGAGCAGCGTTTCTCGGCGCTCGCCGCGGCGCGGGTGCTGCAGTACGGCGGTGCGGCGCTGGCGCAGGTGGTGGCGGGCTGGGCCGGCGCGGGTGTGGCCGGGCTGATCGCCGCGCCCATCGCGGCGACCCTGCTGGCCACGGTATGGCTGCGGGTGCCGCTGGGCGGCGGTGCGATTGGGCTCGGCACCGTGGCGCGTCAACACCGCGTCTTCCCGCTGCTGAACACGCCGCATGCCTTCACCGGCGCGCTGCAGGACACGCTGGGCGTGGCCTTGATCGCCGCCAGCCTGGGCCCGGCCGCCGCTGGTTTCTGGGGCCTGGGCCTGCGCTACCTGAAGGCACCGGCCACGCTGGTGGGCAGCGCCGTCTCGCAGGCGCTGTACCCCAAGCTGGCGCAGGCCGGCACGCGGCCCACGCGCGCCGCGCGCGCGGCGCTGCGACGGGTGATGCTGGTGCTTGCCGCGCTGGCGCTGCCGCTGGTGGCGCTGCTGTGGGCGCTGGCGCCCTGGGGCTTTGCCTGGCTGTTCGGGGCCGAATGGCGCGAGGCTGGTGAGCTGGCGCGGGCGCTGGCGGTCTACATCGGGCTGCATTTCGTCTCGGCGCCGCTGGCGGTGGTGACCATGGCCTGGCAGGCGCAAGCCTGGGCGCTGAAGCTGGCGTTGGTGGGGCAGGTGGCCTTCGTGGCCGCGCTGGCGGCCGGGCTGCACTGGGGCGGGCTGACCGGGGCGGGCTGGGCGGTTTCGGGCGCGATGCTGCTGTACTTCGGCTACTACTTGCTGCAACTGGCGTTCTGGCCGGTGGACGATGACACGGCCACCGAGCCGGTGGTGGAAGAATCGCGGCCGTGACTTCGTTCAATGCTTTCCTGAATCGCTGCCGCCGGCGCCTGGTGCGCTCGCTGCTGTTTCGCATCGTCTTTGGCGAGCGCTCCGGCGGCAAGCTGCTGCCGCACACGCGCATCTCCCCCGCCGCGCACCTGGAGGCCGAGGACAAGCTGGTGATGGGCGACCACGTCTACATCGGCCCGTTCAACTACCTGGAAGCCAGTGGTGGCATCACGCTGGGCGAGGGGGTGCAGATCACCAGCCACTGCGCCATCGTGACCCACAGCTCGCACCGCTCGGCGCGGCTGATGGGCGAAGGTTTCGTGCGCTGGCCGGCCGCCGGTTTCGGCGAGCGGCCGGGCTGGATCGCCGGGCCGGTGGAGATCGGCGCGTACAGCTTCATCGGCCCGCATTCGCTGATCGAGGCCAACACCAGGCTGGGCCGCGGCACGCTGGTCTGTGCCGGCAGCTTTGTGCGAGGCGAGTTCCCGGATTTCGTGATTCTCGAAGGCCGGCCGGCCCGTGTGGTCGGCGACAGCCGGCGCGCTGACGAGCGGCTGCTGGAACGTTTCCCCGAACTGCGCCCGCTGTACGACGCCTGGGCCGGGCCCGCGGCGTGAGCCCCTTGCGAACGCCACTCCGTCTGGTGCTGATCGGCGACGGCGAGAGCCCGCACCTGCTGAAGTGGGTGCGGGCGCTGGCTGCGTTGCCGCAGCAGGTCGCGCTGCATGCCGTTTCCAGCCGCGGTTTCCTGCCGGAGATCGAGGCCTTGCTGCCGGCCGAGCGCCGGCTGGCGCTGGGCCATGCGATGCAGTTCGAAGGTGGCAATGGCGCGCTGCTGCGCCAGCTGCCGCGGCTGGCGCGCTGGCTGAAAGCCGTGCAGCCTGACTGGCTGGCACCGCACTACCTGACTTCGCACGGCACGCTGGCCTGGCTGGCGGTGCGGGTGTTCGGCGTGCAGGCCCGCATCGCCGGCTCGGCCTGGGGTTCGGACATCCTGGTCACGCCTGGGCGCAGCGCGCTGATGCGCTGGGTCACCGGCCGCGTGCTGCGGGCCTGCACGCTGTGCACAAGTGACTCGCAGCACATGACGGCGCGCATGCGGGCACTGGGCGCAGGGGAGGTGATGACCTTTCCATTCGGCCTCGAAGCGCTGCCGCCGGCACCTGGCGCGAAGGACACGAACCTGTTTTTTGCCAACCGCGGCCTGGAGCCCATTTACCAGCCGCAGCGCGTGCTCGCGGTGTTCGCCGCGCTGGCGGCGGACTGGGCCGAGGCGCGGCTGGTGCTCGCGCATGACGGCTCGCTGCGCGCCGGGCTGGAAGCACAGGTGGCCCGAGATCGCCAGTTGCAGGGACGCGTGCGCTTCGTGGGCCGGCTGGACGCCGCCACCCAGGCCCGCTGGTATGCCCGCGCTGGCTGGTACCTCAGCCTGCCGCAGAGCGATTCGGTCTCGGTCTCGGTGCTGGAGGCCATGGCCCACGGCTGCGTGCCCATCCTGTCGGACTTGCCGGCCAACCGGGAGCTGGTGGCCGATGGCCGCAACGGCGTGGTCCTGGCGGATGGCGAAGTGCTTTCCCGCCCGCGATTGGCCGCGCTGGCACTGCGTGGCGGCGAGGTCGCCGCTGCCAACCGCGAATGGGTCGCGCAGCACGCCTTGTTTCCACGCAGCGTTGCAGCCTATGTACAGCGACTGCAAGCCCTGTCATGAACATCCTGTACCTCAATCACTACGCCGGCTCGCCCGCGCTCGGCATGGAATACCGGCCGTATTACCTGGCGCGCGAATGGGTGCGCGCTGGTCATACCGTGACGATGCTGGCGGCCAGCTTTTCGCATGTGCGGGCGAAGCAGCCACAGCTCCACCAGAACGCCGGGCCGGACGGCACGCGCGAGACGATTGACGGCATTGCCTACCGCTGGTTCGACACCCCTGCCTATCAGGGCAACGGCATGGGCCGCATGCGCAACATTGCCAGCTTCCTGGCCCAGGTCTGGCAGCAGGCAGACGCGCTGGTGGCCGAGCTGAAGCCGCAGGTGGTGATCGCGTCCAGCACCTATCCAATGGACATCTGGATCGCCCAGCGCCTGGCGCGCAAGGTGGGGGCGAAGCTGGTGTTCGAGGTGCATGACCTGTGGCCGCTGTCGCCCATCGAGCTGTCGGGCATGTCACCTTGGCACCCATTTGCGCTGATCTGCAGCAGCGCCGAGCGCGCGGCTTACCGGGATGCGGATGTCGTGGTTTCGATGCTGCCCAAGGTGCACGAGCACATGGCCTCGCGCGGCCTGGACCTGAAGAAGCTGGTCATCGTGCCCAACGGCATTTCGCCCGAGGAATGGGACGGCAGGCCCGAGCCGCTGAAGCCCGAGGTGGCCGCCTGCATCGGCGCCGCGCACAAGGCCGGCCGCCACGTGGTCGGCTACGCCGGCTCGATGGGCCGGCCCAACGCGCTGGACACGCTGCTGGACGGTGCCAAGCTGCTGGCCGATTCGCCGATCGAGTTCGTGCTGGTCGGCGACGGGCACGAGCGTGAGCGGCTGGTCAGGCGCATCGAGCAGGAAGGTTTGTCCGCCCGCGTGCACTGGTGCGGGACCATCCCGAAGGCACAGATCCCGTCCTTCCTCGCTGCCATCGAAGTCGCCTACATCGGCTGGCAGCGCGTGCCGATCTACCGCTTCGGCATTGCGCCGAACAAGCTGATGGACTACATGATGGCCGGCTGCCCGGTGCTGCATGCGGTGGAGGCCGGCAACGACCCGGTGGCCGAAGCAGGCGCAGGCATCACCGTGCCCCCCGAGTCACCCGAAGCGGTCGCCGAAGGCATCAAGCGCCTGCTGGGCCTGCCGGCTGCCACGCGCAAGGCCATGGGCAAGCGGGGCAGGGCGTTCGTGCTGGCCGAGCATGCCTACCCGGTGCTGGCCAAGCGATTCCTCGCGGCCTGCATGCCGCCGGCGCCGCGCCCGGGTCAGGCCACAATCCAGGGTTTGCCGCCTCGTCCTTCCCAATCTCCTCGCCGCCCATGAGCACTGAACCGTTGCCCTTCCTGCCGTTCGCCTTGCCCGAGATCGGCGAGGAGGAGATTGCCGAGGTGGTGGACACGCTGCGCTCCGGCTGGGTGACCACCGGCCCCAAGGCCAAGCGCTTCGAGGCGATGTTCACCGAATTCCTGGGCGATGCGTCGCTGCAGTCGATTGCGGTGAACTCGGCCACTGCCGGGCTGCACCTGGCGCTGGAGGCGCTGGGCGTGGGTCCCGGCGACGAGGTCATCACGACCACCCACACCTTCACTGCTTCGGCCGAAGTGGCGCGCTACCTGGGCGCGGACGTCAAGCTGGTCGACATCGACCCCGCCACCTTGTGCATCGACCCGACGAAGATCGAGGCCGCGATCACGCCGCGCACCAAGTGCCTCATCCCCGTGCACTATGGTGGCCTGGCTTGCGACATGGTGGCGATCCTGGCGATCGCGAAAAAGCATGGCCTGAAGGTGGTCGAAGATGCGGCACACGCGCTGCCCACCACGCTGAACGGCGAGCTGGTCGGCACGCTGCAGAGCGACGCGACCGTGTTCAGCTTCTACGCCAACAAGACCATGACGACCGGCGAGGGCGGCATGCTGGTGACCCGAAACCTGGAGCTGGCGGCGCGCGCCAAGGTCATGCGCCTGCACGGCATCAGCCGCGATGCGTTCGACCGCTTCACCGCCAAGGTGCCGAGCTGGTACTACGAAATCGTCGCGCCCGGCTTCAAGTACAACCTGACCGACATTGCGGCAGCACTCGGCCTGCATCAACTGGGCCGCGCGCGTGGTTTCCAGCAACGCCGGGCCGAACTCGCTGCGCAGTACAACGAGGCGCTGGCCGAGTTGCCCGTCCTCCTGCCGCCGCAGCCGCCGGCGGGCGAACTGCACAGCTGGCACCTGTATGCCATCCGCCTGGCCGAGGGCACCCGCATCGGCCGTGACGCCGTGATCGAAGCGCTGTTCAAGGACGGCATTGGCTGCAGCGTGCACTACATCCCGCTGCACCAGCAACCGTACTGGCGCGACCGTTACCAGTTGCGCGCTGAGGACTTTCCGCAAAGCCAGCTGGCCTATGAGCGCATGCTGAGCCTGCCCCTGTACACGCGCATGACGGAGGCGGACGTGGCGCGCGTGGTGGCCTCGCTGCGGCGCGCGCTGGTGGACTGAGGGCTTGGTTGCGGTGGCCAAACGGCTGTTCGACCTGTTGGCTTCGGCACTGGGCCTGGCACTGCTGCTGTTGCCGGGGCTGGTCGTGGCCCTGCTGATCAAGCTGGATTCGCCCGGCCCGGTGTTCTTTCGCCAGCAGCGCGTGGGCCGCTTCGGCGTGCCGTTTCGCATCCACAAGTTCCGCACGATGCGGGTCGATGCCGAGGCTGCGGGCCAACTGACGCTGGGCGCCGATGCGCGCGTTACCCGGGTCGGTGCCTGGCTGCGCGCGCACCGCGTGGACGAGCTGCCGCAGCTGATCGACGTGCTGCAAGGCACGATGAGCCTGGTCGGCCCGCGCCCAGAGGTGCCGCGCTATGTCGCGCTGTATCCCGAAGCGTTGAAGGCTCAGGTGCTGGCCGTGCGCCCCGGCATCACCGATCCTGCCTCGCTGCGCTTTCGCAACGAAGGCGAACAACTGGCCGCTGCGGCGGATCCCGAGCGTGAATACCGCGAGGTGATCCTGCCGGCCAAGCTGGCTTGCGCGGCCGAGTATGCGGTGAGCGCGTCGCTGTGGACCGATCTGGGCGTGCTGCTGCGCTCGCTGCGCGTCTTGTTGCGAGGCTGAAGCCTTGCCGTCTGGAAACCCAATGACCTCCACCCAATTCATCGGCCAACCGACCCGGCGTCAGCTGCTTGGTGCGCTCGCCGCAATGAGCGTTGCAGGCGTGCTGCCGTCGCAGATCTCAGCCGCAACGGCTGCGCCACTGGTGCTGGCCTATACCGACGGTCAGGTGCCCGCGGCCTACACCAACCTGCAGGCTTTCTATGCGCAGCTGGGTGCCGTCGGGCTGGGCTCGACCTGGTCGCTGCTGGCCGACGGTTCGCTGAGCGACGTGGGCATGAGCAGCACCACGCAGAAGATCATCAAGTTCGCGAAAAAGAAGGCGCTGCCGCTGTACCCCACGGTGTCGGACTACAGCGACGCGCTGGGCGAGTTCGACCCGGCCGTGTCGCGCGGCATCCTGGCGAACGCCGCGGCGCGGGAAGCTGCGCTGGGCGCAATGCTGCAACTGGCCGCGGGGCAGGGCTTTGCCGGCATCGACCTGGACTGGGAGGCGGTGGAGGAAGGCAATGCCACGGCGTTCTCGTCCTTCGTGGCGGACTTGGCCGCGCGCCTGCATGCGCAAGGGCTGAAGCTCATCCTCAGCGTGCCGCCGAAGTTCGACGACATATCCTCGCCCTGGCTGGCCGGCTACGACTACGCGGCGCTGGGCGTCTCGGTCGACTGGCTGCAGGTGATGACTTACGACGAGGTCGGCCCCGGTTGGTGCACCACCGGCTTCAACCATGGCAAATGGCCGGGCCCGGAGTCCGGCCTGGACTGGCAGCAGGCGGTGCTGGGCTACACGCTGGCGCGTGTGCCCGCGGCCAAGGTGCTGTCCGGCCTGCCGGCCTATGGCTACGACTACAGCACCGGCAAGGTCGTGTACTGGTCCAAGTATGGCAAGACCATCGCTGCGCACGCTGGCGCAGTGATGGTGCGAGACAGCGCCTCGGTCACGCCGTCCGCCAGCTGGGGCACGGTGACTCCGCAGCGCGATGGCAAGCCCTGGAGCAAGGCCACCCGCCAGCCCGTGCTGTGGTTCGACGACGCGCAAAGCCTGGCTGCCAAGACTTCGCTTGTGCGCAGCCTGGGCCTGGGCGGCACCAGCGTCTGGGCCATGGGCTATGAAGACGCGGCGTTCTGGGATGCCGTCACCGCCGGCCTCAAGCCCTGAGCCTGCGAAACCACTGAAGCCGATGACTGTCCCCACTGCTTCGCGCTGGTTGCGCCTGGAACAACTGCTGGCCCGGCTGAGGCCGCACCGCGCGCCGCTGAGCCTGGCGATTGACGCGCTGATGGTGGCACTGGCCTGGAACGCGACCTATCTGTTCCGCCTCGGCTTCGAGCGCTGGTGGGATGCGCGGCCGTGGTACGACGGCTGGGTGCTGCTGGGTGTGGTCGCGGCTTATCTCGCTGCTTTTGCGCTGCTGAAGGTGCCGCAAAGCATGTGGCGCTTCTCCGGTTTCGGCGAGGTCAAGCGGCTGACGTTTGCGTGCGGCGCTGCCGGCTTGGCGAGTGCCGCAGCCGTCATGGGCCTGCAGCTCTACCAGGTGCCGCGCTCGGTGCTGGCGCTGCACCCGCTGTTCAGCCTGATGGCCGTCTGCATGGTGCGCGTGGCCTACCGCATGCTGTACGAGCACGCCCGTGCCCGCATTGCCGGCAGCAACGGCACCGAGCCACGCCGCGCGCTGGTGCTGGGCGCCGGCGAGGCTGCCAAGCGGCTGCTGGCCGGCATTCAGCACCAGGGCTGGATCGTCACCGGGCTGCTGGACGATGACGCCGCCAAGCAGGGTGCGCGCATTGCCGGCGTGCCGGTGCTGGGGCCGCTGGAAGCCATCCGCGACCGCGGCGTGCGCGGCGACGCGACGCACCTGATCATCGCGCTGCCGTCGGCCACGGCCGCACAGCGCCGCCGCGCGGTGGAACTGGCCAGCGCGCTGGGCCTGCCGGTGCTGACCGTGCCGTCGGCAGAAGAGCTGCGCAGCGGCGAGGCCGCGGTCGACCGCGTGCGCGACATCGAACCTGAGGACTTGCTGGGCCGCGAGCCGGTGCGACTGGACGAAGCCGGCATCGGCGAAGTGCTGCGCGGCAAGACGGTGCTGATCACCGGTGGCGGCGGCAGCATCGGCTCCGAGCTGTGCCGCCAGGTGGCGCGCTTCCAGCCCGCGAAACTGGTCATCGTCGAACTCTCCGAGTTCAACCTGTACACCATCGAGCAGGACCTCAGCCTGCGTTTCCCTGCGCTGCCGCTGGTCAAGTTGATTGGCGACGTGAAGGACCTGGACGGACTGCGCGCCATCTTCGAGCGCGAACGCCCGCAAGTCGTCTTCCACGCGGCGGCCTACAAGCACGTGCCCCTGATGGAGGTCGACAACGCCTGGGCTGCGCTGCGCAACAACACGCTGGGCACGTACCACGCCGCGTTCGCTGCGGCCGAGGTCAAGGCGGAGCGCTTTGTGCTGATCAGCACCGACAAGGCCGTCAACCCGACCAACGTGATGGGCGCCACCAAGCGGGCCGCCGAACTGGTGGTCTCTGCCATGGCCGCCGAACACGCCGGCACCCGCTTCATGGCCGTGCGCTTCGGCAACGTGCTGGGCTCGTCCGGCAGCGTGATTCCCAAATTCAAGCAGCAGATCGCCGCCGGCGGTCCGATCACCGTCACCCATCCCGACATCATTCGCTACTTCATGACCATCCCCGAAGCCGCGCGCCTGGTGCTGCAGGCCGCAGCCATCGGCGAAAGCGGCCAGGTGCTGGTGCTGGACATGGGTGAGCCGGTGAAGATCGTTGACCTTGCCAAGACCATGATCCGCCTGGCCGGCCGCAGCGAGCAGGAGATCCGCATCGTCTTCACCGGCTTGCGGCCGGGGGAGAAGCTTTACGAGGAGTTGCTGGCGGACGGGGACTTAACGGTGGCCACCGCAGTCAAGGAATTGCGGCTGGCACAGCTTGACGACTCGCTTGAAGGTGCGCGGCGATTGCTGGCCTGGGTCGCAAGTTCACCGGTGCAGTCGGCCGATCTGGTGCGCGATGCGTTGAGCACCCTTGTCAAGGAATACAGGCGGCATTAGTCGACGGGAATGCACCGAATGCCCGACAACAGTGTTGTTTTCATTTCTTAACCTTTGGGTCGGCAGCGATAATGCTCGATTTTGGGCCTAACCCGCCCGATCCGAGGGCTTGTTGCGCACCGAGTCCCTTTGTCGAGAGGAACGACATGTACGTAGATGATGGCGCCCGCGATTTGGGTGGCTCGCATCCGGCATCCAGCGCAGGTGTTTCGGAAGCATTGAGCCTGGATGATGTCCAGGAGGCACAACGGATTGGCCTCGGTCCCTTGAGCTTCGCGCTCAAGCGCTTGTTTGACCTGATCAGCATCGTCGTGATCCTCGCCCTGTTCGGCTGGATCATGGTGTTTGTGGCCATTGCGGTGCGATTCAGCAGCGGGCCCGGGGTGATCTATGGTCACCAACGTGTGGGAAAAGACGGCAGGCTGTTCAACTGCTACAAGTTCCGCTCGATGGTCGCGAACTCGGATCAGGTGCTGAAGGACCTGCTCGACAACAGCCCCGAAGCTCGCGCCGAATGGGAGCGCGATTTCAAGCTCAAGGACGACCCCCGCATCACGCGTGTGGGTCGCTTCATCCGCAAGACCAGCCTGGACGAATTGCCGCAGCTGTGGAATGTGGTTTGCGGCGAGATGAGCATCGTCGGGCCACGCCCTGTGGTGCAGGCCGAGCTTGATCGCTATTACGGCGATGCCAAAGCGCATTACTACAGCGTGCCGCCCGGTCTGACCGGTCTTTGGCAGGTGAGCGGTCGAAACAACCTCGACTACGACCAGCGCGTGCAGCTCGACAAGGCCTATGTCGAGAACTGGAACGTGTTCTCAGACTTCATGATCGTGATGCGCACGGTCAAGGTGATGGTTGCGCGAGATGGCGCATATTGAACGGTTGCCATCTGAGGTGGTCGCAATCCCACCGGTGCTGAGCGTGGAAGGGGCTGGGCCAGGATGGGCCAGCAAGGTGAACGCCGCCAATTACTTGCGGTATTCGATCCGCTTGTATGCTTGCTCACTGGTGCGAATTTGATGCCGATTTTCAACGGCAACGTCTGATTGCAACTAGCTGGCTCCCACTTTGGTTGGGTTCACAGTTCGGGAATGGGCGGGCCTCAGAGGCCGTGACTATCGAGCGCAGCCTCTTGGGCGCTATTGAGCAGCTGAATTGCTTCTTGCCAAGCTGTGTTCAGGACAAGGGAGGCGCCAGACGAAGATTTGATCGCTCTGGATGGCAATTCCGCAGCGTGCTTTGCCGTTGCGCTGACATGCCAATGCCTGAGCAGGCTGTCTCTGACCTCTCCAGGGGAGGCGCGCAAGTCTTGCTGCCTCACCACTACCAATTCTCTGCGCGATAGGGTTGCTCGAAGTCGGGTAAGGCTGCGCGCCGCTTGCCGCAGGGCAGACTCAATGAAATGCTCCAGAACGCCGTTTGGTGTGCCAGCCAATCCGTATATGTTGATCATGCTTGGCCACATCTTCAGATTCGATTGGACGATCTCGGCCGGTGAGCGAGTGATCCAGACGATGTCTGAGTTTGGAAAGCGACGAAGCAGGGCTGGTGCGCGAAAGCTGTGATTGGGCGATTTCAGTATCAATCTCCGCCTTTGCTCATCCTGAGCCACGACCTGTCCAAGAAAGTCTCGCCACATGGCCTCCGCAATCCAGGTGGCCTGTTCGTCCCAGGCGTCTGGGTTCAGCAGCCACTCCAATGTGGTCAGCCTGCGCGGATCCAGGAAGCCTCGGTAGACACTGTGCCCGCCCAGCATTAGCCATGCAAACTCGTCTTCTTGCGGGGAGTCGGTAGCGATGACCATGTCATCCATTGGTCGGTCCAGTTGGGTCGAGTGACTTGGTCTCCCAGTGATGGCAAATGAACTGGGTGCCATGCATTGCCAGGTTCGCGGTGCGCAAAATTTGCGGTCTGCCATGAGCAGTTCATGGAGAGCGGTCGTGCCGGACCGCCAAAGCCCGAAGATCCAAATCGGATCCATGTCCAGCGATGCGGGCGGCAGCAGTCGCTTCTGCATTGCCAGATTCAGGTGGAAGAAGTGCCCGGCCCATTGGTAGCGCAGCATTGCAAGGCGTGAGCCACCGGAGAACGGACTTCCCTTGCGAAGCCAATCAACCAGGGCCGGAGAAGCCGCTGCGAAGTTGCGGCTTGCTTTGTTCACGGCAGAAGGGCTTTATTTTTTTCGACTTCTGATTCGATGGCTGCGCGTAGTCGAGCCGCCACCTCCGGATGCGCTGCGACCAAGTCTTGCTGCTCGCGCGGATCGTTGTCTAGGCGGTACAAGCGATCGCGCTGCCCGTGGGGGGTTGTCGCATCCATAGGGCCGATGCGGGTGGTCAATTTCCACGGATAGTCAACCGTCATGACGCTGCCCTGTTCCAACGCGCCTTCTTTCTGCGAGCGTTCGAAGTTCATCGAGTAGATGGGGCGAGGCTTCACGCTTTGGCCCGCCAGGGCGTTTGCGAACGAGCGCCCCTCCACCTCGCCCAATAGGGGGACGTTTGCTAGGTCGGCAATGGTTGGTAGCAGGTCGGCTTGCTCTGCTGGTAATGCAACTCTTTGTTCACCTTGTTGGCCTGGTTTGCGAATCAGCAGCGGAAGACGCGTGACTTCGTCGTAGAGCTCTGGCCCACCATGTCCGCCGTAGTCATGCCAGAAATTCTCGCCATGGTCCGCACTGATGACCACCACGGTGTTCGCCAACATGCCTGTCTTGTCGAGATTTTCCAGAAAGTCACCAATCGCGGCGTCTACGTACCTGATGGACTCGTCATAGCGTGGCAGCAGTTCTTTCCGTTGTTTTGCAGCGAGGGTGTGGCCGAGGTAGTGATACACCGGCGATGAATCCAGGATGGTGCGTGCCTGACCGCCTTGGTCGAACATGCCGACGTAAGGCGGAGGAGGCGCGTAAGGGTCGTGCGGCGGAGTCAGGTGAACCCACACGAAGGCCGGCTTGCCCTCGGCTTCACGCCATCGGGTCTCGGTCTGGTGCAAGGCGGCCCTGGGGTCGAAGTGATCTGTTGCAGGACAGATGCCGGCATCTATCAGCCAACTTAGCAAGAGGAACCGGGAGGTCTGCCAAATCGTGTTGGTGTCAAGGATGGCAATCGACTGCTGGTGCATCAGGTACTGTGCCAACACATCTGGATCATGAGGACATTTCTCTCGCCAGGGATTGCTGACATCGTGCGTGTCCACATCTGGCATCGTCTGCAGTTTCGGCGGCGATGCAAACGGGTTCGTGGAAACGGTGATGGTTCGATAGCCCGCCTTGTGGAAGGTCGCAAGTAAGGAGCGCCGGGCATGGCTTTCCAGCGGTGCTGACGGCGCGACAAACACGCGATGGCGCCAAGGCCGCTCTCCCAGCAGGACCGAGGCCATGGAAGGCGTCGTGACATTCGAGTTGGCGTAGAAATGCTCGAACACGCTTGCGGTCTTTGCGAACCTGTCCAATGCCGGAGTGGTCGGCAGGTGATATCCATACAGCGACAGATGGTCTGCGGAGAGCGTGTCAACTGTTAGCAAGAGGACATCCGGCTGGGTACGTGGGGCTTGTTGGGCAACTTCTTCAGGTTCACGGTTGTCCATCAATGGCCAGACAGGTGCTGTTGCCAAGCCGCAGAAGATCATCAAGCCGGACAAGCCACACCAAAAGCGGATCGCTTGCGGAGTCTGGACTGGTGCAGCCCCGCCTTTGGACCTGCGCCATCTGGCCCATGCGACAACCGACCCAATCATCCCCATGGTGAGCCAGAGGCCCATTCTGTGGTCCGTCACCCCGCGTGGAAGCCAATGCTGGTCACGCATCCAATTGAGAAGATGCGGCGTGACCCCAATGGCGTGCAGCCAAGCACGCAGGCCCTCAAGCATTGAGAGGCCCAAGGTGAGTGCATAGCCGAGTGAAAGGGCATCCACGATGCTGCC
>Ga0307514_10003247_pt1 | contig 15881 bp, 18 predicted proteins | sample 16_EM_MG_FD_203088 | JGI IMG/M metagenome (GOLD analysis project Ga0307514, IMG submission 203088) | Populus trichocarpa ectomycorrhiza microbial communities from riparian zone in the Pacific Northwest, United States - 16_EM | ecosystem: Host-associated > Plants > Roots > Unclassified | place...
CCCGTCGCTTTGTCATCGCCGCGAACGACCATCTGACCTCGGTGATCATTGCACCGCTCTCGCGCGAGCTTCAGCACGTCGCCCCCGGCGTGGAGCTGGTGATTCGGCCCTCCACGCGGCTCGACCTTGCGGAGCAGATCGACCTGGGGCGGATCGATCTCGCCATCGGCATCTTCGCGCAAGTGCCCGACCGATTGAACTCGCGCACGCTGATGTCGCAAGGCGAGGCCATTCTGATGCGGCGCGGTCATCCCGCGTCACGCCGCAAGCTCACGCTGCGTGACATGGCAAAGTACCCGCTTGTGACCGTTTCCGTCGGCGGCCAGGAGGAAGGCGCCGTCGGCGGATTCATTCTGGAGCGCGGCCTCGCACGCCAGTCGGAAATGTTCGACCGGCAAGCGCTCGAAGAGGCGCTCCAGGCGGAACAGGAAGCGCCACATGCACGCGTCACAGTGCCGCACTCCCTGGCGATACCCGAACTCCTTCGTGACACTGACATGCTGTCCATCGTCCCCGCCTCGCTTGCCGTGGCGCTCGTGAAGGACCGCGATCTGCTGCGTCGGCAACCGCCTTATCAGAGCGGAACTTCCACCATTCGCGCGGTCTGGCATCGCCGCGACGAGCACGACGCTGCGCACGTGTGGTTGCTCGACATGGTGGCGAAGACGGCCCATGCCGCCGAGGAATCGCTCGGCTAGCAAGCGCCGCCGCCGAAGTGCACGGCGTGCATTTCGTGGTTGAAAAGACATCAGTTCCCTTGGAGCTGCGGGGCAGCCATCATTCGGTGGCAAGGCCATCCCTACAGGGGCACCTTCACCGTTTCACCAAGGAGAACCCACATGAACAACAACTCACGGCTCGCTGCTGGCCTGGTTGCAGCAGCCACGGCCGGCCTCTTGTGTGCTGCCGCGGCGGCGCACGAGCAGAGCGAGAAAGTCACCCCCGCGCTTCAGCAGGCCATTCCCAATATTCCCGGCAAGTCGCTGACCGCCGTCGTCGTCGACTATCCGCCAGGGGCCGCCTCGCCCGCCCACATGCATGCGAAGTCCGCATTCATCTACGCCTATGTGGTTTCGGGTTCCATCGAGTCGCAGGTGAACGACGGGCCGAAGCAGCTCTTGCGCGCCGGCCAGAGTTTCTACGAGCCACCTGGCGCGCGGCACAGCGTCAGCCGCAATGCCAGCAGGACGAAGCCCGCGAAGCTGCTGGCGGTCTTTGTGACGGACACCGGAGACTCTCCGCTGACCACCCCTGCAGCCGAATCCGAATCCATGGAGAAGAAGCAATGAGCCAACGCCTCGACTACGACCAACTTGCCCCTGCCGGCGTCAAGGCGCTCGGCGCGGTCTATGGCTACGTCGCCCAGAGCAGCCTTTCGACCGTCCTCGTCGATCTCGTGTACCTGCGCGTCTCGCAGATCAACAACTGTGCGTATTGCCTTGACATGCACACGCGGGACCTTTTGAAGAAGGGCGTGCCCGTCGAAAAGCTCGCGCTGCTGCAGGCTTGGCGCGAGGCCGGCGACCTGTTCGATCCTCGTGAGCAGGCAGGCCTGGCTTGGGCGGAGTCGGTGACGCGCGTTGCCGATACGGGCGTGCCCGATGCGGACTTCCAAGCCGCAAGGGGGGTCTTCGACGAGCGCGAACTGGTGGACCTCACCATCGCGATCGGCGTGATGAACACCTACAACAGGATGGCGATCAGCTTTCGGAACACTCCCCAGGCCGCACGGCCCAAGTAGGCCCGAGCACGTCTGGGCTCCGGGCGGACGGGCGCAAGTACTGTTTCCTTCGCGCTTCCTGCAGCGCTCTGGCCTGTACTCCGCGCGGGTACGAGGAACATCGCGTGGACGACGGCTGTGGGCCCACTGCGGTCTTCAGACATTGTCCAAAGCTGCCGGTCGTCGCGCCAAAGCTAAGAGACATCTCCTTTCCACGCATTGTCTAGCCAGGCACGCTGAATAAAATCCAGCCATGTCCGCCGCTTTAGTCCCACGCCCCCAGTGCACCGCTTGCCTGCGCCCGCTCAGCGCCTGCATTTGCCGCTGGGTCGCGCCCACCGCCCACGCGGTGGAGGTACTAGTGCTGCAGCACCCGCTGGAGGTACACCAGGCCAAAGGCAGTGCCCGCCTGTTGCACCTCAGCTTGGCGCATTGCCGCTTGGTGGTGGGTGAGGCATTTGCCGTGCCAGTCTGGCCGGTGGACGGCAAGCACACGCTGCTGCTGTACCCGGACAGTCTGCAAGATACCGCCCCGGACCTGCGGGTCCCACCCCCGCTACCGCCCGAGTGGCCGCAAGCCCAGTCGCGCCTGCGCTTGGTCGTGCTGGACGGCACCTGGCGCAAAAGCCGAAAGATGCTCTACCAAAGCCCGCCACTGCAACAGTTGCCTCGCTTGGTCCTGCGCAACCTGCCGCCTTCGCACTACCGTATCCGCAAAGCCCATGGGCCCGACCAACTGTCCACGCTGGAGGCGACCTGCTACGCCTTGTGCCAACTGGAAGGCGGTGCGACGCGGTTCCAGCCCTTGTTGGATGCCTTCGACGGGTTTGTGGAGTACTTGGAGCAGGCTGGCGGGCAGCGAAACGCGCAAAACTGACAAGCCCTGCCCTCGACCAAGGGTTACGGGGTTCATTTAAGTGACCAGCTAAATGGCTGGTTTGGCCGCGTTGTGCCCGCTGCCTTACTCTTCTGTTTGCTGGGCTTCAGCCTGGCGGCTCCAAGGAGCATCGGGCGCCTCACGCCAAGCCATCCAGCCTGGCTGCATTGCTGCAAGCTCAAGCAGCGTCTGGTCCCGCGCGACCATGCTCTCCAAAGTGACCAGCATTGCTTCTGCCATTTGGAACGCATCCCCCGTTAGGAACTGCCATCCTCCATCGTCTGCATCGCGTGATGCCATAAGGACGGGCTTTTCGCCATCAACGATGGACCGCACCGTGAAACAAACCACATTGGGTGGACTGTTGAACGGCCAACTCTGCGGCTCGGTGGTCATGCTGGGTCCCGTGTGTAAACGTCTGGTTGTGGCCGTAGGTCGCCTCTGCGTTCATTTGGTGAACCACTTTTCAGCGACCGCGCCGGTCGTTTCATCGATGCGACAGCTGTATCCCGCGAAGTTGCCGACCCAAAGGGGCCTCTCCTGTTGCACGCCGGTGTACGCATCGATGGCATTCATTCCTATGTCGCCCGCTCGCCAAAGCAGCGTGCCTGCCCTGTCGTAGCAGAACAGGTTGCGAGCGGCGGTGCCGTTCTCGAACGCCATCCAGTCATAGGTAACCAGCACGCGGTCTCGGATGAGGACGGCCTCAAGAATCGCATGGTCCCCTCGAAAGCGAATTCCGTCACCCTCAATCCAGTTTTCACGCACAGCAAGCTTCATACGGCGTTATCGAAGTTGGTCGGTGGCGTGATTCTGCCGGGACAGCGACCGGCCGGTTTTGGCCGGCTGCAGCCAGTTCGGCCGAGTTCTGGTCAGCCATAGAGCCGAGCATCGGCATTCTGGCGAAAGTCGGCCTCATTCAAAAAATCCGTCGCCGTAGGCCACTCCGGGGAGCTTTCGACGTTCCAGGTGAGATGAACGACCACGTACTTCGGCTGCGCCAAACCCACGGCGAACAAAAAGTCGTCGCGGCTTACGTGCCGGGCCACGGCCCTGGCCGCAACACCGTGTAGCCGGTGAGCGCTACAGACCTCACGGGTCAGCTCTTCAGAGATGCGGCGAGCATCGTCTTCGGCGAGGAACACCCAATTTTGCGGAAGCGACTGCGGCTTAAGGTTCGTCATCAAGAAAGCGCCTTCAATGTCCGGTCTTGGCCGAATGCAGCCCGTTTCAGCTTCTTGAAGACTTGACGGTTCATGAGGCACGCTGTTACCGAAGCTTGTTCAGCTCGCTTAGGTACGAGCCTGGAATCTGTTGAAGCTCGCCGTCTGCCCCGAGCACGCCGATGCGAGCGCCGTCTACGACAACTTGCAATTCCGCCGGCACGGCGAAGAACTTGACTAAGTCCGGACGGTCGACCCCGAGCTGATAGAGGGAGGTTTTAACGAAACGAATCGGGTCTTGGGAGCCCGCCTGGTCGTCCAGGTCCGAGAGCCACCAACCAGAGTCTGCTCCGTCGACGGCGGCGCTTCGCGTGAGTAGCACTCGGCTGGCGTCCTTGTAGTTCACATGCACCACAGCGCTTTGGCGAAGCGACGGAAAGTCTGGCTCTACCGGCGGGAAGAGGCTTCCGACAACGTCTCGCTGATTTCGCAAATGCATCAACGTTCCATCGACCGAATCGACAAATTTCACTGGAACGACCTTCATGTCGGGCTCCAAAACTCGCAGGAACCCTCCCGGCCCGTCCTCAAGCATCGTGAACATCCAGCCGACCTGCAGGCTCTCGCCGCTTCGGAACTTCTCGCCCTTGGATACACGTTGTTCGAAGAAGCGCAGAAACCAGGAAATGTCTTCTGCTGGGATGGCGCTATTTGAGACCCGAAGCTGAAACTCGGGGTGGTTGTGGAGCTTGCATTCGGAAGTCGTATGGACCAACCACGTCTTCGGCTGCTCCGAGGACGGTTTCCGGCCAAATGTGGAGAAGACGGAGCGAAGAGACATGATCTTCTAAGGTGCAGTGGTTCAGTCGTGGCGAACGTCGCTATCGGGCAAATTCGGCTTGGTCAACGAATGTCGGGTTCTGGCCCCGATTCTGTCGTAACCCGCAGCGCGACGCTGGGCTCAAGACAGCACCTCGGAAGAAGTTCACCGACCGCCCCTGATAACGATACGGGTCATGCCCTGGCCTGTCAGAAGCTCAATGAACTCTGATAGCGCGTCGGCCGGAGCAGAGCCAAAGTCACCGGTGAGGTACCACCATCCATCCTGACTCTCGACTGGGGAGAACGAGTGAATCGCCTGGCTCGTCCCGAAGGGGCCCGGAGGATTCTTGTCCTCAACGTCCAGCCAGCGAGTAATCCACCCTTCCAACTGCCTAGAGTCTTTGATTGGGCCGTTTACCAGCACCTGGACCGAATCCCAAGTGAAGGGGTAGACCTCAACCGCGAACGCTCCAAAGTTGAATTCCCGCGCTTCGAACGCCTCGTCAATATCGACCACCACTTCGCCTGGTTTCGGCAGGCCATCGGAGCCCTTGGACATGATGTCAACTCGGACGTAGCGGTATGGATACGGGATAGCCTCGTTGTTTATGCTGAGCAGCAGTTCCCCGACCGTGCCCTCGGACTCCGAGGTAAGTCGCGTTCTCGTCTCCACCAAGAACTGCACATATCGGTTGCGCTCTTGCTCAAAGATTTGCGATAGCTTCATAAGTTCTATGGTGGCTGCGGTGCGCGGACTGCCTCATTGGGGCAGTTCAGGAAGGCTCTTAGCATCGTCGCAGGGAATCTGCGAGGCCGCCGGCAATGTCTGGTTCTGGCCGTCAGTCGTCCTTCCCAAACCCCAGCGACACCGCAATGCCCAGCGCCAAGCCAATGCCGATTCCCATGGTCACGTTGTCGACTAGCAGACCTATGCCGACACCAACGGCCAAACCTATTCCGACGTTCAGGCCCTTCTTCATGCCGACAGTTTAGCCAAGGCCTTGGGGCATTCTGCTGCGGCTCGCCGAACGACGGCGTCCCGAGTGGAACCGTTTGATCTGCGGGACCGCTCATGGCACCGCGAGAGCGTTCGCAAGTCGCTCCAGCGTTGCGAGCTGCCAGTTGCTCTCGGTGACGAATGACTCGGGATTGCAGACTGCGCCATAGCCGCCCGCGCTGTAGACCGCAGCGTACGCAGCATAGTCTGCCGCTTGATCAACCCGGGCGGCCAGCGCATTCGCCACCGCATAGCTTGCTGATACAGCTGCGTGACCAACGCCATCCAATGATCGCGAACCTTGATGCTGACTGGCTAAGCCCGCGGCCTCTGCCGCCGCTTGATCGAGCGCACCTCGATCCGCCCGGCCCTCGACGTACGCCACCAGGACGTCGAGGCAACATGTGACCCTCTCGTCTTCCAGCAAGTACCGTACTCGTTCAACACACGCGCAGGCAAACGCCAACTTCAGCGCCTCATACCGCGCAGATGATTCATGGGCCTGCAGGGCTGAACGAACTGCATCGGTCATGACTTGCTCTCTCTAGCTGCGATGCGCACCCTGGCAGACGTCGATCGAGACATCGCCACCGGTGTAGCCTCCTATGCCGCCTTCGTGCTCAGCGTGACACGAAACAGCGCGCCATCCCGAAACTGGTAGTGCCGTGTGTTGGACCCGAAATCGCCTTTGACCCACCATTTCTCCCCAGGGCTTTCCCTGAAAGAAATTCCGTCCCGCGTGAAGTCCCGCTTCGCCTCATCGAAGCTCTCATACAAAGGAACTCCCACTTCGTTGCGCGCGATAGGCCTAAAACCCTCGTTGGCGGCGATATAGAGAAACACAACGTCCAACTTCTGGTTTTGGTCGAACCGGAACTAAAAACCGGACGCTTGTGCTGCAGCCCAATAAACATCCTCAAGGTTCTCGTGTGTTCGGTCGAAGTCGTAGACGACTTGCATGTCCCGCGCCTCCAACACTTCGACAACCTCGTCGTCCTTCAACTGACGCCCCAGCAGCGATTCGAAATCCATGGCACTTCCCTTGCTAGAAATAGGAAACCTTGCTCGTTCGTTCAGGCCCCCACTTTGTGCACCCGCGTAGCTACCCAGTAGCGAGTCGGAGAAGTGCCTCCAAATCTCTTGAAAAAGTAGGCCACGCCTTCGATGCATTTTTGCCGGATGCGCGCCTTCACGCGGATCAGTCCGCGGTCGCGCCCGACTTCTTCACCAGCTCGGCCCAGCGCGGGATCTCGCGCGCCATGTGGTCGCGCAGTTCCTCGGGCGTGCTGCCGACGATCTCCATGGCCAGCTGGCCCGAGAGCCTGGCCTGCACGTCGGGCTGCTTCAGGGCCTTCACGATCTCGGCATTCAGGCGCTGCACGACCGGCTTGGGCGTGCCCTTGGGCGCATAGACCGCCTGCCACGACGACATCTCGAAGCCCGGCACGCCCGACTCGATCATGGTCGGCAGCTCCGGCACCAGCGCGATGCGCTTGCCGGTGGTCACGGCCAGCAGCTTCAGCCGGCCGCTCTTGACGAGCGGCAGCGCGGCGGTCACCTGGTCGAACATGAAGGGCACCAGGCCCGACGCGACATCGGTCATGGCGGGCGGCGTGCCCTTGTACGGCACGTGCGTGAGCTTGACGCCGATCATGTCGGCGAACATCTCGCCCGCCAGGTGCGTCGACGTGCCAGCGCCGGAAGATGCGAAGGTGCGCTTGGATTCGTCCTTCTTGAGCAGCGCGATGAGCTCGGCCACCGAGTTCACGCCCAGCTGGCTGTTGACGATCAGCACGTTGGGCAGTCGTCCGACCAGCGACACGGGCTCGAAGTCCTTCACGGCGTCGTAGGGCAGCTTCTTGTAGAGGCTGGGGTTGATGGCGTGCGTGCTGATGGTGCCGCCGAACAGCGTGTAGCCGTCGGGCGCGGCCTTGGCTACGTAGGCCGCGCCGATGCCACCAGCCTGCCCCGGCCTGTTGTCCACCACCACCGACTGGTGAAGGCTCTCCTGCAGCTTGTTCGACAAGATGCGGCCCACGATGTCGGTCGAGCCGCCGGCCGTGAAGGGCACGACGTAGGTGATGGGCTTGGCGGCGGGCCATTCGGCCTGCGCGAGGACCGCGGCCGGTGCGAGTGCGAGTGTTGATGCGAGTACGGACGCGAGTGCGGCGGACCCAAGGCCCGCGGCGCGTTGGATGAAGGGCATGGTGTTGTCTCTCTTGTCGTTTGTCGGGGGAAACCGGCGTCAGCGCCCGCGGACCTGCCGCCAGGCGGCGAACTCGGTGCGGCTTTGCTCCTCGGTCGGCGGATAGAGGCCGAGGATGGAGCGGCCTTCGAGCACTTTTTCCTGCACGAAGTCCTCGAAGACGGTCATCTCGGTAGCCTCGGCCGCAACCTCGTCGGCAATGGCCACCGGAATCACGATGACGCCTTCGGCATCGCCCACCACCACGTCGCCGGGCCACACGGCCACGTCGCCGCAGCCGATCGGCACGTTGATGTCGATGGCCTGGTGCAAGGTCAGGTTGGTGGGCGCGCTCGGGCGCCGGTGGTAGGCGGGAAAGCCGAGCCGAGCGATGTCGGGGCTGTCGCGAAAGCCGCCGTCGGTGACCACGCCGGCCACGCCGCGCTTCATGAGCCGGCTCACCAGGATGCCGCCGGCCGAGGCGGCGCGCGCGTCCTTGCGGCTGTCCATCAGCAGCACCGCGCCCACCGGGCACTGCTCCACGGCCTGGCGCTGCGGATGGTTGCGGTCGTTGAACACGGTAATCGGGTTCAGGTCCTCGCGCGCCGGCATGTAGCGCAGCGTGAAGGCCTCGCCGACCATGTTGGGCAGGCTCGGGTCGAGCGGATGCACGTCCTGGATGAACTGGTTGCGCAGTCCGCGCTTGAACAGCGCCGTGCACAGGGTGGCGGTGCTGACCTTCATCAGCTTCTCGCGGGTATTGGGATTCACGTCGTCGGTCTCCGTTGGCTTGCTTGATCGTGCGTCGGTCGGGGAATGGTCTTCAGAAGATGTCCGGCTCGGGCACGGGTCGGCCGAACGCGGTTTCGAGGAAGTCAAAGTCGCAGCCCTCGTTGGCCTGCAGGATGTGGCGGCCGAACATCCAGCCGTAGCCGCGTTCGTAGCGTGGCGGCGGCGGCGTCCAGGCGGCCTTGCGGCGGGCCAGCTCCTCGTCGCTCACTTCGAGATGGATCGTGCGTGCGGGCACGTCCACCGTGATGCGGTCGCCCGTGCGCACCAGCGCCAGCGGGCCGCCGATGGCTGCCTCGGGTGAGCAGTGCAGCAGGCAGCCGCCGTAGCTGGTGCCGCTCATGCGCGCATCCGACAAGCGCAGCATGTCTTTCACGCCCTGCTTCAGCAGCTTGGTCGGGATCGGCAGCATGCCCCACTCGGGCATGCCTGCGCCCTTGGGGCCGGCATTGCGCAGCACCAGGATGTCGTCGCCGGTCACGTCGAGCTCGGGATCGTCCACCGCCTTCTTGAGTGCCGGATAGTCGTCGAACACCAGCGCGCGGCCAGTGTGCTGCAGCAGGTGCGGCGCGCAGGCGCTGGGCTTGATCACCACGCCGTCGGGCGCGAGGTTGCCGCGCAGCACGGCCAGCGCGCCTTCGGCATAGATGGGGTTGGCCAGCGGCCGGATGACGTCGTCGTTGAAGACCTCGGCGCCCTCGATGTTCTGGCCGAGGGTGCGGCCGTTGACCGTGCGCGCCTCGGTCTGGAGGTGGCCGCGGATGCGCTCGAGCATCGCGGGCAGGCCGCCCGCATAGAAGAAGTCTTCCATCAGGTAGGTGTCACCGCTCGGCCGGATGTTGGCGACCACCGGCACACGGCGGCTTGCCGCATCGAAGTCGTCCAGCGTGACCGGATGGCCGGCGCGGCGCGACATGGCGATCAGGTGGACGATGGCGTTGGTGCTGCATCCCATCGCCATCGCGCAGGCGATGCCGTTCTCGAAGTTGGCGCGCGTGAGCATCTTGGCGGGTGTCAGGTCGTCCCACACCATCTCGACGATGCGGCGGCCGCATTCGGCGCTCATGCGCACATGGTTGGCATCGGCCGCCGGAATGCTCGAAGCACCGGGCAGCGTGAAGCCCACGGCCTCGGCGATGCCCATCATGGTGGCGGCGGTGCCCATGGTCATGCAGGTGCCGTGGCTGCGCGCGATGCCCGCTTCCATCTCTTGCCAGGCCTGGTCGCTCAGTTGACCGGCGCGGCGCTGGTCCCAGTACTTGAAGGCGTCCGAGCCCGAGCCCAGCACCTGCCCGCGCCAGTTGCCGCGCAGCATCGGCCCGGCCGGCAGGTAGATGAACGGCAGGCCCATGCTCAGCGCGCCCATCGTGAGGCCCGGCGTGGTCTTGTCGCAGCCGCCCATCAGCACGGCGCCGTCCACGGGATGGCTGCGCAAGAGCTCCTCGGTTTCCATCGCCAGGAAGTTGCGGTAGAGCATGGTGGTCGGCTTGACCATGCTCTCGGACAGCGAGATGGCCGGCAGCTCGAGCGGAAAGCCGCCCGCCTGGAAGACGCCGCGCTTGACGTCGTCCACGCGCTGCTTGAAGTGCGAATGGCACTGGTTGGCATCGCTCCAGGTGTTGACGATGGCGATGATCGGCTTGCCCACCCAGTCGGTGGGCGCATAGCCCATCTGCATCACCCGCGAGCGATGGCCGAAGGAGCGGAAGTCGTCGGGCGCGAACCAGCGGGCGCTGCGCAGGGTGTCGTAGGAGCGTGGCATCGAGGGCTGAATCGAATTTTTCTGTGGAATCAACTACATTAAAACACTAATATATCACTCGGTCAAAGCGAAAATTCAAGCGAATGACAGCCCTCCCCCGGATCCGACTCGACCGCACACGACTTGCAGCGCCACAGGTGCTCGAAAAGCTGCGCGACGCCATCCTCTCCCTCGAGCTCGCGCCCGGCACCGTGCTGGCCCGGCAGGAGCTGGCCGACCGCTTCGGCGTGAGCCAGACGCCGGTGCGCGAGGCCCTGCTGCGGCTCGCCGAGGAAGGGTTGGTGGATGTGTTCCCGCAGCACGCCACGCTGGTGAGCCGCATCGACGTCGACGCCGCGAGGCAGGCGCACTTTTTGCGCCGCTCGATCGAGCTCGAGATCGTGCATCAGCTGGCCGAAGAGGCGCCGCCCGAGCTGGTGGCCCAGCTGCAGGCCCAGGTCGCGCTGCAGGCCACGCTGGCGGCCGCGCGGCAGTACGGCGACTTCGTCGGCGCCGACCGCAAGTTCCATCACCTGATGTACGAAGCCGCGGGCGTGCCGAGCCTGTGGGACATGGTGTGCCGCGTCTCGGGCCACGTGGACCGCCTGCGCCGCCTGCACCTGCCCACGGCCGGCAAGACCGAGGCGATCCTGCGCGACCACCGCGCCATCGTGCGCGCCATTGCCAGGCACGACGGCGCCGCGGCGCAGAAGGCGCTGCGCGAGCATCTCTCCGGCACGCTGAGCTCGCTGCCGGAGATCTGCGCGCGTCATCCGGACTTCATTGCGGGGAAATAGCGCGACCGGGCGTTTCACACAGGCTCGCCACCGCCACGAACGCGTCGACCAGCGGCGTGCGCCTTGCGAATGCGAGCGCAAGCTGGTAACTGACCGGTGTTCCCTTGCCGGCGAGCGGACGAAACACCACTCCGGCGCGCCCTGCCGCAGCCAGGGCCGGCGCGACCAGCGCAACGCCGACGCCGCCGGCCACAAGCCCCGCAATGGTCTCCATCTGGATGGCTTCCTGCACCACGCGCGGCGCGAACCCCGCGCTTCGGCAGGCCGCCACGATGCCGTCGTGCAGGCCCGGTCCCGCGCTCCGCGGAAAGAGGATCCACGGCTCCTGCGCCAGATCGGGCAGCGCGACCTCGGCTTGCGCGGCCAGCGCATGCCCTTCGGGGAGCGCAGCGACCAGGGCCTCTTCGCGCAGTGCGACCAGTTCAAGGTCGCCAGCCCCGGCACAGGGCAGCACGACCAGGCCGAGGTCGGCCTGCCCCTCCCGCAGCGCCGCCAGCTGCTCGGCGGTGGTCGCTTCGCGCAGCACGAGGTCGACCTCGCCATGCGCATGCGAGAACGCGCGCAGCATCGCAGGCAGCACGCCATGCGCTGCGCTTGCAACGAAGCCGATGCGCAGCGAGCCGGCCAGCCCGCCGGCCGCGCGGCGGGTCAGCGCCATGGCGCGTTCCGCCTGCCGCAGGGTGCGCCGCGCTTCTTCCAGCAGCACCTGTCCCGAAGGCGTGAGCCGCTCGACGCGGTTGCTCCGCTCGAGAAGAACCGTTCCCAGTTCTTCCTCCATCTGGCGGATGGCCGCGGTCAGCGGCGGCTGCGCCATGTGCAGGCGTTCGGCCGCCTTGCGGAAGCTCAGCTCCTCCGCGACAGCGACGAACTGCCGCAATTGGCGCAGGTCGATCATGCGATACGTCCGGTGGATCACTCGTTCACGAAGATGGTATTGGAAATATCGCGCGGGTAGCGGGAACATGGCCGTTGTTCATCGCAAGGAGAGTTGAATGCAGTTTCGCAAACCTGTTCTCGCGGCCGCCCAGGTGGCGGCGGCCGTGTTGCTCGGCGCCGCCACCGCAGCCGATGCCGCGGGCCTGCCGGCGGCCCGCAGCGACTTCCGTGTCGAAACCCTCGACGGGCAGACCATCCGCGTGCGCGAAATCGTCGCCGCGGGGAAAGAGCGCCTGAACGCGCAGCCGCTCGTTCTCGTTCACGGCGCCCGCGTGCCGGGCATCGCATCGTTCGACCTCGACGTGCCCCACGGCTCGCTGGCCGCCGACCTGGCGTCGGCGCTGGGCACGGCCGTGTATGTCATGGATGCGCGAGGCTATGGCGGCTCCAGTCGTCCCGCCGCCATGGAGCGGCCGCCCGGCGAGAGCCGTCCGCTGTCGCGCGCGAACGAGGTGGTGCCTGACATCGACGCCGTGGTGCGCGAGGTGTCGCGCCGCCATGCGAACGCACGGGTGGCGCTGCTGGGCTGGGCCACGGGCGGCATGTGGGCAGCCTACTATGCATCGCTCTGGCCGGAGCGGGTCGCTCGCCTGGTCACGCTGAATGCGCTCTACGGCGGCGCGTCCGCGCATCCCACGCTCGGGCCGGGCTCACCCAATTCGGACCCGGCGCGTCCAGAGCGCCTGCGGCCGACCACCGGCGGCTACGCGCTGTACGACGCCGCCTCGCTGCTGCCTTCGTGGGACCGGTCGATTCCGTCGGACGACAAGGCCAGCTGGCGCGCACCCGAGATCGCCAAGGCCTACGCCGACGCTGCATTGCGCAGCGATCCGCAGTCGGACCGGCACACCCCGCCCGCATTCCGCGCACCGCTGGGCGCCATCGAGGACAGCTTCTACCAGGCCGGGGGACGGCGTCTGTTCGACGCCTCCTTCATCACGGCCCCGGTGCTGGTCATCCGCTCGGAGCGCGATTTCTGGAGCCGCCCGGAAGACGCCGAGGCCTTCGCGCGCGACGCCGTTCGCGCTGCGAGCGTGCGCGTCGTCACGATCCCAGGGGCCACCCACTATGTGCATCTCGACCGGCCCGAGCGCGGACGCGAGCAGTTGATGGGCGAGCTCGTGGCGTTTCTGCGCGGCACGGCCGCCACCAGTTCGAGCGGAGGCTGATGCTTCGCGGTACCGTACGCATTTCCGAATGCGAAACGGTATCGCGATGACGAAGAAGAAAAGGCTTTTCACCAAGGCGGATTTTCCGGTCTCCCAGGTCCGCCGGTTCCTGGAGCCGGGCCCGATCGTGCTTTTGTCTTCCCGCTGGAAGAGGCAGAACAACATCATGACGCTGGGCTGGCACATGGTGATGGAGTTCACGCCGTCGCTGGTCGGCTGCGTGATCGCGCGCACGAACCACAGCTTCGAAATGATCCGCCGCAGCGGCGAATGCGTCATCAACCTGCCCACGCGGTCGCTCACCGATGAGGTTGTGCGGATCGGCAACAGCTCGGGGGCCGAGATCGACAAGTTCGCGGCCTTCGGCCTCACGGCAGTCGATGCCGAGCGCGTGGAGGCGCCGCTCATCGGCGAGTGCCACGCGAGCTTCGAATGCCGCGTGCACGACCGCAGCCTGGTCGGCAAATACGACTTCTTCATCCTCGAAGTCGTGAAGGCCCACGCCGCCGAATCGCCCCGGCATCCGAAGACGATCCACTACACCGGCGAGGGCATTTTTGTCGAATCGGGAAAGGCGTTCAGCCGGCGGTCTCTGTTCAGGAGCGCGCTGCTTTGAATCGCCCGCCGTGGCGGCAGTCCGGCTGCGTCCAGGCGGGTTCTCGCGCCGCCTAGCCTCGAGGCCGGCTGGCAGGCAGCAGCACGATCTTGCCGGCTGCGCTTCCGCTGTCGAGCACTTCATGCGCGCGGCGCGAATCCGCCAGCGCGAAGCAGGTGGCTGGAGGCGCATGCACGCGGCCCTCGGCCATGAGCGCGATGGCGGCCTCCATGAAGCCGCGCCGCTGCGCGACGTCGGCGTCGATGGCGTGGATCGAGAAAGTGCGCACGGCCAGGCTCTTGCCCAGCAGCCGCCGAAGCTCCTCGAACACGTCGCCGGTCGGAGGGCCGTTGACGATGTTGTAGGAGACCGCCATGCCGAACGGCGCCAGGGCCCGCAGGCAGGCGATGAAAAGATCGCCGCCGAGGTGATCGAAGGCCAGGTCCACGCCGCGCCCGCCGGTGAGCTGCATGACCTTCTCGGTCAGGCCGCGCGGGTCGCTTTCGATGACATCGTGCGCGCCATTGGCCAACGCGAAATCCCGCTTCTGCGGGGTAGAGGCTGTGCCGATCACGCGCAGGCCGCGGTCGCGCGCCACCTGCACCAGCGCCGTGGCCACGCCACCGGCCGCGCCGGGAATCAGGATCGATTGGGCCGGCAGGTTGCCGTTGCTCGACAGCATGGCCAGCGCAAGCTGGAAGTTGCCGAGGCTCACGGCGTCCTCGAAGCGGATCGCATCGGGAAGAACGAAGGGCGCGGCCTCGGGCACGCAGATGGCTTCGGCGTAGCAGCCGCCGCGCTGCTTCAGCTCACGCGCGCTCACGAACACGCGCTGGCCGACGTGCAGGGCGGTGACGCCAGGGCCGATGGCATCGACGATGCCGGCCATCTCGTTGCCGGGAATCGCCGGCATCGGCGGCATCCACTTGTAGGTGCCATTGCGGATCAGCACGTCGGGCCCGCCCGCGCCGATGGCCATGGCCTTGACGCGCACTTCGCCCGCCTGCGGCTGCGGCAGCGGAAGCTCCACGAGTTGCAGAACCTCGGGGCCGCCGGGTGCCTGGAGCTGGATCGCCTGCATGGTGGTGTGCATCAGCGCTGCCCGTCGTGCACGGCCACCTGCTCCTTGGCGAGGCCGCCCAGGCGGGCGTGCACCCGCCCTCCCGTGCCCATCACCAGCGCGAACAGGATCTCGTTCGGCCGCGGCGCATCCTGGATGCCGACCTCTATCGAGTTGTAATGGCTGCGCACGTACGCGGCGTGGATGTAGTGCAGCGGCACCATGAGCCGGTAGCCCGTGGCGGCCACCGCCTTGGCCGAGGGCACGATCGCCTTCGGCTCGCCGAGCACGTCGCGCATGGCCCAGCCCCCGGCTTCGTGCCAGACGGCACCGTGCTCCAGCTCTCCATTCACGCCCACGATCGCGGCCTTGCTGTAGACCTCGACCTTGTCGCGGCCCAGCACCTCGACCAGCTCGGTGGCCAGCAGCGTGCCGAGCGATCGCAGCTCGGCCATGAAGGGCATCAGGTCCGGCTCGTAGCGGCCTGCATAGGGGTTGTGGATGACCGCGCAGGCGGCCGCCAGCCTGAGCGGCGTCGCGGCCGGCGGACCGCCCTCGTGGTAGATGGTTTCGATGGAAAGACTGCGCTTGCGGATCTCGATCAGGGACATGGAAGGGTCCTCATTGCTTGGGGATGTGTGCATCGTTCACCACGGTGGTCCACCGCTTGAGTTCGGCGGCCACCATGGTGGTCATTTCTTCGGGCGTGCTGCCGCGCGCTTCGCCGCCCATCTCTTCGAGCCGCACGCGCACGCCCGGCGCCTGCAGCGCCTTGAGCGTCTCGGCACGCAGGCGGTCGACCACCGGGCGCGGCGTGCCCGCGGGCGCCATGAAGCCGGCCCAGGAGCGCACGTCGTAGCCCGGCACGCCCTGCTCGGCCACCGTCGGCAGCTCGGGCATCACGCTCCAGCGCTGCGCGCCGGTGGTGGCCAGCGCCCTGAGCTTGCCGGCCTTGATGTGGGCCAGCACGGCCGTGGGCGGCGCGATGATCATCGGCACCTCGCCGCCGAGCAGCGCCGCGACCGAGGCC
>Ga0307514_10003248_pt1 | contig 15880 bp, 15 predicted proteins | sample 16_EM_MG_FD_203088 | JGI IMG/M metagenome (GOLD analysis project Ga0307514, IMG submission 203088) | Populus trichocarpa ectomycorrhiza microbial communities from riparian zone in the Pacific Northwest, United States - 16_EM | ecosystem: Host-associated > Plants > Roots > Unclassified | place...
CATATCAAGAAAAATTGATCTTGGCAAAGCAGGGTTGTTTGCCAAGAGCCAATCAGAGTGTAGGCCAAGATCAAAAATTATGCATTTGATGGCAAAAAATTTCCCATTTGACTACCCCTAATATTCATAGAACAGAGGTAGTCTCAATTGTTGTGGATAAGCACTGACGCTCTTACTTTGGTGGTTCATGAGTGCAATACGATACTTGTTTGCCTCCCTCAGCTTTGGGAGCAAACTCAATGAGAGTACCAACATGCGTGCGTAATACTCATGGAATTTGTGGTTGCATATATCGCCCATATTTATCAATTCGTCAAAACTATCCAGAAACCAAAAAATACAACGGTCCTAGAAAGACTCGAACTTTCAACCTCCCGGTGTATGTTAAACCTCGGACTCAACTTAAATCCCCCTCCAACTTGAATCTTGAATGAGACGTTTAACAGCCGGACGCGCTAACCAATTGCGCCATAAGACCTGTTTGATGTTGGCAAGGGAGAAGGAATGCTTAAGACAGAGCGTATTCAGTTTTCTTTAGGCTGAGTGGTGATGGAATTAATTATGATGGAGTAGATATCAGGACTTTCCATCCCTTAGGAGATTTTACGGAGACTAGATGGCTTCGGTTGTAACTGGTTTTGTCATTCCAGTGACTTTCTTATCTAGATTTGTAGAGCCGGATTAATTCAGGGTAACGGTAACCTAGCAGGATCGGTCACGTGCTGCATCTGACAGTGCCAAGATTTCGCGTTCTTATCGATAAGAAATACTTTTTTATATCATGTTTCAAAGCTTCCAGAATTGCACCAGTGGCGAGACTGCCAGAATTGCGCTCTGATGCTGCGGGTGTTTCGGAGGCCTCCCGCGCGGTATGCGTGCAGGCCAAGCTTAAGGTACAGCAAGGTGCTGCTGACGAGAAGTCCTGCTGTTGGTGATGAGCTCGGACGTCGAGTTTCACGGTTGGGGGGTAGGAATTCGAATCAAGTATATGGAAACTGGATATGTTTCGAGCATGGATGGGAGAGGAGGAGGGGGGTACAGCTCGGGACACCATGGAAGCGGTGGATGAGTACGGAAGAAGCTGCTGCTGCAGAGCCGGGATTTCCTTACGAAGACAGAGTCATTGAGCATGCCCGCAATGGTGCTATAATGGGAGTACGGTATGTCTGTCTCCCTGCCTGATCATATGACATACTAACCCCCCTCACTGCCCCTAGAATCTTCCGATCCCCCCTCCCAAGCTTGGAGAGCACTTCTGAGATCCCACTCATCATATTTTATCCGAGCGGGCTCCCAGTGTATATACCCCCTAATAGCTACAAAAAAGAGGATCTTGGGCCTCTATTGATCACAGATAATGACCATAAAATTGCGGCGATTTTGGCGGTGTCGTCGAACCATACGGTGGTTGTCCCCGGGTATTTTATAGGGTCGAAACATATTGTTGACCAATTAAGCCAAAAGGACTATTACGATTTTGACCGAATGCAGGAGCAGGACTATGGGGATATCGGTGATTTCGTCAGAGGGGGTGTGGGGGCTGGCAATGATGTGGATGCTGGTTATGAGGTGGATGCTGGCTATGATGTGGAGGCTGACTATGGTGTGGAGGCTGGCTATGGTGTGGAGGCTGGCTATGGTGTGGAGGTTGCTGAAGGTGGGTTGCATATTGATGAGGGTTTGACTGGTAAAGCTGCTGTGGAGGGGGCGGGAGGCGGAAGCTACAGGGCAGGGTGGGTCCACCCTTACCCGAAACACCCCGTTGTGGGGCATCTTGCTCTGAGAGCATATGAGCATATCCTCCAGAACCTACCAACACTGCTCGACCTCCCCCATAATGAGATCCCACCAGGAGTCTCGTTATCTATGTCTGGGAGTTTAGTCGGTGCAGGCCTTGCCTCATCGATAGCTCTATCAGAGTTCAAACACCCGCCGTTTAAAACAGGAGTAACGGTGGAAGCAACTACTTGGGTACCAGACTTGGGAAAGCAGAAGCAAGTGACATTTAACGTTGAGTTGAAGAGTCTCGCACTCGTAACACCTTTGGTAAATTGGTGTTTTGACCCATTAGGTGGCTACGATTTCAGTGTAGACCAGCAGGGCACAGGGGCAGGATGGTTACTCCCTCCTGTACCTCAACTTCCTCATCCAACAGCAGCAAATACAGAGCCAGAGGGAGGCCCATATCTCCTCCCTGCACCAACACTCCCTACCCTTCTCCGCCTGCGCAGCGCACTCTTTAAATCCCCAGAAGACTACATCGATCCCTTCGCCTCTCCGTTATTCTTCTTGCAAACCCCCGGGATGGATGTTGGGCGGGATGCCCTGGCGAAGCTTTGGGTGAGCCTGTGGGAGCAGGTACAGAGGCCGACGCGCCCTGATATTATTACTATTGAGGGCACGAAAAGGAGGACTGTAGGGAGGAGATGGCCTCCTACGTGGGGGAAGTTGCACGTAGATGGGCTAATTGAATGTAGGCGAGGGGGTTTACCAAGGAGGGGGAGGATAAGAGTTATAGTCCCCGGGGAAGGAGAGGCTGAGGATGGTGGTGGAGCTGTATGGGGATATGAGAGCTTCCCCCCGGGGCGAAAGTCAACTTTTGACAGCATCATACCAGATCCCAAGAAACCAGATATCATCTCCGAATACGCCGAATATAGCCAAGACAACACCCCCGTCGAAAAATACAAGCACTCTGCACACACCACCTCCCTCCTTAAAAACCCCTCTCTCCTCCTCTCCCGCCTAACCTCTTACCCCCTATCAACCCGCTCTGCAGGTTGGTGGCTCGTTGGGCAAGCGGGGGGTTTCGTCTGTGGAATCGAGCGAGCTTGGAGGAGTGTTGTTAGTGCCGACCCGGATCTGCGGAGGGCACTTGAGATTGAGAAGAGCGAGAGGTTGGCAAAGAGAATGGAAGTTATAGGTTCGGGTGAGGAGGGGGGGTTGGGGAGGAAAAAGGGGAAGAAGGGGAAGGTGGGAAAAAAAAAGAAGAGGGAGGATGTTGTGGAGGTTGATGAAGAGGTGTTGAGTTTGTTGGAGGTCATTGGGGACTCGGGGGGTAGGGATTTGTACGGAGGGGGGGAGGAGGATATGGGAAAGAGAATGGAGCTGGAAGAGGATGCGGTGGTGAGGTTGGGCAGGTGGGTGGCGGAGGTGGGGCAGTTGCCCTAATAGTAGCTAATATGCGGGTGGATTGATACTATCTCCTCTACCATTGAGTTGACAAAGGTTCAGTAAACAATCCACTGGATATGAAGAATGGAGAAAGTAGTTGTAGGGGTAAATACCGTAGGTGTAGGAGTGATCATTCGTGTGGCAACATGGGTACGATAAGTACTATAAGGTAGCAGACAAAGAATGCACAAAGTGTATGTAGAACTGAGAGAAACAAACCCGGTATCTTACACATTCCCGATGAAATGAATCTGTAGCCTCACAGAATTCAGGGTAATGTTTAAGGCTCACATGACGTCTCCGGGTACGAGAACATGCAGAAGAGCTGCTCATAGAGTTTAGTGACCCTTGTGTTTCCGGAATTTCTCTAATGCCACGGCGGCTGCCTAGGAATTCCGCCTAGGCATTATTGAGTGAATCTCCGTGAGTCACAATTTAATCCCTATCCCCCATGTGGGACAAGTTTTTATGTGCGTAACTTTTTGGACTGCAGGCCAAATCTATTTTGAAAATACAAAAATGGAAGTGTATCGTAAATCGCGTTAATATGACGGCTTGGAATCAGGTAATATATCAACATGGAAGGGGAATGTGATTTATTATTTTTTTCTTGGTGGGATGGGGTTTCGTATGCGGGATTGAAGTATACAACAGTGTATATCAAACGTTATGTACGGTCGAAGAGAAGAGAGTATGAGTTACTTACTAGAAGCGACTAGAACTTGGGATTGTATGTATGGGTGTTTTGGTTAGGGTCACGGTGCTAGAATGTTGAGTGTGGTGTGTCAAAGTATTGGCTATATCCTGAGTTCAACTTCTCGGCCTTTAACTCTTGTTGGGTTTGCCCCTTTGTACCGACGCTGCGAATGATGCCGTTAGCCAAGCACTACGACCGTGGCTATACGTACATGGTCTGCAGCAGCTGGCTGCATCCTCCCGAACGACCATACTTGGGTATGGCAGGAGCTCAAGTAGATAGTATCGTTTTTGAGTGAGAAAGTCAAGTGCTTTGAATAGACTAGACGAGGGGATACCAGAGTAGAGGATCGACAGACTTTCCCTCCAAGTATAGGAGGGAATCTCACCATGCACCTTTGCTATACCAATTACATTTTACCCAACTGTTGGGCTACTGACTGAGAGCCATGCTTTCTTTCTACTTGAACCTGCTATATCAAAGTTGCCACAGGCAAGTGCAGAAAAATTAATACTTGTCCCAAGTTTTTGGTTTTCGGCACCCTGCATTCGGTTCCAGAATATTTGCCCGGGACTACGCAGATGTGGGGTAGCAGTTAAAGATGAGGCTGCCATGTGGCTGTTGAACTTATTCTTTGTGACACCACTGGGAACTGGCTAGGTACCTATGGTCTTTCATGGCACTGTTGTAGTGATTGAGGTCGATATGGATTCGGGATGATATACTAGTGCAAGTTTTGTTCCTTTGTTAACCAGTGGTTTTCTTGCCAAAATTATACCTGTGAGCGAATCTCGCAATGTTTTATTAATAGGGCATATGAATAATGAGTATTGAGGAAAAAAAAAATACAGTCACATGTGTTACCCTGAAACGCCAGTATCCTTTTGGGAGAACAAAATAAGAGCGAAAAATACAAGAGACAGTGTTACTCATCCGCGATGGTAAATGCTCAGGATACCTACTACAGAATGAAGTATGTAGTAAGTTACCTAACTGCTTTGGATCCCCTCCCGCGCAGCCCGAATACAGGACCCCACGTCGCAAACTAGGGAAGCCACAACTCTTGATTGTCACTTTAAACTACTTTCCATCTACCTGTATAAGGCAGCGGCCTAGCTATAGATAGACCGGGTGGCGTGTTGTCGAAGGCAGACTTCATGTAATAGATTCTACCTCTAGACACCAGCCAGAACTAGCTGGCTCACATGTATATGAACTTGCACCTATTGGCCCTTGCATGTATTCGAATACTTGAATATCGTAATACAGGATTTTTTTTTTAAATAATCATTAATCGCATTTATCCTCTCTAGAATATGGCGAGTAATACAGGATTGCCATAGTGTACATACGGACAGTACCCAATACATCATGACTGTAAATAATAAAGCCACGCAAAACCTAGAATGTGACAAAACAGTGGCAGGAAGTGAGGCTGGTCATCTTTCATAATCGGATGATCATGGTATAGGATCGTCTCCCATTGTCATAGCAATCAGCTGCTAGATTACACCCTAAGCAGCCTGAGCGGAATTAACATGTCATAGTTTGGATGAGGTTCGTGGAGAGCCAATTGGACCGCCGGGGACTGAAGGCAAATATTAATATCATGCCTACTCGCTAACTGTAAACAGATCTCTATCTACAGCTGTAGAGATCTAGAGAGGCCTCGGGAGCTCTCATGGATACCGAGCGCGTAGGCTTCAAGGTAGTTTCTTAACTAGTTGTATGAAGGGTAATCTAGCATGGATATGTAAAGGAGGCAGCTAAACAAGTCATCTCAATTTAGTTATTCCCTTCCACATTCGAGTCACATGACGATGAGACAGATATGAAGTAGGAACATTATATTGCAAACAGTTTGAAGGAATTCGAGACACAGGCTGCTGCTCAAGATATACTAGATATTAGCCAATATAACGGGTATTCATGTTGAGAACATCTATTTAATCTCGAAGTCTCAGACCTCCCACACAACTATAAGTATGAACAATCCCTTTTGAGGATTTTGCCAGTCCAACCAAGACTAGTTTAATTGACCATCATCCCCAATTCGGCAGTCATACATAAAACCCACCACACACTCTTCATCTTGAACATTGAATTGTGCAAGTATACTCTCCATACTGGTAGGTACGTATAATTGCAAGGCTCCCATGAAAGCCTGTCATGGGTCAGGGTTTATGCATACTACAACCCTGCGGGCATGGCGCTGCCCTAGAAACCATTTCCCTGTCCGTTTGAACACATCAGACGAGACTCAAGACAGTCACTCTTTCGTCACATAAACACCATACCCGCCTGCACTCCGGCAGCACGTCAGTTCGGAGAATTTGCCCACGCCTCGTGATAGCCACGAGGGATAATTCGCAATTCTATATCCTCTGGAATTCCCGCAAAGAGCTTCTGTAACAGGAAACGCGCACGAAACGCGACAAGAAAAAGTTACGGGTTGGGTATTTGAGTATCCAAAGGGTTTCGGCCTTGCCTACTGTATTCTACAGACGACTATTGCAGCTGCAGCAGTAGTGACTGGGACCCCTCGAACACTCCGCACAGATCTATTGCAATTGCACATCCTGCGTTGATACTCCGAGCAGGCCAAGCCCCACACGGGCCTGGTACCATACATTTGAAGTCGGTCTTGCAGGTACGAGGCACGAAATCTCGCAGTATACCTCCAGCTTAGCAACATGGTACTAACATACTTGACTGATGTAAGCCATAGGTCCTGCTAAACTCGAAACGTAGAGAGGCAAGCGACGAACCTTCACCACTGAAGTATATAAAAACGAAACCTTAGGATATAATGCAGCGAAACGATGTTATTGCTCTTAGTTCGGTACTCATCGTCACCTTTTTTGCGGTAATCGCGATAATCGTATTCAAACTGTGGGGGAAGGCACTAGTGCGTGGGGGGGCATATTAGCAACATCTCACTGTAGAGTACAGTACATATCCGTACATATATTGGAATCTGGATATATTTGAATTTTGGGACATCAAGCTGTTATCTGTATTTTGTTGAGGACGTTTTCATGGTACCAGGTCTTGAACGAGAGATATAATTGATCAGTGGTTAACTATAATGGATAGGGGTGGGTAGGGGCGGAAGCGATTATAATATATACTACCTGATCCACTCCCAAGGGTTTTCATCACTTGTAAAGTACGAGCTTCCGGACAATGTCACTTTACTTGTGATTACCTACTTGAGGGAATTGTTTTTGTACAAAAGGTGGAACGTAAACTCGTCGGGGGTTGGGTTCAAGCGTTTCAGAACTGCGTTAAATTCCCTTGGGAGTTAAGCCCTACGTTGGCCCTATATGCTAGATATATGTATTGATCCTGCAACCTATACAAAGGCAGAGCCTCTTCGTCTACCTTGCCACCCATATATTCCACCATAGCTTCAACTTTTTAGGCTTCACGTGACCTTTTGCGTCGGAAATCCTTTTTTTTTTTTGGCCTTTCTCCCGAAGCGAGCCTTAAGCTATGAGGCGGTTTGCGCCGGAATAATAAACTGAATATTTTCTTGATATGCTTCAATATGCAAGCCCCATCTGCATTTTGTGGGATGACTGTATGGTCTGAGCATATCTTACATCTTCACACCCAAAACGGGTATTTGCATGCCAATCAATGCACGTCTGGTGGTACACAAGCAGGCTACTTCGAACATTCAATACTAAAAATATTACATTATGATATGGCAGTACTACTTAAGGCTTAATCTGCAGCTTCCCGTACTCTTTGCGCTCCCAATGTCACCCATCAACATCGTGATCAATCCACAAATATTGGTTCCATTCCCCATGCCAACATTACAAACATGTTTCTTTCCCCTTTATACACCTGTTGGATGGGTAGTACTAGTCGCCGTAGCCTCGCTGGCTACTCCAGTCTCCCTGGGCCCACCTCTAGAGTCATAACCATCATACCCCATACCGCTATCTCTTGCACCACCGGTACCTGGGTCACTAGGCTCTGCCCTCACTTTCTCGTGGTTTCCAGTCTCCCCATACCCTGGAGAGATTCTCCCATGATCATGCATCCACAATCCAAGTCTCTTGAAATCGAGTTGCTTGGCGAGGAATACCAACCCTAGTGCAAAAATACCCTTGGAAAAGATGTCTAAAACACCATAAAACACACATTCCCCGTCATTGGAAATGACATTACCGCCTTCGGAGAGACCCCAGGAAATTAGGTACAAAATCCTGCACAATAGGATATGTCAGTAAAGCATGGTTTCAGAAGCGGTCAATGTAGGCTTACCAGAAAAAGAGGGTGTATGCCGCAGCAGGGAAATACCACTTCGAGGTTTCGTACCTCCTTGCCCAAGGACGAGCAACGTGCAGGAGCTGATAGGCCAGAATGGAGTATGCAAGGAGGGCAACGACGAAATAGCCCCATTTATAGCTTGTACTGGTAAGTGCTCCAACGAGTAGCATCACTGCATAGAGTATCGAGAGGCCAATTGTCCAGATAATCGTAGACCATCCGACTGCAGTCATTAATAGAAGTGCGAGGGTGATAAGGGACCAAGTAATTGTCCATTCTGTCGATAACATAAAAAATTAGCATCCATGCTCCCCATTCAAAGGTATTATTTTACTACTCACCAACGAACCTCACCCAAAAAATTTGCCGTGTTCGATCAGCTAGACCTCTATGTCTGAACTCAACAGGAACTGGTGTCCCTCCAAGGTCACTCGCCATGGTATAGTATGCAATTGTTGATACCAATAGCAAAGCAAGAGCAATGTAATGGTACACCCTCTGTCGGTGTTTTGTTGTTATCATGAGGCCAAGGACGCAAAGGAACAGGAGAGCATGAAGAGCCGTGACTGCCCACATCCAGGACGAGCCGTGAGAGGTAATATTGTTGTCTGCGATGGGGGGATTCGTGTTCAATGCCCTGTTGCGGGCATAGATATTTGCAACATGGGATTCATCTCCTGCCAGGAGGGACCGGATGGCGAGGAGAGCATCGTCTCCGCCGTAGGTGTCCATGTTTTATTCTTACACTTTAGTAGTGATGTATATCGATCTGGGAGGTAGGTTTATATGCTAAGCGTGCGTGCCTCAAAGGCCACAGTTACTGAATCTCACGGAGGAGGGAAGTCGGGTTGGCCTGAGACTCTGTCTCTATAAAGCGTATCCCATACACCTCTTATGCCATAATATGGCTCTCCCAAATGGGCTTTGGTTTGCTTGTATGACCTAGAGGGTAAGGCCGAGAGCCGACTGAACGCCGCATTGGGTAGTTAGACGGCTCCCCTCGCTGCTGAACGGCCAACCAGCACTCCGGAAAGGACCGCTAGGACGCAGCCACCACAGGGTAGTCAAGCCAGCCTTAAGCCTTCAATCTGAATGCCGTCATTGGAGTCCGTCGAGAGCCCAATGTTGTCATTGTGATTTACGCCGCGTAATTATCGGATGATGTCCCCTTGGCGACTTGGCGAACGCGGTACTACCTTCACAAGTCTTGGGTATACCGCAATTAGTATCAAACTAACCGAACATGGGCGTGGAGATCAATATTGGCAGAAGCTTAGATGGTGATACCGCATATATGGGGAGCAGGATCCCCTGTGTGTTTGCGGAAAGTGACCAGGGGCAACGCTCGGCGGTAGACAGATTCTTCGCTGTGAGGCATAAAACAATGGGAATAGATATTTTGATTGAGGTTGCAGAGGTAGGTCCTGAGTAAATGACGTAGACGAAAGCAGGCCACCAAATAACCAAAGCGTTCCAATTGCAACACCCTTGCAATTCGACATTGACGGAATCGAAAGCAGTCGTGCTCAGAAAGCCTGAAATCATCATAAAAAAAATCACTTAAGGAGGAAATTGAATGAGGCAAAATTTATAAGAAATAATAGAAGGTACACATATAAAACTTAATTTACAGAGCCACTTCAGCAGACGGGAAGAGGCTTCAGAGCGCGGAAGGCATCTGAATAATCAAGCTAACACGGCCCCTGTCCCCCGCACAAATTAACCCACACCACAGCATTGATTCTGGATACCGGTACCATTCTTCCATTCCATCCATTTTCCTTCCACCGTACATCCTGCCACGTTATCCAAGGTCCCATTTCCATGCCAACATTAGCATCATACATCTCCCTCCGGTAACTTTTCAGTCATTCGTATTCCCTTAGATCATGTTGGAAGCCTTTCTGCGAGCGGCGACCTTCTTGTGAATCCACAAGGAGATCAGGAGGATGGCAATTGCACCGACAACACAAAACACGACGATAATACCAGGGTTCTTGGCGGCGAAGTTCTTTCGCTTGACAAGTTCGCGGGCAATGAGTTCGCGGGCGACAATTACAGCAGGCATTTTGAGGTTGGTGGAAGAATGTCCCAAGATTTCTACATTAAAACCTTCTTAGCACCAAAGAGTGAGAGCGGAAGGCACAACCTACCTCAGGAAGGTGATGGTGGATTCGAGCTCTGGATTCTTGGAATGAGTAATGCAAGTCTATGTGTAGGTAGTAATTAGCAAAGCGGTTTTTAAACTATGTAAAAGACTGTGTGCTAGAGCCCTGGTTTCGTGATCTTGGGAAGCTAGCTTGCTTGCAGCCGTTATAGCGCTAAGTACGGAAAGGTATTTGAGGAAAGGGCGTTTACCAATCAAAATCGACTTGGAGCTCAATCGTTCAATCTTGGGTGAGTGGCCAGATTGTGAGTGTGAAAGGTGAAAGGTGAAAAACCTATGTGACAGAGGGACATGTGTAGCTTATATGAGAGGTAAGAAGGGCAGCAAATTTCTCTTCATGGTACATATCACTCTATTTACCCAACCCCAGTTATTTCATTCCCCTTAGGGAACTTAGCTCATGATTAAGCCTTTTCCAAGCTCGCGTACACGTCGATCAGTCAGAACTTACGTTTTCACTACACCAAACCAACCTCACGGTTCCCCGCCCCACCCTTCGATATGTACGAGCATATCAGGCAAGCAGCTGTGATGAGATCTCACTGCGGCATTTTCCCACCCCTCGAACCCAGAGGCAGCCTCTTACTATGAACCCCCACTAGTCGGAGTTGCAAGCTGCAACCATTAGATCGTGATATGGCTCTATCCAGCTAGCCTGATAGCCCTATCCAGTTAGCTGGGACTAAGGAGCATCGATGCCTCTCGGAAGGCTTTCTCTCCTTGGCATGGATTCCCGGACTCTGGGGACAAATTGCGATCCGGATTCGTGGAGACATAGGTAAGTAACAGGGGAGTGGACGCCGTCGTGAAGCACAGTTCCGAGTTGGGGGTGCCGACTCAACCGTGCAGTTGTGTGACGTTTTTTGTGTTGGATGCGTGCCGACCTGCTTTAACTATATAAAGCTAGGGCATTGCAAGTAATGCCGTGCCGGCCACTAGGGCTGCGTCTCGTTTGATAGCCGTTAAAAAAAACTGATTTCAATGGACCCAAACAGTAACCATTTGTTGATATGGCGAGACTGGAGTCACGTTGGTTTCTTGTAAAGACCACTCTGACTGCAGGTTATCACGGAGTGCAGCCAAGAGCCCGTTCGGTGCCCCACTTGTCCTGGATTGCACAGAGGCAATACCAAAAATTTGCTGCACCTAAATCTGGTCGGCTCTAGTCTCGCCGCTGGCGATATGCACAATTTAGGTTTAGATGCATCTGTATGTCTTCAGAGGAAACAAGGGTATTTTTTGTGTGCAGCATATCACCCGCACGACACAGGGTTTCTGGAGGTCTTTCGCTCCAAGTCTGTTTAATATTTTGGTTTGCTAAGTGATTGAACTACGATGACTGAGAATACTGTAGTGCCCTTGTTTGTCTGAATTTGAGTTACCCTGTACTAACCCGCAACACACATTTTTTTTTTTTAAAAAAAAAAAAATAGCTACCCGACCTCAACGATCCAATAATCCCAAACTCTAAGCGATGGAGGTTGCGTTGTTGCCAATTACATTATTTGTCATTGGTTTTGGTTGGGGCCAATGGTTTTTGCCCTGCTCAGTACATTGCTTGTATATATGCATCGACTTTTTAATTAATAGCTGTTATTTTTGTCATGTTCTCGCAAACACTGTTACTCATCTCTTGCTAGCCCCCTATCTCTTGTCCACGGTATGGCGACGGCTAACTGGACTAAACTTATCGTTTCAGGAGTCATGTATACAATTCTCATTCTTACCATTCCCAAGACCTACGCTCCACCAATCCTCCTCCGCCGTACTTAAATGCTTTGGAAAGAAACCGGGGACGAGTCATGTGACAGAGCAAGAGCTGGAGCGACGCCCCCTCGGTGAGACCCTTCAGATCTGTTTTCTCAGGCCCTGCCAGCTTCTCTTTGGTGAACTTATCGTCTTCCAGATCTCCATATAGATGTCTGTCATTTCCATCCTATTGTACATGCTTTTTGTCACCAATCCCATCATCAACTAGGAAGGCAAAGGCTACCGCTCTCACCGATCTTGCCTTCATCCTCATTGCCGTGGGAGTCGTCGTCCACCATATGTACTCCATTTCTCAACATACACTACCCAAAGGTCGCAGATAGTTATGGTGAAAAGCCACCTTCAGAGATTCGCCCCATCCCAGTTCTGTCTTCCTATTGGGTTGTCCATTTATGCATGGGCCCATCGTACCCAAGAATTTCGTAGGTTGAAGCATACCCCACTGGCTGTCTGGTTCTCCACTATAACTCGGCAAGCAGCTATTTTTGTTGATCCGTACCAGAAGCACACTGCTTTGGCTTTGGCAGCGAAGACATTCTTGAGGTCTATGTGGGGAGCTTATACATCTCTTGTCACCAACTTTCAAAACACAGTCTTACCTTGTTTGGGAATCATAAGCAATAGGAGTATGCACGTCTCGGTTACCAATGGGCCACTACCTTGCTTGCATATATATTGCGCTATATAGTACGTTTTGCTTTACACCTCCAACGACGTCGGGGCGTGTACCTATATCCCTACCTTGGGAAGGTACATGTACCTTGTTTTTCTTCTTTCTTGTACCATACTCGAGTATCCTTTTTCCTGTCGAATGAGATTCGGATTTTTCCGTTCAACGTTTCTTTTTCGTTGGTTTGGTGACTTCCCGGCGAATAGAGTGGAGGAAGTGCGTAATATTTCTGGGTTTGCTCGAACGGACTACCCCGCTTCTACTGGTAGCTGCGAGGGGTGTCATTGATTTCTTTTCTTTGTTTGACAACTGTTATGTTTAATGCAGGTTCGATCGGCACCAGTGCATGATTCTTTTGTGTATCCGTAGATCTTCTCTTTATAGTACCATTATATCCATTATATATCAATTCTTATCTCTCATGTTCAAACATTTTTCAGTTCTCAGCTGGTTTTCATTTCCGCAAGTCATACCTACAACATGGCAGGTCAAAGTACATACTCTATATAGATATATCCTATCAGCCCTCACCGGTTCATTAAGACTTGCATCCCTGTCCAGCCCTGTCCATTCATATTAGCACATGACGACATGTAATACCGTTGCTCGGCGCTCCTTCAGGTCGAAGCCCCGAGAGGCAACATGTTGGGATGTTTGTTTGAATCTCAACCAGTCCCCTGAAGTCAATCTGAATGGTACAATTCCAAGGTCAGAGGATTCCACCCATGATTATGGCGCAACACACCAGTTTCAATTGTTCAAAGGCACACGGCAGTTTATGTACCTTACTGTACGGAGTACCCATGCACATGCTCCGCACCAAGAAGTTGGAACCGATGATCTGGTGCATGTGTGCTTAAATTCTAACGCAACAGCCTAACAGTCATTCTCGATGGTGTCGCAGAATCAGTAAGGACGACCACAGTAACTCGGACAAAATATGGACATGCATGGGACCGGCTGTACATGTAAGGAAAATTTCAGAACACGGATCGGGCCAATAGGTGGCACTTACTAGAGAAAAAGACATACTTGTTGGCATCTTTCTGGAAGATAGAAGAGTGGAGAAACTTGGATATATATGTTTTATTACTTCCAGATCTACACTCACTCTACTCCATCATATATTACGTATACATGCATATATTATTCTATACTATAGCCATCGCGGCTCTTTAATTGACCCCTCCTAGTAACCAATTAACTCCCCGAGACCGCCAACAACGACCAAAGGTACACAGATCCCGAGTGCTAAATGTAGTGGAGCCTATCCCGGATATATTGAGTAAGTAGTGGCTCTCGTCCGTTAGAGACCCAGCATGGTTTAGGCATGGTGAATTACGAACTAACAGGCTTAGCTAGGGCCAGGCCAGGAGCTTTCTAACTGAGCATCTGACCACAACAAACACGGATACTTCACAGGAGGGGGGCAAGTCTGTATTCTGTCACTTGACATCACGCACCGCATTCTCTTCCGAAACTGCCTGCTGCGTTGTGGGCCTTTTTCTAGACTCTATACCCATAGCATCGTGAGACAGTGAACCACATCAAACAATTACACGGTTTTCTATAGGGGCCCCGCTACCATCCGACGTCGAAGAACTCGTCGGTCTCAAGTGATGCCGACAATGCCCCTCGCAAACCACTGTCTTTATGTCCTCATCAATAACCTCCAAGGAGGCCGATTCCACTGGGCATTCTACATCCCTGAGCTCATCCCGACCCTGACATATGTACCTCCTCTGTCTCTTGGAGGCCACCCCCAGTACCACCACCTAACTGGGATGCGGAAAGGGGATATATACCATGTCACAAACTACCTCGGCACGCAGCCGTGGACACGAGAGCTGGGGGTATTACTCCCAAAGTCCAGCTTCGACTCCGATGCCACCCTCGTACTGGCGGTGAAAATCGCTGATTTCTCCTCCGAGGGGGGGCTGGGTAGGCATAGTTGGAATAGGAGGAGGTTTATACAGGTACTAGAGAAAATCCCAGTCAATGACGATATTTCTGCAGACGGGGATACAATAGAGCCATTTACAGGTACAAAATGGTCGTTGGAGGCTGTTAGGCGATTGAGCAGTTGGGAGGTGATGGGCGGTGAAGGCCCTGTACTGGAATGCCCTGACCCACAAGCATGGTTGGATGAGATACATGAGTGGGCCAAGGAGGCGAGCGCTCAGCGTGCGGAGGTGATGGGGGAGATGGTGATTAAAGAGAGTACGAAATGTCGGGTGTGGAAATCGAAGAAGGAAGAGAAGAAGCCGGCGGTGAAAATGTCTCCTCAATCATGATATCGATACCAGTATTCAGCAATTTTCAGCAATTTTCAGCAATTTAAACTTCTGATGGACAATGATAATATTACCAAGTTGGAGGGCCGTTCGAATTCTCGGCTTCTACGAAGGGACTGTACAGGTTGGGGGCGGAACGGTAGAATATACACGGACCCGAAATGACTTCATGATGCCAACGTAGCGCATACATAATCTTCCTACATGACATAAAATTTCCAGATATCCTGTGCATGTTTCACTTTCAGTACTTAATAGGGATTTTTTGTTACTGGGCTGGTTCGCAATGTAGTTTTCTATCAATAATAGTCAGTTACTAAGCTCCTCTTCGTCCAAAGTACAAACTCCTTTTCTCGAGTCTACAATTAAAAGTCCTTCGAGAGTGTTGGACTGTTTTGCAATTGGACTGTAGGTACTCGTACTCATGAGGACATTTGGGCCGTGCGGGTTGGTCAGCGCTGCTCTGGCCGCACTGACCAGTTTACTTCAGGTAGGGGCACACGCGACCACTGCTAGATCAACTTTTGGAATCTGGCCTCGTAGATCTCGTAGATACAACTTTTGTAAGATATATCTGGCCCCAATCGGTTTTGAACCTGTACCTGGAGAATAGAGCAATTACTAAGCTGGGGACAGTGCAGTGAACTGGAGGTGTTTCCAGTACCTGCGTCCATATCAACTAGTTCAGGGGTAACCGGCACAAGACAACGTGTAGAAGCACTCGAGCGCAGCAGTGCAGACAGAATGTAGAGTATGTAGTAGGTACATACATATATACAGAAGAATATAGAATTGACGTGGTAAATGCCAGCAGGGCCGGAATT
>Ga0307514_10003249_pt1 | contig 15867 bp, 14 predicted proteins | sample 16_EM_MG_FD_203088 | JGI IMG/M metagenome (GOLD analysis project Ga0307514, IMG submission 203088) | Populus trichocarpa ectomycorrhiza microbial communities from riparian zone in the Pacific Northwest, United States - 16_EM | ecosystem: Host-associated > Plants > Roots > Unclassified | place...
GGCAGCAACCTACTATATAGGAAAACCGTCTGCTATCAAAACAAGCCGCTGACCACTGAAAATGTGCCATTTTGAGAATTAAGTAATTTTCCTATCCTGAACGTCCCCCACCCCTCAATTCGCTGCAATACCCTCTTTCAGAGCACCCTCACCCCCCTGGAGAGGTTGCTATGGCTAAGATATGAGCTGGGATTGAGCTTACGTAGGTGGGTGTGGCCTGAGATAGCAACCCCGCATTGCTTATATATTTGCCCATCCTGTACCACAATTGCAGAGCTCTTCGAGCATTGTTCTTGTTCTAAATATACTAGTATCCTATCGATACCTCTACACTGTTATCCAGCACGCCTTAGGCTCGAGTTGGTGATTATGGTGATAATTACCCTCGCATGACACCTAATATCTACTATATCCCCGGCTATCCACCTAATTAGACCTGATTGCCAGCTCGCCCCTAACAGAGGGGTCTAATCACCCTGGAGCTTCAATACCCCTCCATTTTGAGCTCCAATACCCCTTCATTTTGGACTCCAATAGCCGTTTTGGCTATGGCGATATGCTGGCCTTTATCAAGGCATTTTAAACCCTTTAAAATCACCATGTACTCAGCGCAATTATACCTGATATTAGTGCAGGATGCTGAGAGCACTGGGCTGGATGCTATGTTAGGCACTAGGTTACGTCTTGCATTATTAGATGCAGGTTGGATGCTAGGCTAGTTCCTAGGCAAGATGCGCTAAACCGACGCTGGATTAGATATTGAGGGAGTACTGAGTTAGACTGGTGCGTATAGGGTTGCTGTGGTTGCTGTGAGGGGTTTTTTTTTTTGAAAACGGCCCCATGAGAGGCTGGTAAACCATCCAGATGGAAGTGACCATGAAGCCCAAAGGGGAGTGTATTAGGGCCCCTAGAGGTATTAGAGATATTTCAGTAAATAAAGAGGATACTTAGGAGGAGGATATTGCAGCGGATTGGGGGATGGGGGGCGTTCAGGATAGGATAAATCAAGAAAATTACTTCATTCTCAAAATGGCACATTTTCAGTGGTCTGCGGCTTGTTTTGATAGCAGACGGTTTTCCTATATAGTAGGTTGCTGCCATAGAAGCTATTTGATCATGCATATAGATGCTAGGTGAAGGTCTTCTCGAAGTCATGGGTTCACCCTCATGATATTCAACCTATTTGGGGGGGTTGAGGGGAGGGGAGGTTGGGTATGACAGGCGTCATATTGAGGAGGTGACTATTGGATACTGCATTGAATATGGCAGGGCATGAGGGTAACCATGTTGTAGAGCGTATTTACTTCCATAGTTGTGAATATAGCTGGAATCATCATCGTCATAATATATCACGAGATGTAGCTGGAGGTGCTGCTGCCGGCGGGGTTGCAGGGATGGCCAGAAGCCGGTGGCTGGCCAATAGAAGGCCCTGGATGGTACTCAGATTTGCATGGTGTTGGTGGTGAATGTCCAAAAAATCAATTTCCCTATATACCACAACCCAGCGCAGGTATCTTTCTTGTATCCAACGCCACACCTCGCCATCTACTATCCACCCCCACCCCCCTCAAAGCCCCAACCGCCCACTCTGGGTATACTCCCTCAGGATACCACCACTGAAACCTCCTCCTCAAATATCCCGGAACTCTCCCTTCATAATCGCCTCTCCCGCCTCATGCATCATCTGTAGCAGCCAATAAACATTATGCATCGTGAGTAAATGCGCATCCTTCGCCACAAGATGGTGGATCAGCGCTCTAGTAATTCCTAGTCCAACAGGGGTATCTGGGTTTTTGGGATTGTATGCGTGGGATGTGGGGAGGTAGGGAGTGCCAGCAGGAAGGCAGGTGGGGCAGATGCAGGTGGTGTCGACGGGGAAAGGGACTCTGAGAAGGTCGATTACCGGTGGTTGAGGACACCGGAAGAGGTTATGGCGTTGGGCGGTGCGGGTGGCCCAAATGCAGTCGAAGATGTCGGCACCGAGACGAGAAGGTCTTCGGGGTAGTCGGTTAGATGCTAAGGTCAAGGTTAAGGAGTGGGGTGCAATGTGATATAATTGAGATAAGAATTTACCAGGAGCAGTAATCCCTGTGTGCGGAAGTATCATCGCAAACCTGGCACCCAGTGATCACGTTTTGTCCTAGGGACACTGGCTGTTGTCAAGCGGTTTAACTTAGTGCCCCGGAACCAAGACAAGGGTTATTACAGTACTATTAGTTGCCATGGGAGAAGCATTGAAACATGCTGGTGCACATTACAGTACACTCCACCACATTTTTTTTTTTTTGAGTCTATACGCCTTTCCCTCGAAGGGGCCCCGTTCCCGCACCTTTAAAGGATTGGGTTTACGGAGTACACACGGAACAACATGCTGCTTAAACGCCCAGCCTCCCGAACCTAGGAAACAAAAACCCAGAAAGATAGAAGCGTTCGTACCCCCGTCTCACACCCAGGTCCCGGCTCTGTGTCCAGCTGCATTCGCAGAACTGGTCTCACCATCATGCCCCCACTTCGGCCCACTTTTCCCCAGAGGTGTAAACACAACCCTTCCACCGCCACGCCCTCTTTCCCAGCCAACTCCCCGGAAGAAAATTATGTACAAAGGGAATTCGTTACGGACATTAAGCGACCCACTCCCCTAGTTCAAATCTAGACTTGCGAAGAACTCCTCCACCAAGTCTAAATCGTAGCCCCCGTCTAGGTCCTTCACCCTCTTCCTCCACCTCTCCGGCTCATCCATAGCCTCCCACGTCCCCCACTTCCGTCCGATATCCTCTCCATGTATGCACTCCAGAGCTACATGTATCATGTGGAGCATTACATGCAGAAGTATAATCATATTCTCACGCCACATATATGAGAAGCATGTGTTACCTATTCCTCGTGTATATATAGGTAGCTGCATAAAGCTACAGTTCATTACGTTCCATAAGTCACATGCTGATATACACATCTACATATATATATCTATATTCATACATATATTCATACGGGGTGAAGTGTTCCTTCAATGGCCACACATCTGTACCCCTGCCACTCTCACTAGCCTCATATCATAACCTGGTATTCCAACAAGAAGGACGCGGAGCGAGAAGAGCTAATAGAGTGCATCAATACCAGCGGTTGTAGGAGCGTCTAAAGACAAGTATAGGAAGTGCGTGTAAAAAGGGTGGCAGCAGTGGAATGATTACTTGGGAGATTCTCAGTGGATATGTCAAACCTTATCGGGGCTTCTGGCTGATGGTTAACTAGAAATATGGCTTGTACAGTTGTTAACTCTTGCCCGGTTGCAACAGAGCTCAGGTGCTTGAAATAAAACACGTGACCTACATTACTCCTACCGCATAAACTGGTGGTTAAGATTTCGAGAGACGGGGGGTCTTAACATGCGGTATTGCGTGCTGCAATTCTACAAATGAACTGACGGTAGACATGGGACAGTGGTGAGTTCTTTACTTTGCGGCTTTGGTTATCAATTGAGGGTAACTAGAGGCAAAAAGTGAATTGCCCTAAATATTACTTGGTTGGGCCTCCCTCCTTTGAAACCGGGGTACTAACTGGTTTTGATATTTTACATTTTTATTAAAAAAAAGTGGCAAGCTGTAAATTTCACCATATGTGGCGCCTGGCTGGTTGTGAGTTTAACTATATATGGCGACCTCGCTAGTTGTAAATTTCACCCGTATCGATAATGTACAGGAGAATCCCCCGAAGGCCAGCCTCAGTCAACTGAAAGCCCTGGATGGGCGGGTGGATGACCCGCTGCTCATAGACAAATCACCACACAAAAACAAACTAATATCCAATGCCCGGCCTACCATACCCAAACTGCAGTGCCATTGATTTAACTTGCACCTAAAATACACCAATCAGTGAATTAGTTCATCAAAACTTTTAACAGCCAACAAGTCCAAGGAAGCCCTTACCTGCTATGACAGCAACGTTGACAGATGGCTGGAGATATGCAGCCGGGAGGGTGGTAAAATCAATAGATATGAAAATAACACTACCGGAGGGAGATCCAATGACAAGAAGGTTGGCAGTGTCATTTATTGCAGAGCAGGATCGTCGGTATTCAACAGGAAGCCAGAGTAATTTCTTCATGTTGCATGTAATCCATTGATCAGTAACATACAGGGAATGAGTTAACGTGTGTGGTAGTTCCCGATTGCCGTCGGTGTGAAGAGATGACTTGGGTTGCAGTATGCCGTGACTCGTATGTAGATGCATTCCGTCATTAGAAAACTTCATAACCTTGACGCTGGAATGAGTTTTTATGATTTCTATGGTTGTTTTGTTTCTAGTATCCCATAATCTGACCGTGTTGTCGTCGGATGCAGAGGCAACAAGCTTTCCATCGGGTGAAAATACAACTGAATTGACCCAATCGGTATGACCTTCGAAAACTGCACATTGCTTTCCTGTTGATGAATCCCATAATCTGACCGTCTTGTCTGAGGATACAGAGGCAACAAGCTTTCCATTAGGTGAAAACACAGCCGAATTGACTGAATCGGTATGAGCTTCCAAAATTGCACATTGCTTTCCTGCTGATGAATCCCATAGTCTGACCGTTTTGTCCCTGGATGCAGAGGCAACAAGCTTTCCATCGGGTGGAAACACAGTCGAATTGACATAACTGGTATGGTCTTCCAAAACTCCACATTGCTTGCCTGTTGATGTATCCCATAATCTGACCATTTTGTCGTCGGACGCAGAGGCAATAAGCTTTCCATTGGGTGAAAACACAGCCGAATTGACCCAACTAGTATGACCGTTCAAAACTCCACATTGCTTTCCTGTTGATGAATCCCATAACCTGACCGTTTTGTCATAGGAAGCAGAGGCAACAAGTCTTCCATCGGGTGAAAACACAGCTGATTTTGTAGAACTGGTATGACCTTCCAAAACTCCACATTGCTTGCCTGTTGATGTATCCCATAATCTGACCGTGTTGTCCCAAGATGCAGAGGCAACAAGCTTTCCATCGGATGAAAACACAGCTGAATTGACCCAATCGGTATGACCTTCGAAAACTGCACATTGCTTTCCTGTTGATGAATCCCATAATCTGACCGTCTTGTCTGAGGATACAGAGGCAACAAGCTTTCCATTGGGTGAAAACACAGCTGAATTGACCCAATCGGTATGGCCTTCTAGCGTCTGTATCAATGAGCCCCACACATCTGCCACTTTAGGTTCCATAGTAACCCAAGGGATATTTTTGAAGTATCCTACTCGAATTAGACTTGATCCTGGAGTAAATAAAAGTCCCGAATAGTAGATCTGAAGAGGTGCAATTTCAATAATTGACCTCATATACAATATAAACCGTTTGGCATCATATGCAAGTTCTAACAATCCTGGATCAGGGTTTCCCAATTGTCCCTGTTTTCAGGTCAATACTATTCTCTGTATAAATTAATGAGCATTGCGGCTTACAGATAGTATCTCCTCTAGAGCTATTATCATCTGTGCTCCATTTGATACCTCTCCAATTAAGCTAAGTCCCTCCAACCAATGAAGGAAGTGTTGTTCTAGAAATTGCTGAATAGTCTTGATGTCTTCTTCTACTGGATTCCCAAGTCGGAAGTGATCAAACCAGTAACGGCATGCGTATTGAGTGTGTAGTGGAATGCTTTTCTGTATCGTATCATCAGGAATCTCGGCAATCAAAACTCCTGGTCCCCAAAGATCGCATATATTTTCCTGAAGCTGAGATATATGCTCCATACATTTCCGAAATAGGCTGGTGTGTCTCTCTTTCTGATCTATCTGAAATCGAGAATCGCTGCATCTCTGGGAATCCTTGAGGAAGTCACGGAAGGATAGATGAAATAATCGGACAGGATGGCTTTCGTTTTCCGGGACATTGATGACAGAACGCAAAGAGTCCAAAGTCCTTAAAACCATTTGAAATGATATTTGAAGCAGCTGTGCTAGATTTCTAGCTGACATAGTATTAAACATTACCACAATAGATCCAACTACCTGTCGAAACCGTCCCGCTAATTGTTCACACTCCTGATAACCTCGTTTCCCAAGAACTGAGTACTGGAGCAGTATTGTATATATGCCATCAAGATGCTCTGTTACCAACAGGGATGACTTGGTTGCACTAAGAACTAAAGAGAGTTGTTCTTCAGGACCATCTATGCCGTCTTGAATAAATCGAAGTGTTGTTGCAGCATAGATAAACAACCCAGCTGCTCTTTCCACCAATTGTTCAATAATCAGCTCATCTGGCCATGGTGTCCCCAACCCATGTTTGGCTTTCAGTGGCGACAACTTTTGCCGAAAGAAAGTAGATATGTCTGCATTTACGGTATGAAGCGGGATATTATGGAGTATAAAATCCTGATACGCCTCACCAGACAACTGACGAAATCCATCAAAGATGGGGATTTCTGGTCTGCTGGTAAGAAAAACCTTAATCCGAATGGTCTTAAGGTCCTTGGCTTCTGCAAGTAGTAGGAGGATTAATTGGATATCTTGCATGCTGTCACATTCATCAAGTGCGTCAATTACTACAACCAGTTGAATTGATTGAGTCGGGGCATTCTTTAAAGGGTTAAGAATGAGTTGATTCCATTGCTCCCGAGGCCCTTGTTGAAGGATCTGAGCATTGTTGTCGATGGCGTCTGAGATGAATGTCCGGAGTACTGGTAAACTGGTTGCAAGCTGGGCGGCAATCGTAGTGAAGAACATGCCAGAGTGACTGACATCCTTTTTGCCTCGGGTAAAAAAGAAACTCGCTGCAAGTCTTTTCTTTTCTGCAAGCTCTAGAGCAATTGTGCGAGAAATTGTGGATTTGCCGGTCCCAGCCATTCCGTTGAGCCAGAAGATGCATTTACTATTCAGATCATCACACCAGTCCATAATCTGCTTACGGAGCTCTACTCGCGTATCTTGCAAACAATGATCCTCATGTCGCCGGAGCCAGTCGTTATGGGCAGCACCTTTAGCGCAAGGTAACTTCGCAATATTTGCGCTCTGGTGTTGTGACTGTATACTACCACTAATTAGTACTAGTACTGTGCGATTTTATGTGGTACTTTCCTCAACTCGATTGTCAATTTTCTCAACTCGATTGTCAATTTGAATAACAGCCGTCCTAGTAATAGTAATCCATAGATATGAGCATATACTACGTCTTCAGTCGAAATACGAGGAAGAAGTAGATAGCCCCTTACATCTGGTCAGAATTCATGGCAAAAATCAAAGCTGATTTATGCCGCTCAAGTAACTGAAGAATTTGTTCCACATCCGCCTTTTGAAATGGCCACTTCAACCTCTGTCTCAGCACTTTTCTCGTCGCCCTTTGCCCTAGCCCTGGCTGTAAAATCTGAAGAATTCGCTGAAACTCCTTTTCAAGCTCCAAAGAGCTACTCTCGAGGAGCGGCTTCAGTGCAATCAACTTAGTGGCACCAGGACCTTTCGCCAAGTTTTGAACTTGCTGAAATGCAGTTTGCAGAGCCATAATGCTATTCATAAGGTCATTCATCTCGGATTGGGCATTCTTAGCATCCTAACCCCATATAAAATTATTTACTACTGATTGTGGCTCAAATTGCTTGGGGGGGATTCTTACCTCGTAGTATTTCCAGCCAGTCGACCAGACCTTGCCAGCAACTTGAACTACAGCCGTCGCGCTTGCGACGGCACCTAGTACTTCGGCCATGGTTTTTTATGTAAAATCGCAAGGGATGTGTTGTGCCGTGTTGTCCGTGTGTTCTGAGAGGGGTCGTGCCAGCCAGACTAGTCGTTAGGTTGTGTGTGTTGTGTTTACAGATATATACCGACCCCACATGGCACAATTTCATGGCAGCTCCTGGGGTAACGATGGCATCTTGGCGCTGTGTGTAACTTAGTTTGGTTGGTACCTAAGCGAGCTCTAAATAGTACCAGCGAAAACCTGCGCTTATATACAGTATCATATATACCTATATCCTTCGTCTGTTTGAACAATTTGCCAACTTGGGGTTACCCCGTTGGCATCTCAAGTGGGCGGCTCTTATCCTCACGTGGATGTGGCGAGGGGTGTAGAAGTACATACTGTACCTATGTTGAACGTCCACGGAATGCAGCTCTGGAGAATGTTATACCACAGGGATGCGGATAGCCTGGTTGGCACAAGCCCCTCACCGCTATGCTGCGGAATGCTATGCCACGGAGAATGCAATACTAGCGTGGAATGGAGAATGCTACGAGGAGTTGAAATGTCTACATGTCGAGCCGATATATAATTCCGTGTTCTCGTGCCCAGACTCCTTTATCTACCTACGCTAAGAAATAATTACGCTGCGGGGAATAATTCCGTACATACAGTTAGACCTTGCTATACCGGAATACCCCTAAGCCTCCACTACCAAAACCACCTAAAATGACCTTGCTATAACGGATTTTTGCTCATACCGGACCGGACAGTATGCTGAGGGAGTACCTACTGGCGAACAACGATCCATGTCGGTTTTCAAGACATAAGCCGAGCCCACATTAAAGCCACTTGTTTTTGACCTTGTATATATACCGAATTTCCTGCGTGAGCTCGGCCTATGTCTTGAAAAGCGACATGGATCGTTGTTCGCCAGTGGATGCGGTATGTAATTACCTACCTTATCATCAATGAAATTCTTACCAAAGCCACTAAGCTTCTCTTTTGCATGTTCTGGCTCCAGCCGCTTGCGACATATCTCACGCTTTTCCTGCACTTCTCAACATAATTGATACTGGTATCGCTGGTATTGCAATTGCAAGGCTGCTCCAGAACCCACTACTCATATGCCAAGCTCAACCCCTGTCATTTTCTATACCAGATCCCTTGCTATACCGGACGGAAAGCGCTGGATTTGAGCCGTCCGTTATAGCAAGGGTGGACTGTATAGAGGATGGCAACACGCTCCTGAGGTATAATGGTACATTTCAATCGCTGAACTACCATTCAGTTTAACTGCACTCAATCTACGCCAGACGCCAGCTTATAGGTACAGAATGGGTTGATGAAGATATAAATGTGGTGGAGGTTGCTCCTAGGGGGAAAAAAAAATTGCGGAAGTCATTTACTAGAGAGTTCAAGTTACGTGCTATAACTATGGTTTATGGTACACGCATCAATGCAAAAGGAACTGAAGTACCAGCTGGAATTAGATGTATAGCTGCTGCATGGTTGTGGCTTCATCAATACAAGCAAGATACTATTGTCAAAGCTTTTGAACAGACCGGAATATCTTTGTGTCCATCAGGTAAAGATGACCACAAACTGCATGTACATGGGACTCCAGATCTTGTAGTAGGCTCATGGCAAATTGAACTCGAGTCAGATGAAGAGTTGGAATGATTGCTGAACCAGAAGGTTTGCCACTGGGCTCTGCAACTGAGTCTACAACTAGAACTACAACCAGGGATTTGCCATTAGATCTAGTCATAGCTCCCCTTTTTTTTTTCAATTTTATATTAAATAGAATCTCTTCTTTTTACTGCTATCCTCAGATTCCTGTACTCTATTTTTGTTGTTGAGTTACATTAGTTCAACGTGCTGCGCACGTAGGAGGCTTGACAATGTACCGTTATAGCTCAGGAGTGAATCGCAGGACAAAACTACATTTTAAGTCATCTATTCCGCCTAAGGCTATAACGCTTAGTCGGATAAGCCCCGACCGCTCCGTGACACCAGATATGGCACCAGATATCGCCGAAACAAACGAAAACAACTACGTACAAGCTGTGTCGGACCCAAAGCTGTGTAGGAAAAAGCAAGAAACGGCCGCGGTGATTCTGACATGATGGCAGCCAACATCGAAGCTTCCAAAATCACCCGTACCCTACATCCTCCTATTTCCTCCCTCGATCAAAGGGTCCCATGCCACAGATTGATCACACAGGAAGATGAAGAGAGGGAAGGCGGGGATTATGGGAGCACGTTGGCTCTTGGGGGGGGGGGTGCGAGGAGAGCTTTTTTTGAGTCTATACGTCTGGCGCTCGCCCAGCCTAAGTGAGACAGTCGGGAAAGTCGATATATATATATACAAGGTCAAAAGCAAGTGGCTTTAACGTGAGCTCGGCCCATGTCTTGAAAAGCGACATGGACCTTTGTTCGCCAGTAGATGTGGTAGTCATTGATTCTATAACAGCTACATGCAAGATTTGGCTGCTCTCGTGCCAAGACTCCTTGTACTGTATTAACTGGGTTCAGGGTAACCATACCTCGATCACACTGGATTAATTCCAGGGAATTTCCGAATCTAATCTGGTGTGTCACTGGATTTTTTTGTCTGGTGGGCATTCGGTGAAAAACTTGACCCAGTTTTTTTTCCAGATATTCTGAGGGTTTTTGACGGTGCCACTACCCCGTGGGGAACTGGTTGAAGGTCCTTAGTTGGGTAATTACTTGGTTAATAGTTGGTGGTGCCCCGGCTGTGGTTTTGCAATAACTTTTGCATATAGCCGCTTGTTATCGGCTTTGACTGTCTCCTCTTGAAATACCTATACTAACCATATCACCCATTGCAAAAATATGAACAGCATGACGTTTGTTGTAGCACTCCGAACTACCTGTTCACAGTTATCTTAGCTTAGAGCAAACTTTGATCTGAGCCAGAGCTGTTGAATTAAATGTAGCTATAAACCCAGCATCTTTTTCCTCATCCCACCTATCATCAGTAGTACTAGTAGTAGATGTAGAAGAGGTATCTTTGATGTTATGAGGCTGGCCTCATTCTCAGAAGGAGTTGTTCCAATTTCCATAAAATATATCTCTTGCTCAACTTCTGCTGTACTTATCTGGAAGATGGATTAACTCTACAACGCTGGATCTCAACTCGGCTTTGATACCACGAATACAGAGCACGTGCAGTCATAGCTTCGTATTTTATATCTATACTTACATCCGGTCGATATCTTACATCAGATTGGTAGTGTATCCCAGTTACCCGTGAGCGACCCAGAACATATATCATCGGTGGCTAGGGACCCAGTGATCACGTTTTGTCCTAGCGGTTATACTTAATAAAATACATGCGTGACTACATTACTACCGCATAAACTGGTGGGAGGTGGTCTTAACCACCAGTTTATGTGGTATTGCTTGCTGCAATACCACAAGTGAACTGACGGTAGACATGGCACAGTGGTAAGTTCTTTACTTTACGGCTTTGCTTATCAAATTGAGGGTAACTAGAGACAAAAAGTGAATTGCCCTGAATATTACTTGGTTGGGCCTCCTCCCTCCTTTGAAACCGGGGTACTAACTCGTTTTGATATTTTACATTTTTATTAAAAAGTCTTTCGTTGGAAAAAACTTGGCAAGCTGCAAATCTCACTATATGTGGCGCCTGCCTGATGTGAATTTCACTATATATGGCGACCCTAGTTGTAAATTTCACCCGTATCGATAATATACAGGAGGATCCCCCGAAAGTCTGCCTCAGTCAACTGAAAACCCTGGATGGGCAGGTGGATGACCCGCTGCTCATAGACAAATCACCACACAAAAAGACACCAACATCCAATGCCCGGCCTACCATACCCAAACTGCAGTGCCATTGATTTAACTTGCACCTAAAATATACCAACCAGTGAATTAGTTCATCAAAGTTTTTAACAGCCAACAAGTCCAAGGAAGCCCTTACCTGCTATGACAGCAACGTTGACAGATGGCTGGAGATATGCAGCCGGGAGAGCGGTAAAATCAATAGATATGAAAATAACTCTACCGGAGCGAGATCCAATGACAAGAAGGTTGGCAGTGTCATTTATTGCAGAGCAGGATCGTCGGTATTCAAAAGGAAGCCAGAGCAATTTCTTCATGTTGCATGTAATCCATTGATCAGTAACATCCAGGGAATGAGTTAACGTGTGTGGTAGTTCCCGATTGCCACCGCTGTGAGGAGATGACTTGAGGTGCAGTATTCCATGGCTCGTATGTAAATGCGTTCCGTCATTAGAAAACTTCATAATCTTGATGGTGTCATGCGTATTTCTGATTTCAATCGTTGCTTTGCTTCTAGTATCCCATAATCTAACCGTTTTGTCGTACGAAGCAGAGGCAACAAGCTTTCCATCGGGTGAAAATACAGCCGAATTGACATCGCTGGCATGACCTTCCAAAATTCCACATTGATTTCCTGTTGATGTATCCCATAATCGGACCGTTTCGTCCTCGGATGCAGAGACAACAAGCTTTCCATCGGATGAAAACACAGCCGAATTGACATCCCTGGTATGACCTTCCAAAACTGCACATTGCTTTCCTGTTGATGTATCCCATAATCTGACCGTTTGATCCCGGGATGCAGAGGCAACAAGCTTTCCATCGGGTGAAAACACAGCTGACCAGACTGAACCAGTATGACCTTCCAAAACTGCACATTGCTTTCCTGTTGATGAATCCCATAATCTGACCTTTTTGTCCATGGATGCAGAGACAACAAGCTTTCCATCGGATGAAAACAAAACCGAATTGACTAAACTGGTATGACCTCCCAAAACTCCATATTGCTTTCCTGATGGTGTATCCCATAATCTGACCGTGTTGTCCTTGGATGCAGAAGCAACAAGCTTTCCATTGGGTGAAAACACAGCCGAATTAACAGTCCAGGTATGACCTTCCAAAACTCCATATTGCATTCCTGTTGATGTATCCCATAATCGGACCATTTTGTCCCCAGATGCAGAGGCAACAAGCTTTCCATTGGGTGAAAAGACAGCTGAATTGACATTCCAGGTATGACCTTCCAAAACTCCGTATTGCTTTCCTGTTGATGTATCCCATAATCTGACCGTTTTGTCCCAGGATGCAGAGGCAACAAGCTTTCCATCGGGTGCAAACACAGCTGACCAGACTGGACCAGTATGACCTTTCAAAACTGCACACTGCTTTTCTGTTGATGAATCCCATAATCTGACCGTGTTGTCCGAGGATGCAGAGGCAACAAGCTTTCCATTGGGTGAAAACACAGCCGAATTGACTGAATTGGTATGCTCTTCGAAAACTGCACATTGCTTTCCTGTTGATGAGTTCCATAACCTGACCGTTTCGTCCTCGGATGCAGAGGCAACAAGCTTTCCATCAGGTGAAAACACAGCCGAATTGACTGGATCGGTATGCCCTTCGAAAACTGTACATTGCTTTCCTGTTGATGTATCCCATAATCTGACCGTTTCGTCCTCGGATGCAGAGACAACAAGCTTTCCATCTGGTGAAAACACAGCCGAATTTACATCTCTGGTATGACCTTCCAAAACTGCACATTGCTTTCCTGTTGATATATCCCATAATCTGACCGTGTTGTCTGAGGATGCAGAGACAACAAGCTTTCCATCGGGTGAAAACACAGTCGAATTAACCAAACCGGTATGACCTTCGAAAACTGCACATTGCTTTCCTGTTGATGTTTCCCATAATATGAGCGGGTTGTCACAGGATGCAGAGGCAACAAGTTTTCCATCAGGTGAAAACACAGCCAATATGACCTCACTGGTATGGCCTTCTAGTGTCTGTATCAATGAGCCCCACACATCTGCTACTTTAGGTTCCATAGTAACCCAAGGGATATTTTTCAAGTATCCCAGTCGAATTAGACTTGATCCTGGACTAAACAAAAGTCCCGAATAGTAGACCTGAAGAGGTGCCATTTCAATAATTGACCTCATATGCAATATAAACCGTTTGGCATCATATGCAAGTTCTAACAATCCGAGATCATAGCCTCCCAATTGTCCCTGTTTTCAAGTCAATACTATTCTCTGTATAAATTATGAGCATTGCAGCTTACAGATAGTATCTCCTCTAGAGCTATTATCATGTGTGCTCCATTTGATACCTCTCCGATTAAGCTAAGTCCCTCCAACCAATGAAGGAAGTGCTGTTCAAGAAATTGCCGAATAGTTATAATATCTTCTTCCAGTGCCAGTGGATTCCCAAGTCGCCAGTGATCAAGCCAGTAACGACATGCGTATTGAACATGTGGTGGAATGCTTTGTTGTATCGTATCATCGGGAATCTCGGTAATCAAAACTCCTGGTCCCCACAGATTGCATATATTTTCCTCAAGCTGAGATATATGCTCCATACATTTCCGAAATAGGCTGGTGTGTCTCTCTTTCTCATCTATCTGAAATCGAGAATCGCTGCACCTCGGAGAATCCAGTAGGAAGTCACGGAAGGATAGGTGAAACAATCGGACAGGATGGCTTTCATTTTCTGGAACATTGAGCACAGAGCGCAAAGAGTCCAAAGTGCCAGAAACAATTTGGAATGATATTTGAAGCAGTTGTGCTAGATCTCTAGCTGATATAGTATTAAACATTACCACAATAGATCCAACTACCTGTCTAAACCGCCCCGCTAATTGTTCACACTCCTGATAACCTCGTTTTCCAAGAACTGAGTGCTGGAGTAGTGTTGTATATATGCCATCAAGATGCTCTGTTGCCGACAGGGATGACTTGGTTGCACCAAGAACTAAGGAGAGTTGTTCTTCAGGTCCATCTATGCCGTCTTGAATAAATCGAAGCGTTGTTGCAGCATAGATAAACAGCCCAGCTGCTCTCTCCACCAATTGTTCAATAATTAACTCATCTGGCCATGGTGTCCCCAGCCCATGTTTGGCTTTCAGTGGCGACAACTTTTGCCGAAAGAAAGTAGATATATCTGCATTAACTGTATCGAGCGGGATATTGTGGAGTATAAAATCCTGATACGCCTCACCAGACAACTGACGAAATCCATCAAAGATGGGGACTTCTGGCCTGCTGGTAAGGAAAATCTTGATCCGAATGGTCTTAAGGTCCTTGGCTTCCTCAAGTAGTTGGAGGATTAATTGGGTATCCTGCATGCTGTCACATTCATCAAGTGCGTCAATTACTACAACCAGTTGAATTGATTGAGTAGGAGCATTCTTTAAAGGATTAAGAATGAGTTGATTCCATTGTTCCCGAGGCCCTTGTTGAAAGATCTGAGCATTGTTGTCGATGGCGTCTGAGATGAATGTCCGGAGTACTGGTAAACTGGTCGCAAGCTGGGCGGCAATAGTGGTGAAGAACATGCCAGAGTGACTGACATCCTTTTTGCCTCGGGTAAAAAAGAAACTCGCTGCAAGTCTTTTCTTTTCTGCAAGCTCTAGAGCAATTGTGCGAGAAATTGTGGATTTGCCGGTCCCAGCCATTCCGTTGAGCCAGAAGATGCATTTACTATTCGGACCGTCACACCAGTCCATAATCTGCTTACGGAGCTCTACTCTCGTATCTTGCAAACAATGATCCTCATGTCGGCGGAGCCAGTCGTTATGGGCAGCACCTTTAGCGCAAGGTAACTTCGCAATATTTGTGCTTTGGTGTTGTGACTGTATACTCTACCACAATTAGTACTAGTACTGTGCGATTTTATGTGGTACTGGCATGGATCAATAGTGGTCACTTTCCTCAACTCGATTGTCAATTTCCTCTACTCGATTGCCAATTTGAATAACAGCCGTCCTAGTAATGATAATCCATAGATATTAGCATATACTATGAGGTACGAGGAAGAAGTAGATAGACTCTTACATCTGGTCAGAATTCATGGCAAAAATCAATGCTGATTTATGCCGCTCAAGTAACTGAAGAATTTGTTCCACGTCCGCCTTTTGAAATGGCCACTTCAACTTCTGTCTCAGAAGTTTTTTCTTTGTCTTTTGCCCTAATCCTGGCTGTAAAATCCGAAGAATTCGGTTAAACTCCTTTTCAAGTTCCGAAGAGCTACTCTCCAGGAGTGGCTTCAATGCAATCAACTTGGTGGCACCAGGACCTTTCGCCAAGTTTTTAACTTGCTGAAACGCAGTTTGCAGAGCCATAATGCTATCCATAAGGTCATTCATCTCGGATTGGGCA
>Ga0307514_10003250_pt1 | contig 15859 bp, 22 predicted proteins | sample 16_EM_MG_FD_203088 | JGI IMG/M metagenome (GOLD analysis project Ga0307514, IMG submission 203088) | Populus trichocarpa ectomycorrhiza microbial communities from riparian zone in the Pacific Northwest, United States - 16_EM | ecosystem: Host-associated > Plants > Roots > Unclassified | place...
GTTCACGCAAACGCCTGAACTAGAGCATTCGCTGCGTCTGTCACGAGCTTCCTACCAATTTGAAGTACCCTAGATATGGATTAGTATGCTGTCATCCAATCGAAACATCAAGGGTCAGATATCGCAACTCCACTCACCCTGAACAGACCCACGCATCGCATCAGCCATATCAGTCAAGAATAATCGGCAGAAACTTTAAGGTTTGCCCACCATCCATCGCCAAAATGGCATGCGGGGCGTTTGGATAAACCATAACTTCGGTTTTCTTGCCAGACTTTCTCAGTCTCTCTCCATAGAAGACACCTTCATCTCGTAGAATGTCGCGTTCGCATACTCCAATCCAAGCGTCTGGAACCTTCTGGAAGGTCTCGCTCGGCGCGAACATTGGTGAGCTATCCCATTTGGTCCGGTCCGCCTCGTTGGGTAAGTAGAGGTTGCGGAACCACAACATGCGGTCAGGAACTAGACCGCAGGTCCTGGTGTTCTCTGACCAGGATGGGTAAACGTTTTTGGCCGAAGAGGCCGTGTTGTCAGTGACTGGAACGACCAACAGCTGGAAGATTAATGGGACAGGGGGGGTCATGAGAACGGCCTTGTGGGTGAGGACCGCTGCGAGGTAACCACCACCTTATCCCGACCGAACGTGAGCTTTGGACCGCTGAACGAGCTTTGCGAATGCTTACCTTGAAGAGCCTCCCACAGCGATTTTCTTCACATCTACTCTTATGGTTTTCTTGTTCGCCAACACCCATTCCAGTGACTCTACGGCATCCTCAACGGCAGCAGGGTATGGATCCTCCGGAGCGAGTCGATAGTCAACAGAAACTACAACACAGTTCGCTCCTAACGTATGGTGTCAGGTACCATGCTATCTGTTCTAGAGATAACTTACGTTTACAGATGTTACTGGAGAAGCTATTCTCCGTTGAAATGTTGCCCAACGTCCATCCCCCTACAAAAGCGAGCGCGTGATTGTAGCCTTCCGAAAACGATGAGATCCGGTATCACTCGCCTCCATGGAAGAATATAAACACCGGCCATCCATTAGTAGGAGGTTCACCTTCTGGGGTGAAAACACGAGCCTTGCATCCGGTTAGGCTGTAGTCAACGATGGACCCAACAGGGAGTGGATCGGAAGCGCCAATGACAGCCGGCGTGTCTCGGGTAGCTGGCGACCACGGAACCTGATCCGCTCGGGGTCTGTAGAGGAGGTTCTCCTTGTGAAAGCTGACATATTCGGCGTCCAACTTGTCTTCAAACACTGGGTCGACGGGTTGCCAGATCTTCTCCGTCTCTGCCACCATGATGGAGAGACGTTCAGCTGTCGTTATTCTTACACAATCACAGGGTGGGGCGACCACATCTCAAAAAGAGCGAGGAAATGTATCCGTGGACCCCGGTCCGGCGCAACCGTGCCCGGCTGCATTGATGTACACGTGGTTATCCAGCGCCAGCTGCTGAGGACGACATCATCGATTTGATCATACCGTCTGTTTCCACCGGTCGACCATGCAGACACTATCTCCCCGATATCTCTCTGGTTCACCAGACAAGAAAGCACTTAACGACGCATTCCTCGGAAGTCCAATTGCTTCTCTGCGAACCCCTGCGTTGGTCGTTGACAGAGCAATCTTTGCCGCGAACTGTACGCGGATGCACCAGAATGTGGCTAGCTGGGGCGCAGACTTCAGAGCTCACATCAAGACACACAAGGTGTGCCCGCAAGTTAACAGCGTGCGACTAGTGCTCCTGACATTTGCCTCTCGAAGACGGTGGAGGGCACGAAACTCCAGTTGGTTTCAGAAGGGGGCCGGACGCATTCTATTATCGTCTCGACACTAATGGAAGCATGGAAGGTTGTAGACGGTGGTCTAGTGTCAGACGGGATTGTTAAAGATGTGGGTTGGTCTTTCTTTGAATTTCCCTACTTAAGGTCCTGAGGATCGGCCTCCACTCAGATTCTTTATGGATTGCCTGTATCAGTTAGTAAGCTGGATGACCTTTCGACTCTGTGGGATGAGATTTCGCCACTCGGTGCAATCATTCGGATCCTCGTAGATCACCCTGACCAGGTGCAGTTCTTGAATGAGTACGAGAAAGCGCGGCCAAATCCAAGACGATGGTCAGTCTTCGTCAAGATAGACGCTGGATATCAGTGTGTCGATCTCCTCTGTACATGATGAACGCTTCTTCTGACACGAGAAGTCGAGCGGGATTATCGCCCAAGCATCAGGCATTCCAAGGTTTACTTGAGGCGATCCTTGCTTCCTCGGCCATCTCGGTATATGGCTTCTACTGTCACGCCGGTCAATCCTATGCTTCCACCTCCTTGGACGAGGCATCCCAGTTCCTCTCGGCGGAGTTACAGGCGGTTAACGATGCGGCAAAAATAGCTACGTCAATCATCGCCCAGATGAATACGGTCTCCTCGCACAATACCCCGTTCGTCCTCTCAGTAGGGTCAACCCCGACCGCCCACGCTGCAACCCCGGAGACGAAAATAAAACTTCACTCTTCGCTGCATGGGAAACTCGAGATACACGCGGGTGAGGGACCGTTAGTTTTGATATGGTGAAGGCAGGCTAAAAATTGGACTGAAGGGAATTATGCGATGCTCGACCTACAGCAGATCCACACCAGCCTGGTAGACTCCTCGCGCGTCGCGCAGAAGGTTCTATCTACGGTGATTTCCTATTACCCCGGTCGGGGTGTAGGTGGTACCGATGAAGCGCTTTGTGATGCCGGAGGAATCGCCATGAGCAAGGATACTGGACCAATTAAGGGCTACGGCTGGGTGGGTGGGGGCAGGTGGTATTTGAAGAGCATCTCGCAGGAGCACGGCACTTTGGCCCAGGGGTCAGGAAACAATCCCTACCCGATCAAGATCGGAGACGAGATAGAAATTCTCGGGCAGCACGCCTGCATGATTGCGGCTGCACACCCCTGGTATTATATCGTAGACTCCAGTACAGCAGAGGATGCAGGCAGGGTGGTGGATGTGTGGGTCCCGTGTAAGGGGTGGTAGTGGGAAGGAAGTGAGTGATCAAGTGTGAGAAAATGCTTGTGACCCGTTTCTGGTAGTCTTCGGTAGACCGGCAGCTGTAACAACTTCGACATCATTCCACTTCCACCCTCTCTATCTCAGATGGCCATAAGCGACTACGACGGTGACGCCACTGAGCTCCTCGAGACTTATGGTATGCCCTGTCTTGTTCCGTTCAGCTCTCCCCTACCGAAGGACGCCCTGGACTGATTCATTGTGGCCAGATTTCCTCATGAAATATATTGTCATCGGTCAGCAACCGCGTCTCTATCTCTCTCCCATTCGACCAATCTCTGCATCTAGGTGAAGCTGGGGCCGGGAAATCTTGCCTTCTGCACCATTTCACGCACAACAGTTGTTCGTACGACCAGCCGTAAACCTAAAATTTTGTGGTTCACGTAATCCCAGTCAAGGAACATGCTCAACATACCATCGGAGTGGAGTTCTCAAGTCGGACAGTAAAGCTCGGGGAGAAGCGTATCAAGTTACAAGTGCGGCCATCATCCTCCTTCATCCTCCGCAGCAGTGAAACTTACTCTTCGGGTCGTAGTTGTGGGACACTGCGGGGCAAGAGAGGTTCAGGCATGTCACCCTCGTATATGAACCAGCTCTACGTCCTAATCTTTTATCAATACCAGATCTGTCACTCGCAGCTATTATCGAGGGGCTGCCGGGGCAATCTTGGTGTACGACATCACAAAGTGCGCTCGCGTGATTTCAAAGGCAATAAGAATAGCCTAACTATCCCGTCTAGTCGAGCATCGTTTCTGAACCTGTCCAGATGGCTTGCTGATGCACGGGCACTCGGAAGCCCAAATCTAGTGGTTGTTTTGGTGGGGAACAAGTCGGACCGGGAGGATGAGAGGGAAGTTGAGTGGGCTGAGGCTAGCAAATGGGCTGCAGAAAATGGTATCCCTTTCAAACCCCACCGTGCGCTTTTCATCAAAAACTGATCGTTTTCCCGCAGATGTACATTTCTTGGAAGCTTCCTCACTATCAGGCGACAATGTCGAGGCCCCGTTTTTGCTGTGTGCTCGGTCTATTCTTCTGAGCATAGAGTCTGGCGCGCTCGATCCGGAAAAGGCTGGCAGTGGAGTCAGCTATGGCGATCGGGCGCTGAGACGAGTGAATAGCTCGAGCCGCCTGAGTTTTGGGAGCTTGAGTGGCGGGCGACGAAAGGGGTCCGTCAGGGTGAAATTCCCATTACCCGGCGTGGGCAGATGTTGTTGAGGGATGGATTATCGATTGGACGAGTGCTTAGCTTCTACTAGTTATCGTTTGGGTGAGCTAACGCCCGTTCCATTCACTTATCAGGAGAGCTGACGCCCGTTTGGCGCGATAGATTATGGCCTTTTAATACCTATTGACTTGACCACACACCAGTACCCGCTGTTATCGTACATAGAGGATGTTTGCTCGGAAAGCCGCCGTTGTCGGTGGTCCTGATTGGGCGAGTCACATCTATTTCACACACTGATCTTGTTCCCCTTTGCCTTACGCTGTAATCGCACTCATCGCCCCGGTTGACCAAGAGACTCTTCGAGTCTGTTCCTCACGACTGGAGACATTTTCCGTCTCCTTTCTGATTTTTAGGCTTCTCGTCCCGGTTGTCGATCACTGGCCAGTCGACGTTGGTCGTGATGACCACTCTTGACGACTCATTGGAGAAGTAGGGTGTGTTATCAACCGACCATTCTGCCGTGACCTTGGCTTGCACTTGATATTCCGGGTGACATTTCGTGTAAAATGCAGACCGGTGGTTCTTCGGAAACTTTTATTCCCCGGACGGAGGGCGGAGGATCATCGGAACGCTCAACCATCGATCTTCATGCATTTCAAGTAAGTTCAGATCTACAGGCAAATATTTTCTGCTTCTTAAATTTCTACTGCATTCCTCGAAGATGCCGCTCATTATACCCCTCATTTTCCACATCGGTGGTTAAATTCTTTTATTCTTCGTGCCTCAGTGGTACAACGTGTAGGAAATCGTTCGCTGGGTGTGGCGGCCTTCGCATCCAGGGTTATGCTCGGCTACGTGTAATCGATGGGTGGGTGCTGGGTATATGCGCTCTCACGTTTGAAACCACCCATCCTGCTGTGACTCCCCAGAATACCTATCCTTCCTTCGGTCCCGGTCCAACCCCACGGTTCGGGGCAATCAACGGACCGCGAACCTTTGGAGCTCGAAATGACGGCTATTCCCGCTAGTGTCTTGTCCATGTTCTCGTTCAAAGTCCGAGTTGTGAGTACGGAAGCTGACTATTCCTCTCTAGTCCCCATACTTCCACACCATTATTCTTCAGGTCCCGAATCGAACCCCGTTCATTGTCACACCCTCTCGACCAAGTAGAGCCGTCGCTGGCAATGGCGTGTCTCCCGCATTCTTCGTTCACGAGGTTAGCGCGTCCGTTCTGAGTGTCCAACCCGGGATTTCGGACAGTCCGGCCATCGACCTTCACACCTCAAGGCCTCAACGATCATCGAAGCGTGCTTGAGAATTATATTCACCATTCCCTTTCACAGCTCCTCTTCACCATTCAGATCAACCAAAGCCCCTTCCGTCCGCCAGTTGGAGGATCGTCTCTGAGACACCCCCTTTACCACTTACTCACCCTACAGCTTCACCCGCGTCAGAGGATGATGACCCGGACCGCCAGCTGCCCACTCCTTGGACATAAACCCCTTTGATCCTGAAACTCCACTCGATTTCGATGATGATCATCGTCTCTTTTTGTACTACCATGCGAAAAGTCCTCCGAAAAGTCCCTTTCGAAGGACCACGTCGATGCAGGCACTGTCGGTGAGTTTCCCCCACTCTACTCCCCGCTCGAGCACAGCTTAATGACTCGTTGTTTGCGTTTACAGGTCCATGAAAGTGAGGTAGAATGACAGTTATCGTTATCTATACCAGTAATGCTCGGCCCCAGCGTACAGGACAGGGGTAGGTCGTAGCCGTAATCGATTCGTATTACTATGAAGGCAGACTTCTGCTTCGCATCTCACCGATAAGCAAGGTGGCTGGAGCCGCACAGCAGGGGGGTCAAAGTCGACCGACGATAAAGCAGCAGTGTGCGTCAAACACAGAAGAAAATGGGAGCAGCAAATCCCCAGGAAGACATACGAGGAGGGTTAAGGTACAGACAAAGATTATTCAGGCCGTTATCACAAAGACCGCCATGTTCCACCGTCCGCACGGTCTGGCATCAGAGAAACATGCGAAATCCCAGGTTCTCCCTCAAACTGTGCGTTTACTATTGTAGGGGCCACGAAACACTGTACTAATTTACTAAATCGAGAGACAGCAACGACGAAACGACTGAAAACGAATGGGACAGATACAACAAAAGCGAAGAGACGGGGAAGCCGAAGGAAAGGAAGGGTGAGAAGGTAAGTCGGAAGCGAATGGCAGTCGAGAGTATGAAGGGGCGAACATTCGTAATTCGTAAGCGTGCTTGTCGGGGGTCTGTGCGGCAGGGGTAACGCAGCGAGGGGGGAAAGGCTCAGACTTGCACGATCCTCACCGTACCCATTCACCTATTAGTAATCCTCCTACTCCCGTTCGAGAAGTGCCCGGCAGGCGGTAAAATTATCGTCCTCTCGTTCTCACCTTCCCCACGTACACCAGAATCAACCCCACGTTTTCTGTCATCCCTTTGGGCGCCCTCTGACCACTCAAGTTCGCTGAGTGGGGGAACCACTGGACCATCACCTCTGCCCTCTGTACCTTCGATATCGATAGGCAGCCGTTTAGCACCCCCCTGGACAAGAAGCACGTGCATGTCCTTGATAGGCCTGATTGGCAGGCCATGTTCCTCCTTAGTGTCGGGATCGACCATATCTGGTTCCTTATCCTCAGGGACAGAGTCTGGATTCTCTCTATGTCCAGATGAAGATCCGGTAGGCGGAGCCACGAACTCGCTTTGTTCTTCATCCGGTTCTGAAGGGTGCATCTCAAGTTCGGTCGCGTCCTGCATCTCCAAAAACGTGAAGACCGTTTCGAGGAACCACATGTTCTTCTTGATGAAGTGTACACAAACGGTGCCTCCCACGCGTTTATTGTCGTAACGGGCGTTTCGACCTTCTCTGTGTGCCCAGGCGTAGTCGGGGGTCATGGGACTGTCTGAAAATGACAACGCGGGTAAGAACGTGAGAGGAGACCGCATCGAAAGCGGGTCAGAGCAAACCTTCCCGTAGCATTGACATGTCGCTGCCCTCCACAAGCGCTTCGATACTATGCAAAAGGGACATATCCTGAATCGGGGGCGAGTACCTCACACCGAACGTCGACACGCTCGAATGTGCCCACGCCAATGGCGTCCCCAATCGAACGCTGACATCCGTGCCACTCGGGACCTGATCTTGCCCATTGGCACCTCCATCTGCGCCATTGAGGTGATGTTGGCGTTCAGGATCAGTCGGCGCTCGGTGAAGAAGACGTTTTGGCGCAGTATTGAGGTATGAAAAGAGAAATTTCCGGACCCGCGTAATCTCTGAGGGGAACAAGAACCCGTGAGAATACCTAAAAAATCCATCGTGTGAAGTGGTTTAACCTTCAGTCCGAAGAGAACGAAGGGATGACTTACACAGTTCCTGCTCTGGGATGATCGTAGATCCAACACCTTTCACTCGCCCATCTCACCTGGTGCGCTTTCGGGTGCATCATCACCCACTTCGCCGTCTGTTTATCCTCCGCTCCCTTGATCTTGGTTTTGACGACAGGATCCCTCGCGACCCAATCGACCAAGGCCCACGACAGGGCGTACAATTCCCCAGCCATGAACCGATTCTTGACTAGGTAGCCCCAGTAGATCAGTGGGTCGTCTTCGAACCTCTTGAGCACGGGGGCATCATGGAGGGAGGGGTAGGAGGTGGTTTTCACAGTTTGATCCACGGTCGGATCTATAGTTGGCGCTCGCGCGCTGCTAGTCGATGGGCGTGAGGGAGAACCCGAGGTACCCTTGGCCCGTTTAGGCGAAGATTCTGGAATCGGGTGATCATCTTCGCCAGAAGGTTCAGATTTGACTTCATCGTGTAACCTGACCCTAAGCCTCGACTCCAGCTCCGCAAGCATCACAAACGCGTCATCGTCGGCCTTGACCACGAAATCCGGCCTAACCCAACGTCGCATGTGGCCGGAGGCTCGCTCCTGCCATATTTGAATGGGATCGTGGCCGGCCAGCAGTGGAGCAGGAAAGGATGCGTTCGAGTACGAAAACGTGAGAGGATTGTTCACAGGTGAAGATGGCGACCAAGGAAACGTGGTAATGGGCGCTGGAACCAAAGCGTTGGAGGAAGCCCACGTAAAGTACGCGTGGGTCTTTCCCGCATTCATATTCTCGTGCATTGGCACGATCACGATGTCATTATACGCTGCGATCACAAAAAAAACACACGCATATAGTCAGCCAATCGTCAGCGGACCCAAATAGATCCCGTTGACCAAGCGAATCAGACTCACTTTCCATCTCGAGCATGATTCTCCTCGACCAATCTTTGGTTGGCTCGCCCAAGATAAACCTGACGATCGTTCTGGAAGTTCCAAACCCACCGTCTCCTTCACCGGCACCATACCGACTCCGCTTGTGGTTTGCCCAACTGGAACGGATAAGTTGCCTCCGTTCGAAAGAGCTATCCAGAGAGAAAACGCCAACAAAGACACCGACGGGCGGGATGGTATCCAAGTCAGGAGGGGGAAAGTCCGGAGGGGGATTAGTTGCTGCATTACGTAGAGTTTTAATGTGGCTGAGGTAGGAGGCAGAAGGGTATAACGAGGGAGGGGCGGTGGACTTTGAGGGGACTGAGCAGTAGTATCTCCACGGGAGAGGTTCCTTGTCAGGATTTAGAATGTGCACCAGGAGAAAAGTCAAAGATGTGCCGAAAGCTATCAGTATCAGTAATGTCAAGAGCTGGAAAGAAACGAATGTTGAGCGCATTCCCAATCAAGACGAGAGGGAAAAACGCACAATCATGCCGGGTTGTTTGGGGATAAGAGGCCTTTTACACAACATTGTCCGGATTAACCTCTTGAACGACCTGAACCCAAACCCATTCATCCTCCTTCTCCGCCTGGGATGTGTCGCTAGACCAAACCCACCTCCCCCATTCACCAACCAGGGCCATCTTCGCCGCGTCGAACTCGAGTCTTCCCTCCACCACCTTCCGCCAGCGGAGGACAGATACGGTGAAGGGGGTTCACTCTCGTCTTCATCGCTCGACGAGAGACTTCCCGTTGAAGAGTAAAAGAATGGAGAGGGCGAACCAGCCCGGGAGTTGTTCGGTGAATTCGCAGCTGTAGAACACATCGAAACGGACGCAGCAGATGACCTAGAGGAGAGACCATAGGAATGCATAGGATACAGAAATTCGTGAGTAGGGTGTTGATGCGAGTGAGAGGTCGCGCGGTGGGAGTGTGACGAGGAATGAGCGTGAATGTTGGTCCCCGAGTGCGATGGCGTCGGAAGAGTGGAGGTGTTGGAGTTGGGATGCGATGAGTGCCGCGTGAGCCGGGGAGCGAGGAAGGCTGTGGAGGTACTGCCAGAGTCCGAGGTAGATGAAACGAGGGGGAAACTGGAGGTCGAGGACGATGCTGCGAGGCCAGTAGCCGTTCCATATCCACTCAACCTTATCCTCGAAGGTCTTGAGCTCGTGTTTGCAATCGTAGAGGGGTCGACGAGGGCGTCTGTATCATCTTCGTCCCGTTCTCTGTCTCTTTCCCGGTTTGAGTTGGACCTCGATATTGGGGTGACGAGTGGGTAGTCCATTGGATTCGCTGCGGCCGCAGCCGTCGTCCCTGAGCCAGAAGGGTGATGGCGAACGGGGAACAAAGACGGAGACGGCGACGGAAGCGAGGCAAACACAAAAAGATGTAGGTGGTGGGTATACAATACTTGCTCGCACCCTGTATCACTGCGGCAAGTGCCGTGACTGAAAGTAAATCCGAGCCTCGGAGGGAGTGCACTAGTGATGATATATCCTCACGGAGGTTCTCCAAGGAGATTGAAAGTCGTCGAAATCCGCACGGCTCTAGAGTCAGCAAGGAGACCAACGTTTTATATTCGACACTGTAACAAAAATTGTCCGTCGATAGAGAAGGTTGTAGGGATGGTAGTGTAGTGAGCGTTATAGATTATACATGGTCTATATGCAGCCTGCACCCACTGATGGGGCTCAGGGTAATTTGGCTCATGCGGGCACGAGGCAACGTCCATAAGAGCATAATAACGTGTCTAATGAGAATGGTCAACCATCCAAAAAACGTGAGTATGGCCCAGAAAGCGCAGCAAGTTAAAGAAATGGATTAAGCGTATAGTCCACAAGCGAGTCCAGTATTATTGCGCGAGCCATTTCGTTCAAGGGAGCAGAAACTAATCCGGGTTGTTTCGAACCTAAAATGGATCATGAGCAATTGGAGGGGTATCGACAGCTCCCGGGTATACCTTGAGTGAGTGTTTTCTGAGTGTTTCGTACTCTTCATCGTCATCCTCGTAACCGCCATTGCCGTTGTACGAAGTTCCTCCACTGGCTTGATCGCTGCCGGCAAGCCTGCTTCTAGTGTCTCGTGCCAACCTCAGTGGGTTCCTAGGTGGAATAACAGGGGTGTCGGCCTCCGGTGGACTGTCGCTGCCAGAGTTACCCCAGAGTAATGGCTCGTTACTCCCCATACTTTCGTGTGGACCGTGACCGAAGAGCGATAGACCGACACCAGAGACAGTAGGAAGGCCGAAACCGGGATTCCCGCCGGAATTACTCGGTCCTGGATAGGTGTATGGATACGGCACCTGGTTGTCCGTGTATGGGTTATACGTTTGGCCAAAGCTATCGGCAAGGTAGGGCGGGTAGGATTGCCGACCGTATCCGCCAGCAGAGACGGGCCCCATATTCAACCCACTCAAAGTCATGCTAGGGGTACTGGTCCTCCTCATGTCGGAACTGCTCGGGTCACTCACAGGGTGATCATCATCTGCGCCGATGAGACTTTGTCTCCCATACCCATGTTCAGCCAGAGTCGCGGCGACGACCGCATCATGGTCGAGCCTCCGGTTCTTTCTTCTTCGGCGAAACCAAAACAGGATAAAGAACACGATCGCAGTCGCTGCGAGTCCCACGACTACAAAGACACCGGCAACTGCCCCTTTATTCTGGAAGAACCTTGACACAGATGGCACAGCCAATATTAGTGGGAAACGTGAATGTGTGACTGATTGGAACTTACGCAGAAGCGCTCCCGTGACTGCCGTTGGGAATTAGCGTTGGGTTGTTAATGATCTGAGTTACGGTTACGGGTACCCCCAACGAATTCGTTGAAACCAATGTAGAAGTGAAGGCAGACGGCGCGGATAGTGTCGTTGAGCCTTGATGGTCAGTAGTCGTGATATAAACGGTCGACTGATATGTGGAACTAAAAAGAACAATCGGGGTTAGCTCGGGCACAAACTCCGTAAGGGCCGAGAATAGAGAGAATTACATGACCACTAGAGAAGACCGTCCACTTGAGCGCGTCTCAGTCGTGGTGGTGGTTTCTGGCGGCTTCGTGGTTGTTTCTTGTGGAGAAGTGCTAGTGGTGGAAGGGGGCTGGCTGGTAGTTTCAGGCGGTTGGGATGTCGATGTTGAGAGGGTTGTGGATGTCGGTTCAGAGCTGGACGTCGAAGGAGGTTGGGAAGTAGTGGAGGGTGGAGAAGTCGATGGGGTGTTAGGTGTGGTTGAAGTCGGTGGCTGAGACGTGTCTGGAGGTTGGGAAGTGGAGGTGTCTGGCGGTGTCGCCGTAGACGACATCGGTGGGTTGTTGGACGATGGAGGTACGGAGGTTGGAAGTGATGGAGAAGGTGATGGTGTGGGGGAAGAAGTTACAGGCGGAACCTCGGAAGAAACGGGCGACGACATTCGCGACGACGGGGAAGTCGCGCTGGTGGGTGACGTCGAAGGCGGTCTGGAAGAAAAACAATCGGCCACAACCCCGAGTGGGGCAGTAGGAGTACGCACGGCTCGGTAGTACTCGACGCAGACGACGATGCCGATGATGGCCCGGATGATGTTGCCGATGATTGTCCGGACGATGACGCCGACGGCACAGGACCGACGCTTACACTGGGCACCGTCGTGGGCGACGTCGACGGCGAGTCTGTCATTGTTGAAGACATTACAGTGAAGCGAACAAGGGAGGGCGTGCATTTTTGTAAGTACTTAATATCCCTGACGTCCCCCAACTTGAGATCAAAAGCACTTATCCTTAGTGCGCTTAGCCTCCCTTTGACGCACAGCCTAGATCTGTAAGCACAATCGATCTCACTTCGGCATCAATAGACAACATCCTCCTTCCCCCTCATCTGCATCCGCAAAATTAAAATGATAGTCGAAAATTTGCCCAACAAAAAGCAAAACGAGGCTCAGCTCAACTCCTCCGAGCCAAATGATACCGCCGCCCTAGAGGAACTACCTCCTAGTTTCGAGCAGGCTACAGAGGACAGGCTTCTCCCAGACCCACCCCAACAAGATCCTCCGCCTGCCTTCTCCACTTACACCGCTTCATTCTTCACCTCTGGGAATGGAGCTATCGTATCCCATGATCCCCATCTGAACGAAGACGGTGCGTATCCCGTACTACTATATCAGATTCACCTTCATTATCCTCATGCTGCGCAATCCAGGTGAAGCACTCTACCGCTTCCTCCTCGCGCACTCGTCTATTCCTCCAACGTACCACCTCCACATATACGGAACTCACAAGGAAACCAGAACCCGCATCGTCAACTCCCACCATCACCACGAGAGTGGGAACGGTAACCATAGTCACAGACACAGCGACACCCACACCGAGACCTACAGCGAGGTCGTCGTTGATTTCGACTTCCGGATAGACCTTACGCCGAACATTATCACAGATCCCGCCCATGCGCCGGTACAATGGTCAATTCCAGATGACGAACCGGCCTATCGAGGCAAGGTCTATCAACAGGTCGAGGTCCCTGGCACGCCAATCGGCGAGATGAGAATGAGAAAACCTGATAGGAAAGAGAGGAAGGGATACAAGTTATGGTGTAAGGAAAGGAACAGCAAGGGGTTCCCACCATGGGTCGGGAGCTACTCTCGCAATCCGTCGGCTGCTCGGAACGCTCCGCCGCAAGGCGAAATCCGGCTCAAGTCCTCCCGAACCGTCAGGCAATGGTGTGACGACTATTGTGCAAGCGATAAGTTGCTCAAAGAGTTTGTATACACCAAGGTGCGTGCGCGATAGGACCAATACTTCAGTTGGATTGATCTCCTTCCCCTCAGTCTGTGTACGGCTGGGATTTTGGCGCCCTCAAATATGCGATCGAGACCTTAATCACCAAACAAACCTCTTACGGTGGCACGCTCAAAGTTAAACTTACCCCCTTCCCTTCCGCGGACAACCTCATCATCATCAGGCCGACGAATACTCTTTCGAAACTCGTCTCCAACACGTGGGTGAAGGTCTTGTTGTGGATCACCCTAATTTACCCGTTCATTTGGTTGTTCAAACGGTTCCACGAGCGCGGAGGGGGCGTTTGGAAGGTCTGTGGAGGCGGCTACCCGTTGAAAGTCGTTCTCCCCGCGCCTAGAGACGATGGCAACCAACTACCCGCTTTCGAGGAAGTTGCTGGAAGCTCCAGCTCAGCCGTTTCCCGAGCAGAGATGTACGTGATAGGAGAGAGGGAGGGGGAATGGTTTAAGAAGTGGGAAAATACGATTCGGGGTGCCGTTCTGTCCAAGAGACAAGACAAAACCCCGTTGGTGCACCCCACGGATGCTCTCTACGTCAACCCTTCTGCCGCTCTATTGGACGGATATACGGATTGACCGGTTCGTGCCTCCATTTCATTTTGATTAGTATCTTCCCTGCTTGCTTGGGTAACGCCATTTGATGCCGCGTTACGTTAGGATCGCCATATTTCCTTCTCCCCACTGTTTAATCGTTCACTTTACTTATCAGTTCGTTTCGCACACATACATCTATTGGGCTGTTGGGTGGAGTACAGGAGACTAATTGCACAGATATGATTGGGTCACAGAGATCTGACAAGCTCGTTGTGTATGGAAATTTTTGTCACCTTGAATCTAGCGAAGCTCTAGTGCAGCCCTGCTTCGTAAACCTTCTTCCAACTAGGTCGCTCTTTGACGGTCTCCCAAAATGCCGCCAGCCTGCTCTGTTTCGAGCTCTTGTCGGTCGAAGGCTGGATGGTCTGGGGGATCGCTCCTTCGGCCCTCCCTTCTCCACCTGCTCCTGGGAGGTTCACGGCAGAGTCGAGGCCGGCGCGGCGGCGCGCTTCGACGATCGAGACATCCTTGACGAATTTAGCACCAACCAGACTCTCGATCTTGTGGATGACGCTATTTCCATCCTCATTCGGACGGGCTCCGGAGAGATGCGCGATCCGCGCAAGCCAAACCGCAAGGTGGATATCCGCAAGACTGAGCTGATCACCTAAACCAAGTACGCAATGAGTCACCGATACATAAAAGGGCATACGTGCGACCGGAAATTTGGTCAAATTGAGTACCGTATCAATCTCGGATGGTCCGGCAGGACTGGAGAATGATGGAAAGTGATGGAAGATGGAAGAAACAGCCCACATGTCAAAAGGAGAGAAGGAATGGAGTGGGGGTAGAATTGAAGATGGAACGAACCTAATGCATATGGACCGACGAGCTCTTTGTTCACCTTCTCCAGAACCTCCTTTAGGCCAACTTGCCATACTTGGTTCGCTCTCTCAAGATACTGCTTCTTGAGCTCTTCGTTCCCTATGGGTTCGACAACTTGAAGCAGTTCCTCATGGGACGCCAGCTTGGCCCTCCAAAATACCTTGACCTTTTCGGAGACATGGAATTTCCCTTCCTCTGCGGCCGCAAGGTAGCCTTTGAGTGTTGCCACGATGTCCCGGTATGAGGCAATAAATTCTTGCGGTGGAGGCGAGGAAGATGATAGGAGGGCGGGATATGTCGTCGAGATCACTTCCGGGTCGGCCGGGGGAGAATGCAGGAGATCGATAAGGGTGGTCGAAATGGACGACAGGGCGATCGTCGCCGGACTCAGGGACGGACCGGGAGCAGCGGAAGTAGTATGGGTGTGCGAACGTGCGGATCTGGAATTGTCCAAGAACTCGAGAATTTTCTAACCCCCGCCCTGATCAATACAGCGAAGCATGCAGGTTCGGTGGAGATTAATCCAGACCTTTGGATCCGTAATGGCTTTATATCGGCTCTCGATATCTGCCGGTAACGTCTTCTCGAGAGGTACAACGAGGGCAGGTAGGTTCGCTGGGAGGGGTATCACAGGTATGAATCTACGGTGAACTCGAAGGCGACTTGCCAGTCATGTTGAGTCGCAAGTACTCGGGGGAATAGTTATGGCCCTTTGCTTATAATCTAGCATCAGTCACGTATCGATAGAGAAGGGGCCGGAAAAGCAGGAATGCCTACAGGTGTCGACCGGTTTGAGCAACACCTCATCCTGACCGTACCCTTTCTCTTCCCTAGAATTTGAAGTTATCAGCCCGATCCATGAAAGATTACCCTATATGATTAATGGGCTCGAGAGACAATACCCACAACGTTATCAGTGCTGGAGTGAACGAAAACACCAGTCAACGAACAAAGGTCGCATGCAGGGAGACATCGACGCACCAGCGCAAGACCAGGGAGAATCAGAGTAGTACAGATTAGCAACTGGAACGCCTTGAGACATGATTTGCAGTTCGGTCGTGGTTGTTCGAAGGGGACAGAGACACAGTCCCTGGTCAGGCTGGCTATGACGTATTTATAGAATTCGCGAACCCTCTCGTTCTTACGTGACCATGACGT
>Ga0307514_10003251_pt1 | contig 15852 bp, 18 predicted proteins | sample 16_EM_MG_FD_203088 | JGI IMG/M metagenome (GOLD analysis project Ga0307514, IMG submission 203088) | Populus trichocarpa ectomycorrhiza microbial communities from riparian zone in the Pacific Northwest, United States - 16_EM | ecosystem: Host-associated > Plants > Roots > Unclassified | place...
ACATTCATCCTTTTCAAATGGCCATTTCAGACGCTGAAGTAAATCTCTCTCTGGTGTGCCCTGAAATTTGAGCTTTCGGTATAATGTCTCAATGTGATTTTTGCAAATAGCGACAACTGAACAGAGTGCGGAAGTCTCACGAAATCTGCCACTGCATTTGGTATTTGTTTTTGGCTTGTAGAAATTTTGTTAATTGCTCCAGAGCATGACCCAAGGATGATATTTCAGTGAGAACGGAGCGGGCATCTTTTGGTGCGTTCTTAACTCCGCTGGTATAAATCGACAAAATGCGGGAGATTTTCTGTGTCAGATCTAGAGAGAGTAACCCGGCAAGCCCCGTCGCAATAGTGAAGGGATCCATCAACCTATATATGCTCTGGGAACGCCTCTTGAGATTGATATATAGTTATAGGGGAGAAATGAGCACCTGCTGGGGTCGGAAAGGAACTAGACACGCAGACCTTGGAAAATGGCGGAACATATACATACTACGTAAGTACAGAGACGTGATCTGCACAACTAAGCCGCATCACCAATCCATCGTATATATATAGTTTTTTTTTTTCTCGTTCAGCCTATGGAGCCTGAGGCTATCAGGCCATTGGTGTGGTGTGGGGCAGTGCAATAATTGTGCTGGCAAGGCTGATCCCTGGGTGCACTGTGATATGCCAATTGTGCAAGACAAGGGTTGTTAGGTAAGTACCAGTACCTACATGTACTGTACCTAGGTACTGTACCTACTTAAGTAGTATTGCGTCGCAACTGCAGAGGCAAGTAATCGCTTGGCTGTTTACTACAGTCGCTGGTATCACCAGTCAATGTCTGGTTGGCTCTGCACTCTCCAAATGTACGCACTCTATTATCCCCCCCTGCTCACTTATTTATATTCCTATACTTTGGTAGGTATGTTCAACACCCTCCAGCTCCCAATTATGATCTTCTATCGCTGCTAGGTAGGCTCTATTGGTATAGAAGCTCCCCTCTTTTAATCCGAGCACGGTTGGTGGGCAGACTGCTGTTCCACAGTGCACATCACAAATGGTACCTGACGCCCAACCATACATCAAAGCAGTAACTACTAGAGCAGGACCAGTATAGGTACTCCACCCACATTGGCACTACAATCATACACGGACTAGATCTAGTAGATATCTTGGCCGTGCCAGAAATCCCACGGAAGATCATTTCAATCGGCAATCTCACCAGCAGCGGTGCCACAATGATGCTCGGAGAAAAAAATCAACTGCAGTAAAAGGCATCATTGCGCCTCTCACCCTCGTTGGGAAATAGAGGAAGAAGCTTTGGCCACAGATGCGGAATGGCACATAGGGTGTGGACACCTCCCTTTTCCTGTCTCCGCGCATCTCGCTACTAATGTGAGGCCTACGAAAAAGCAAAAACTGCCAAGCTACCACCAATACTTGCTGAGCTTGTCCTGTGTGAACCGCTTTCAACTGAGGATGCACATCACAATCGGTTCATGGTGACCCCCATCGGTGACTTCTCTCGATTTACTATGGCGCGAGCCATACAAAACAAGTCTGATGCAGCAGGAAACCTCCGAGACCTCATCGCTCGTTTCGAAGCCATAAATAAGTCTGTGTGGAATATTACAGATATCCAGGTGTATTCCGCAGTGCTGCAGCCCAAACATGTTGTGGGTGCTGGTGATCTTCATTCTGGTTCCCAACCCAGGGGTATTGCAAGCTCATAAAGAGCGCTAATGGTATGATCTTTGTACTAATATATGCATCTATAGTACTGGAACGCCCACCTCCTCTACACAAAAAATCTAGTGAAGCCCAAGTTCGGGAATGACTGGCTTATCTTTATCAACAATACCTAAATCCTATACATTAACTGTTCTCCACAAAAGCTGTTATGTATAGAGACTCTCTTCGAAATAATTGGCGTGCCACTCCAGAATGTTCTGATTTGCACACGGGTGCAATCTTTACGGAGTGGTTACACATGCGGTTGCAGTCACAGATCATACGATTAGTGCTATTTAAGGGAGAGACATTATGGAAGACTTGCCTCTACCACGTGGAAAATAGAAATATGGGAATCTACTTGATCCTTCTAGTAGTAGTGGAAATAGGTGTGATTAAATACAAGAAACACCACAAGTATGTAAGTAGACTATTTGAAAACTACATCTTACGGCAGGTCTGGCTTGTTGGCCCGCATGCTAACTTGTGTGATCTTCTTGTGAAAATCAATCCTGAAAACTCAGGAGCAATAGCTGGAACAAGTCATAATTCAGGGTAACTCTGGTGTATGTATACTAAGAAATGTTTCATGAGGATTTATATTTAGAAGAAAGTATCTATATATATTTTAAAAGCAATTCCTACAATTTCTCCAGCTCATGGCCCGTATGGAAAAAAACCTATTGCCCTTCAGATAAGGTATTAAGAATACTACATACTATTAGTATAGTATACAAGATACAAATAAATGCATGCTGTAATGAAACAAGAATTAGTTAGGCATTTTTCTATTTAATTACCACTGTCTTGAGCTACAAGCTAATTGTGCATACTCAGGAGTTAGCATGAATCACAGTGGCATAGACCATAATTCAGGGTAACTGGGGTGTATACTAAAAAGTGTTTTACAAGGATTTATATCTTAAGAAAAGTATCTATATATATTTTAAAAGCAATTCCTGCAATATTTCCAGCTCATAAGCTGCGTGGAGAAAATCTATTGGCATTTATATGAGGTACTAAAAGTACTGCACATTACTGGTATCATATACGAGATTCAAATAAATGTATCCTGTAGTACCACAAAGACCAGTTAGTCATTTTTTCTATTCAATAACCACCGTCTTGAGCTACAGGCTAATTTTGCATGCCTAAGAGTTAGCATGAATCACGTATTTGCAGCAGGTTGGCTGGAATAGACCATAATTCAGGGTAACTAAGGTATATACTAAGAAACCTACCAGGCATGGAAGAGAATACCGATCAAAGGAATTCACCACCTGGCTGAAGGAGGAAGGGATCGAGTCCAGGCCCACTATGCCTTAGCATAGCCATACCAACTCAGTGGGAGAACGCAACAACCGTAACCAACGTGAGAGCAAACCTTAGCGGACTGCCAAATCTCTGCAATGGCATACTCAGCCTTCACAAGGAACCGATTGCCATATGCCATGCTCGGAGGAAAATGCCCCATTGTGATAATAAAGCTGGGGTTGGAAGAACGAAGCCAATGCCGACCATTCGGGGGAAAAGTGTACATAGCCACATACGCTGAAGATCGTGCTGCCAAATCTCTGTTAGGATACACTACCACCAAAGGAATGTACCAAGTGATGTTGGAAAGTCGATGGACACAGTAGTTAAGAACCCCAAACCTCGGACTGAGCAAGTACTGCAAACAGTGGAACTCTCTGCCCCAGCATCAGCACAATCATTACCCCACGGTCGACTAAGTACAACCCCCACCACGCCAACCAGAGGAAACATGGCTGCACAGTTCCTAGGATGGCAACTACTACGCTACCGATAACCAAAAATCAAACCCGCCAGCTTCCGCCGAAAAATGTAGCAGTCAGCTAGGAGGAGCTTTCGAGTCTACGACCCGTAAAAATTATGAAGACAAGGGGGGGAGGGTTATCGGGGTGGTCATACTGGAGGTGTGGGGTATTGGATATTGGATATTGGGTCCATTTTGGTAAGATGTGAGAGTTACCATGTTGTAGCGCGTAGGTGATTCCATAATTGTATATATTGCGAGATTAGGATTCTGATGTCAATGGTGTATATATCATGTGTTGCTGCAGGGGGGTACTAGCGGGGTGGTCAACACACGTGTGGCGGGGTAAGGGAGGGTAGATGCTACAACTTTCGATTTCCGGCCTAGGATCTTTGAATGCTATTTTTCTTGGGCACTGACTCAACACTACATACCTAGGTACTTACCAAGTAAAGGCTTTCGCATTCGCTTTACTTATAGTTGTACATAGCAAGCGACTAGACCGAAATAGGGGCAGTACTACCTTATTGGGAAGCGGTGTATGTAGTGACTACCTGAATGGGATAGTGGGCGCAAGTGGCTTAGACTAGTCTTGGCACCATTGACTGCCCCAGGAAAGCGATTAAACTTTCTTTGCTTTTTGCCTATATACGAAGGGGCATCGTGCCAACCAGACTACCTTTTTGCGGGGGGGCTGTGCCAATCAGACTCGCTCCCTGCACAATACCGCACTTGTCAGATCTCGGAACAAGTGTCTCTTTGTGGGACTTTTTTTGTAGTTCGTGGTTTTCTCTCGTAGTCAACAGCATTACAGTATTTTGACAGCGGTACTAATAACCAATATACTTTACACTCCTAAGCCCACGAACTCCCAATCATCAACAATGGCAGCCGGTGGGGTGGCAACAGGACATTATAAGGTGGTACAAGGAAAGGAGTTGAGGGCGGCAAGGATTACAGAAGTTATGGAGTTCATAAAATTTAAAGGTCGAGGATTCCGCAATATCTGGGAGTTTTTACGTCACCTCTTTACCAGTCAGAGCACGAAAGCGATTAGAGATACCCAGGGTGATTTTTACTGCAAGGGGGGGTTTGAGGAGATCCTAGGGATCTGGCTTGCAAATGAGGGAAATTGTGGGACAGCTGTGGTTGCGCTGCCTTCAGCTGGTCGGGTTGCAAACGTCGCTCCATGGAACTACCTTGACGCTGCTGGTGAAAAAGGATAGGGAGCATAAATTGGGGAAGCGGAGGTTAAGGGCAGTCTTGTAGTCTTGAATTCGCTGTTGGCGTTGTTGTACGCTCATAGTCAGCAGGCCAATGCGTGGGGGTGTTCTACAATTCGAGCAGACTACCTACAGCGAATTGGAATTGATGTGAATTATTCAATTGGTGGTTGCATACTCCGTATCCATTCCGCCAATTAGGATATAGTTCACCAATATGCTTCAGCTCACATACCATAGCTTTCATTCTTGCAATGTATTTCTCTATTTTCTCATCATCGTGCATTCTGATACTGTCAAATTTTCGGCACTGAGTGGGCTAAAGCAGCTGGGCTGTACTCTAGACTAGATATTAGTTGATCTAAAGTTGCTATGCTGAATGCTATGTTGAACTCTTGGTTGATTATGAGCACATGGTTGCTATGAAAGGTTACAGTGCCTGGGAAGTGGTCAGCATACCGGCGAATGAAATGACTTGTGAAGCCTAAAAAAGGGGGATATAGAGCTATTGGAGACCTCCCTGTAGGTGTTGAGGATGCTCTGGGGGGCGATAATATAACGGGTTGAAGGGTGGGGGTTGAGGGTACAATAATAAGGCAGACCTAATCCATTCAATGATTTATTCTCAGAATTGCACATTTGCCCAGATTTGTGTCCCTAGTTGACACTTTGGGATTTTACCATTTTGAAGCCTCCTCCATGAATACTAATTTGACACAGATATAGGTGCTAGGTGAACACCTCCTAGTGATTATAGCTTCAATTGCCTGATATTTGCCCTTAGATGGTAGGTAGAGGGGCAGGGGGGTCCCCGTAGGGGCGTCATACTGGAAGGGTTGATATTGAGTATTGGGTTAACTTGGTCAGGATGTAATGGCAACCATGTTGTAGAACGTAGGCATTTCCATAGGTCTCAATTTAGCTGGAATAGCCTCCGACTACAATGTCCTCATGATATCACGAAATCTTGCTTGAGAGGATGAACAGGATACATGCATCTTACCGTGCACGTGCATCCTTAGTTAGGTAGCCAATGGTACTGCACCTGTCTAACTATAGCCTACTGTACATATCCATGCGTCAACTGCGCCAATAGGCAGACGTCCAGATGACCGACGACTATATGGTCTTGTCCTTCGAAAGCCCCACCCAGACTTGTTAACTGCATTTGGTTTATTAAATCGACACGAGGACTACAACGACTGCCCAATACTTTGTATCCAACATTCAAATTTTGAAAGCCTTTAATATTACCAATGTAGAGTCCGAATGACCAGATATTGCCTTTCAATATATTACACTGAGAAAAGCAGCTCGCCGTACCGCACTAAGCTTACATCTGGAGGTTTGTCTAGCCACTCCTGCTATTTGTCTGCACTATTTGGGGGGAGCGGGATTCGACCCAGGTCAGCCAGCTGCGCACTGCCCACTGCCCACTACAGCAGCATCCCTCCGAAGTGGAGAGTGGCAAAGTGCCTATTCGACTTTGTGTTGGATGAGGTAGGTCGGCTATTGAAGGAGAAACAAAAGATATTAAGGCGACAGGAATTGAAAAAGGCGTTCCCACATTTAGTGGTGGAGAAAGTGGAAATGGTTATTATGCCGATTTTTACCTTTGAATTATTAGATTCACCTCAACCACTGCGCCAGGGAATAAGAGGAGTTTGTTACATTCCACTCAGCAAAAAATGAAGGTTACAGGGGAAGAACTGATGGAAATCTTGGTTGGGTGTGGCGGTGATCAAGTGTTACAAGAAAGGTTACATGATGCTGGGAGAGGTTGATGTACCAGCCGAGGATTTCACATGGGCGTTGCCATTATATTGGGTTAGTTGCATTGTATGATGTGCCGCTGCATCTTAAAGGAGCATCTTGGGGGTATAGATCATCCGGGAAGTTTAACGTCCTTTAATACTATTCTGGATATTGAGAGTATGGATGAAAAGGCGAAGGATTTGTGAGCATGTATGCTGACACTGATTGAGAGGTCGCTGTGTGGGGTATTGTTGGAGTTCCTGTTATTGGAATTGAGTTGCAAAAACAACCAGGAATTGAAGACCTGGGTGAGTTGGGGTGTGTTGGTGTGGGATAATGGCGGGGCTTCTGTGGCTTCTGTGGAGATAGTTGGAGGATTCTGACGATGTAGCCAATTCTGATCCACTCTCTCCTCACAAACATCCGCCTATGCCATCGAACCTTCCTCCAGAGCTCTCCAATGAGCTCACATCCCAATACTCCAGAAGATATACCGAACAAACTACCACTGAGCAACAGATCAATGGCGGAGGAATAGCGCATTCAGCTAGATGAGGTCAAGGAATGTTCAGAATGGACGGTTTATCAACACAATCTGTATGTCGCACATGCAAATGGATTTAACCATCAGAGCAAGGAATGTAACTTGTATCAAACAAGAAGACAAAGAGGAATGGAGTCGACTTAAGACTGTTGCGAAGTGTAATCAATCACGTGAGCATGGGAAATCATGTTAGAGGGGAGTGTCGTTCGGAAATCATGGGGAGTGTCGTTTGTTGGATGATACGTAGGGGAACAAACAGAACAATAGGGGAATGGATGTCTCAGACTTCTCCCATAATCATCACACTGCGAACAGTGGATTATTGTTGCAAAGACAAATATCCTTAGCTATAGGGTTCAAGCCAACAAAATTCAAATTCCATCAGCTCTCCCGGTATCTAGTGTACTCCATCCAAACCCAGTGGAGAATCGAACATGGCTTCAACTACCCTTCTGACGCTGGTAGGCGCTTCGCTGAAGAGTACACCTTCAAGCCAGATTTCGATGGTTATACCGAGGCTGGTAATCCTATGGATATTGCTGATGGATATCCCACTTTCACGCCCCCAGAAAGGACCCTACCTCCGACCGTTGAGCACGAGGTTCCACAATATCAAAAGGCCGGGATGCACCCTTCAACTGTTTGGTTCAGTCAATGATCTAGTGAATGCCGCAGAGCCTTCCCTGGGAGTTGCATCAGACACAATGATGAGTGGTTAATCTAACTTAACATTTGTCCAAACTTTACCAATTTTCTTAATGAATCTCTTTTATGAATTTCTCTTCTGAATTGCGTTATATTGTCACTGGCTTGTGGAAGTTGGCAGCCTTAATACAAATGTCACTCATTTTAGTGTGGATGATGGACTTGACAGGGTTCGCTTGTTATGCAAGGAAAGTTAGTCTGGCGGGCAGTAGAAGTGCACCAACAAACTGGCCAATAGAGAGGGGCTAGAGTTGGTCAGGATAGAGGAGATTAAATAAAACTGGGGAAAGACCAAAAACTTGCAGCTTGCAATGCAGATGTGCCTAGAGGGTCATAAAATGGCCACAAAACAAACACAAAGAAAGTAAACAAAAGTACTAACTATAGGACGCAAAAAGAAAACACCTAATCAATCGAGATATCCCGCCACCTGGTCAGTCAGAGCAGTTCCCCAAAGCCTATATTCTCACTGCAGTTGTGGATATTTTGCTGAAGCTGAATCCCCTGGGGTTGGGGTCTTCCACTTATTGATGGTATTCACAGCATCTCCTGGGGTGACATGTATTTTCGGAGGAGTTCTCGACATTCGTCAGAATTTCCGAGATCAACGGATAGGGCCCAGTCAAGGGCCGTTTTCCCCGCATTGTCGCATATGTTGGGATCGGCTCTTCCGGATGCCTCAAGCAGGGACTTCACTATTCTAAGATTCACTCCAGATGGTGTAGTAGGGGGCCATGAGCTACAAAGATATAGTGAATCTCCTGTAACAAAATATGACAGCGCTGTACGGCCGCTTGAATCTCTGGCATTTCGATCTACTCGAGGGTGGGTGAGAAGCACGTCGGTGAGGATGTGCCCATAGTAGGCATAATGGCCCCCACGCAGATATTCTTTGGTACTAATGAGAAGGGGAGTATCACCAGCGCTGTCTATTGGGTTGGCATCCACTCGGGGGTCTCCTAGGAGTACTTTGGCTGACTCTGCATGTCCATATTTTGCAGCAAGAGCTAAAGGCGGATAGCCATCCGTACCCCCATCATTTGGATCCACTCGGGGGTCTGCTAGGAGCTCTTTAACTGCCTCTGTATGTCCACATGTTGCAGCAAGAGTTAAAGGCGTATAACCAGCCCTACTCTCGTGATTGGGATCCACTCGAGGGTCTCCTAGGAGCACTTTAACTGTCTCTGCATGTCCACATATTGCAGCAAGAGCTAAAGGCGTATAACCATCCCTACTCTCGTGATTGGGATCCACTCGGGGTTCTCCTAGGAGTAATTTAACTGCCTCTGCATGTCCATAGCTTGCAGCAAGAGCTAAAAGCGTATATTTACCCCTAATCTCGTGATATAAATCCACTCGGGGGTCTTGTAAGAGCACTTCAAGTACCTCGGTATGTCCACGTCTTGCAGCAAGAGTTATAGGCGTATAGCCACTCCCATTCTTGTGATTGGGATCCACTCGGGGGTCTTGTAAGAGCAACTTAAGTACCTCCACTTCTCTGGTCTCCACAGCAAGATGCAGCGGCGTGTCTCTACTATATATGTCTTCTAGGGTGGGGTCAACCCTGCGATTGGAGAGTAGAGCCTTGGCTGCATTGGTCATTTTCCCTTGGATAGCATACATGAGGGGGGTTTTCGGCGACTCGCTGCATGTGAAGTTAGGATCAAGTTCTGCCTCACGCAATAGAATCTCAATAACGGCACGGTGACCCCCAACAGCAGCATATGAGATTGCTGTTCGCCCATCTCTATCGTAGGCATTAAGATTCCCTCTTCGGATATTGTCAGTGGCTAGCAGCTGCTTCGTGATCTTTGCGTTCCCGTGCCAGGCAGCGTGCATTAGCGGTGTGACCCCATGGACGTCCACGCTGTCAACTTCAGTTTCCTTGAATTGCAGGAGCTGTTTTACACAAAGGTCATGGCCCCGAACAGCTGCCCATGTCAATGGCGTCCAGCCTTGCTTATCCTTGATATCCAGCTCCCCCTGGCTGACAGTGGTAGCCATCTCTTCCAAGATATGTTGTTCTCCGAAGTATGCTATGCAATGCAGTACTAGCATGGAATTGTGGGTCTGCTGACCAGTGCTCGTGTACACGCGGGAATGGTAATCACCCCACTTGATTGAACAAGAGCTAGAGCGGTATATGTCTCGAGCCATGGATATATATATCATGGCACAAGGGCAAGATTCTGTCTCTGTTGATGTTAACCACTCCATAGCAAGAGATCTAATTGAAGTGTCGTAACCCTCGCGCACATGATTGCCCCATTCTGATGAGGCATACTCGAATAGGGGGAATTCTGATTGGCACATGCAGGCCTGTTCCCATGGCATTCCGTCAGGATAATACAGGTGATAAGCCGGAACGATACCCCCATGGTACCTCTGGCAACACGCACAACTGCCAGCCATCCCAAGCGTCATAGACTGGCAAAAACGAAGATATGTTAAACATGTTTTGGCAATTAATCCATGACCCGTATGAATGTGGAATATGTTCACTTCAGGATCATTATCATTTTGCAAAAACTTCTGTAAAGAGTAATGAACCAAACGAGCTGTGGAAGTCCCTTCACCAATGGTTACCAGACCCATACAGCAAGCCAAAAGAGTTTTGGTTGAGCATACCCGGCTGATATCGAATGGTTCCCCGGCGGAGTCTATTCGCACGGCCAGTGCATGTGAGATTTCTGTCACACTGAGTGGACGACTGGCTAATGCAACCCAGTACAGTGCTGTCATTCCCTGGTTTGCCCTGGTTTTTGGTTGCCTTTGTATTCGGTTGATTGTCTGCATATAAGCTGCATGAACCCCGGTAGGCAAGGTCTTAAGCGCATCTTCCCTATGACCGACAGACGGTTCGTCCAGGATACTCTGGATATGTAAAGCTGGAAGTAAAAACCTAAATATTGACACCATGTTAGTCTGTAGCCAATATATACCTACGTGAGGGTGCCACTTAGCTACATACATGCCGTCCGACTTCTCAGTGATGGTATCAAGAATTTTCTGCTTCAATACTTCGTTCATGGCTGATGGGTCCTGGTCCTTTTCCTCGATGTAGTGTAGCAAAAAGTGCTTGATGTCATTCGCAGATGCCGTAATTTCTATTTCGAAGTGACTAGATGTCAACGGCTGCGGTAGGCGCTTGCAAAGCTGTTGATCCACTTCAGGCTTCACAGTTGGGCGTCCTGTAAGAAATATAGAAGCGTTGCTACCGGCTTGATGAACCAACTCTCTCAGCGAATGTAACACGGTTCTTTGGGCAGCCAGTTCCAGCTCATCGAGTGCATCAATACAAATGAACCCCCACTGAGGCCCTTGCAAGACGGTAGTGAGCATCATGACTGCTTCCTCCAGCTGCAAACTAGTGCCTTTCTTCTCTGCATCATCGAAAGACGCTATAATCTCCAACGGAATATCTTCCAGATTGAGCTGGCTGATGAACTGTGCTAGAAGGCTACCAATTAAACTAGTTGCATTCTGGTCTTTCTTATCATGGTAGTCGCAGTAGAAATATGCAACCCCAATTAGACCAACATGCCCGTTCGGATGCTTTGCAGAATTTTCCAGGTGATCCACCACGATAGAACTAGGATACTTGAGTAAGAACCATTGCAATTCCAGATTGAAAAAGGAAAGGGTTAGTAATACCTCATCACGGTTTTCCCCGCGCCAGGCTTGCCATAGCAGCATAGAACTTGCTTCCCATTCCGGTGTTCGTTGCCCCTATCCCGCCATTCTATGAATCTCTGGTCGTTTATCAACCAACCCCCAGTGTTGTCAAGCCGAGTAGATCGCACATCCTGATGGCGCTTCCAAGGTTGCAGTTGTGATAGCCAATTTAGTAACCGTCGGCGTTTCTCGTCTTATTGATAACAAGTTCAATCTATTAATAGTGATGTCACTGACAATTGGCAGAGATATAGTACCTTGTGCCCTTCTCTCCAGACCACTTGAGAGCTTGCTCATGTCCGAACCAACCCCTCGTGTCAAAAGGTCCAAAGTTCCGTTCAGTGTATCCTGTATGTTTATCATCTCTCTACTAGTATCGAGGGTTGGAAACGCCAAAGCGAGGGATTCCAAGTTTTTCTTGAGGGCTGTGAGGCTCACCCCCAAATCAGTGGGTGCTTTTGATAATAGTGAGCTGTGTTGAAGAAGTGGTTAGCCATACGCACTTTGATCAACACATATGCCTAAATATTTATTAGCATAAGCAGTAGTAGCATCCTACCAGTTGTCAATTGTAAGTGAGAACGTAAATGTCTGAGAACACCGATGAAGGACCTCCATAAGCTCCACATATTCATCCTTTTCAAATGGCCATTTCAGACGCTGAAGTGAACCTCTTTTTGGTGTGCCCTCAAATTTTAGCTTTCGGTATAATGTCTCAACGTGATTCTTACAAATAGTGATAACCGAACAGAGTGCGGAAGTCTCCCGAAATCTGCCACTGCATTTGGTATTTGTTTCCTCGGCCTGTAGGAATTTTGTTAATTGCTCCAAAACATAGCTCAAGGATGATATTTCATTGAGAACGGAGCGGGCATCTTCTGGTGCGTTCTTAACTCCGCTGGTATAAGTCCGCAAAATGCGGGAGATTTCCAGTGTCTGAGCGAGTAACCCGGCAAGCCCTGTTGCAATAGTGATGGGATCCATCAACATATGTATCAATATATATGCTCTGGGAACGCCTCTTGAGACCGGTCAGTTGTGGGGGGAATAACCCCGCAAAATGGCGACAACATATACTAAGTAAGTATAGGGATGTGATCTGCACAACTACCTAGAGTAAGCCGCATCGCCGATCCATCGATGTCGTCTTTGCTTTTTTTTTGTTTGGAAGTCTATGCCTCTCATGTGCTCGATATCACGGGGGCTGCAGGAATCCACAAATGGGTTGTTGCAACAAAAGTGTCGAAAACCGGGTGCCTAATATGGGCAACTGGGAAGGGTAAAAGTGCTGGAATTCGCTGGCAATATTAGATTGATAGCACTAGATACCATAGCATGAAGTCTATAGCGAAATCTATGATAGCTTCACCGTTGAACATACTCCTCCTTACCTCTTTAACAATTCCTCCGTTCATAACCTCGTAATCTTACATATACGCCTATGGAGCCTGAGGCTATGAGATCATTGGTGTGGTGTTGGGCAGTGCAATCATTGTGCTGGCATGATACACCACTGCACTGTGATACAGTGCGTAGGTGAAAGTTATGGCGCGTTGGCGCATATAAATATGCAGGGGGGCGCGCCATAACTTTCACCTACGCATTGTATGTAGTACATATAGTTTTACACCATTAATGTCCACCCGTCATCAGTTTTACATTAAAATCCTCACATTTGAACAAACCATAAAAGGTTAAAGGAAGCATGGAGGAAGTTTTACCTCTGGACCTATCGTAAGAATATGTATCCTTCTGATATTCTAAGAAATCTGGCCAATTGCAATGTACAGAGAGTTGATAATACGGGCGGCGTGGTTGCCATGTATGTACTTACTTCCTCATGCAAATTTGTATGGCAATACCTTGTACCCATGCTTTCTCCAACTTGCAGTAGCCCAGGACATTATTTGAGTGGAGAAGAGGGGGAAATTCGGTAGGGTATGTATCTTAGATAATACATATGCTTCTAGAAGCACTAAGGCTGTCTTGACGAGTTTTAATAGATTTTCCATTCCTAGTGGTTTTGCTGTCACTTGCCCGATATTTGACCCTAAGTGATGGGTAGAGGGGCGGGGAGGTCCCCGCAGGGGCGTCATACTGGAAGGGTGGTTATTGCGTATTCGGTTGCCTTTCGGAGAATGTGAGGGTAACCATGTTGTAGAGCTTAACCAATTCCATAGATTACTTTTGCCGGTATAGCTTCTCCCTTCAGTGCTTGCATGATATCACCAGATGTCGCCCGAGCTGGTGAAAACAGGGATGCATATGATGCGTGCATCCGTAGGTACTAGTAGCCAATGGTATTACTGTAACAGCTGGAGCAAACTTCAGGGTAATATCCTCGTCCCAAGAAAATCAGGCCAGTAGAAAGTTGGCCCTACTCCGTATGCTAAGATGATCGGCAGATGCTGCATTACAGCGACGTGGATGGCACAATGCTACAGCAAACGTCATGCTGTTCATATTTTTGCAGTGGGTGATATGGTTGCACCCCCCCATATTCTAGCAGCGCTGACCCAACGCTAGACAATACGTAGAATTGTAGTACTAAAGAATTTCGCATTCGCTTTACCTACAGATAGGGACCAAAAGTAATGGCTCACTCTGGTAATTCCAACCACTTTTCTATCCCCACATCACTCTATTCTCTCAACCACACCATGCCAACCGATCAAGATACAGGCAAGCGACGTGAATGTACTATAGTGGAGAGGGTAAGGGTGCTAGAAATGAGTGCTCAGAGGTTTTCTCAGCGCGGTATTAGCAAGCAGTTAGAGATTCCGAGAACCACAGTGCGGTGAATCATTAAAGTGTGGAAGACAGGTCAGAAACTTCAGTCCATACCATGCATTGGTCGTCTCATCTAGGAAAAATTTGGAGGTGATAGGAGATAGAGCTCCAAGTCATACTTTTAAGTATACTCGGGCCTATTGACTCCAGCATGGAATTCACAGATTACTATGGCCAGCAAGTCCACCAGATCTTAACCTCATTGGGAATGTTTGGGCTTTGTTGAAGAATAATCTTCGCCGGTAGTGGAGGAACCCCTACAAGCGCCCTCATAATGAACGGGAGCTTATCGTAGCTGCGCAAGCAGCCTGGAGTGACCTCCCTTGGTCTCGCATTTATAGCTGGTATCATAAGATACAGCTTGGTGGCAAAAAAACTCATACCCCTTGCATAAACGGCCAGAGCATGTAGCGCGCTTGAGACATCTATAGCGGCTATCACAAATTCAGTGCATGTCCTACTTCTCCTGAATACTCAGTATATATATATATATATCATAACAATATTGTGAGGTACGTTCCATCATTCAGGAATACTTTCCTAATACCCTCCATAATCTCAACTATGTCAACCTTCACTCCAGATACCCTTATCGAAGCTGCGTAGAGACTCGAGACATCTGTATAGTGATAGCGCTAGCGAATACCTCGCCGTACGGTAACAGAAAAGGGGCAGGGTCATAGCACTTCCACGACGTGAAATAAATGCTCCCTGAGTTCCCTCCACATCTCATGTCTTCTTCATCTCTCGTCTTCTTTATTATTCCCCATTACAATTGCAATGCCACGCCGCCGTGCCCCCTCCATCCGCCGTGCCCTCCTCACCCAGCAGACCTCTGGCCCCTCCACCTCTGGCCCCTCCACCTCTGGCCCCTCCACCTCCAGCAACCCGCGAACTCGCGGTCACATGGTCAACAGGTATGACCCCTATTGTCATACTTAGCTGGGCTTTCTTTTTCTCCTAAGTTGTTACCTTGGTTTTCGGCGATTTTCCAAAGTCATTGTCACAGGGTAACAATGATCGACGCATTGAGGAAATGTCCTCCCCACTGGAGAAAACAGTCCGCCGGCCGACTGCCAGTGCGCATACCCCTGCGCCTTAAGAAGGGAGTGACCTCGAGTCTTGAAAGTGTGGTCGGTGGTGATCAAAGAATACCATTTGTGTACTTCTGGGAGTATTTGGGAGCCCGGCTAACTGAGACAGCTTCACCGAGACACCGTCACCACACTACCGTTTCCGTCACGGCTCCCTCTTTTACCAATCACCACCACTACCATCCGAAGCCTCCACAGATGTGGACGTATCACCCCCCAGCCACCAGAGTAAGTGATCTTGAACTACCTGAGGTGCTTGAGTGACTGACTGACTGATATTTCCTCTTGCCCCCCCCCCGAGTGGTCCCTCCCTTCGTGGGAGGCGCAGTGTCAAACGGCGGTTGAGAGATCGACGGCAGCGACGTGCTGAGCGGCAGCGGGGCCGTGGAGATGCGGGTGGAGAAGTGGGTATGGACAACCGGGGTGGGATATTTGTGGCGGGAGATATGTACTTTTCTAAGTGTAAAGTTATCCCGAAATAGAGAAAATAGACTTGTGAACTCCGTACTATAAGGGGACAAGGTAGTATTGGTATGTTATTGGGCTAGATCCATTAGCTGAACCCATGTCATGCAAG
>Ga0307514_10003252_pt1 | contig 15849 bp, 17 predicted proteins | sample 16_EM_MG_FD_203088 | JGI IMG/M metagenome (GOLD analysis project Ga0307514, IMG submission 203088) | Populus trichocarpa ectomycorrhiza microbial communities from riparian zone in the Pacific Northwest, United States - 16_EM | ecosystem: Host-associated > Plants > Roots > Unclassified | place...
AGGGAGCGCTTTCTTGCTGAGCGAGAGATACGTAGTAAAGACAGGGTGGAGCAGGAAGATTGGTAGGCCACGACACAAAACAGGGCGCATGCAAAGTATCGGGTGAGGGAAGCCCTGGTGATCTACCCAGTGTGTCGCATACTGCGATGGCGGCGGTTTACTAAGCAAAGTATCCTTAATACCTAAGGGTAGTGATGTTGAGCTTTCCACAATAGTCCATCCAATGAGGAAACATGCCTGGCAACTGGCCCCTCGCCGCTTCGATCCGCCAGATAATACCATCGACGGTTAGCTCCACCTCGGTCGTCGCGCTATGCTTAGCGAGGTAGCCATTGTACCCATCTTGAAATTTCTTCAAGTATGAGTCAATCCCCATGAGCTTGGCGTCCAGGCTTCTGATATCCTTCGCGACTCGCAGTTTCTCGAGTTGTTTCTGGACCCGGACAATATCTATTGGGACCACACCACGCCGTTTTTCTTCCTTTTCATCTGCATTGAATTTGGCGAGGGATCCGCCTGTTGCAGGACTCAACATATCCAGAAAATCCTCTACCACCGCGTCTAATTTACCCCGATGACGGACAGTCCTTTGTTTTTTGGCCTCTCGACCACTTTCCCTCGTATTTTCGTCATCAATGTTCGAAGCGGGGCGTTTGGGAGGCATAGCGTGGGTGGTCCAAGTGATAACAAACACATTTATTATCGTGATCAGCTTAATCTCGAGATCAAGTAAATCTTAGCCGTTGGCTCACCCCAGAACAGGACCCGTAAAGTATAGAGAAAATGATGTGTGGCGGCCGCATTAGCGCTTTGAACATACCAAGAGAATGATGGTACAACCGTGCATGGAGCCCGGGAAGCTCGAGAATCGACCGTATAAGGTCCACAGGTGGTACGGACTTTGGAGTCAGGAGAATTTAAGCGTATTCCTCCACATTCTCGCAGAAGTTGCGTTTGAAGGTGCTAGCGCAGACCACGCCACCGTTTGGTTGATAGTTCCAGCCAATAAACATATGGATCAGAAGGGTCAGCCTGATGTATAAGATCTCGAAGTAAGGCTCAAAGGTGTCGGATTTTGGAAATGGATTGCTAGCTGGGTATATAAGTAGAGCCGTATTATTCGTGTATCCTTATGTGTTTGTAGCGGGCCCCAACAGACACGGTGTTTTGCTCGTATTCGCATGTGCCAGCGGAACGCGAAATTCGACAAAAGGTGTGCAAAACCAATATGATACGACTTATGAATGTTAGTTGCGGCAGGAGGGTTTCCCAGACGGGATCCATCTCTTCTTCGAGGATGCACTCGTCTCTCCTATACTGAGCACTGTCAAAGACGCAAAACCCAATTTGTCTACCAGCCTAGCTACGCACACCGTCTCTGCGACGGTACACAAGCTCAAGGGCTGGCCGCTCAAGGAGGTGACCGCCTGAGGACAGTACTCTTCGGAGGCGAGCTGCAACCAAGACACAACCCATAGTCGTTGCTCTCCTTGTGAACTTCGTTCGAGAAGGCGGTGCGACAGCGATCTCCGTTTTGGGCTTTCCAATTCGATGGAGAAGTTCCACAAGCTATTTGAAGAGCTTGACCTTTCAGGATGGAAATACGGCAGCTCCCACCGGACTGCACATATGCTGAGAGCCATCTCGGCGCCGCCAGAGTCCCTCCTCGGAGATGCTGAGTTGCGGTAGCAACCACCTTACGAAGGCATATAGGATGGAGGCGCTTTATATCGCCAAACCAGGTAGATTCGAGGCCATCTACTTACCGAGTGAGGAGTCGCACATTGGGTCGAAGGTATTTTGACTGGACATGATCAAGGATTTCCATTTGCATTTGCCAAGGTTGTACGAGGCCAGGTGGGCTATGTGTGAGACGTGAACAATGAGAAAGACAGTCATAATCATTCGGTCATTCTTGCTATGCTTGACGTATTAGGTCGACGTTTCTTGCTCTGGATGCTATTCGTGAATGTACACCCCATAAAACATGTAAGGTTGTGATCCCAGCGGCATGGACAGCGATCGCTTGGTCGAGTCTATGTTGACCCGCGGCCGCCGAGTGTTTTTGAGCCGCCGTCCGCGTGCTGCAGGGAGCCAAGACGCGCAAAATGGTTCCAAAATTCCTCTCTAGACAGCTTAGCAAGGGTGATATACTTCTTTCTGCCGTACTGGCCCCTTTCTGACGTTCATTAGACATGGAGAGGCGAAAGCTCATCAAAGAAGGTCAGTGGATTCCGCAATCCACCGGCCGTTCAATGAATGACTAACGCTGCATGGACTACAGCCAAGTCAGCATGGGATTGGTACCTTGAGGCAACTGCAATCACCGACAGTGAGCGTGAGCGCGAGGTCGTCGAGAACAGTGATACGATACTCATTTTTGTAAGGACATGTAGTCGTATGTTTTCCGCTTCTCTGACTCTTTCATAGGCTGGTCTATTCGCTGCGTTCCTCAGCGCTTTTCTCATTGAAACATTAGGCCGATTGGAGGAGGATCCTTCAGAAACCGTCCGCGACATTTTAATTTACCAAACTCAGATGATGAGGAACAACACACTTGGACCCTTTGTTCCTCAACCTTTTACCCCAACCCCTTCCATCATCACCGTCAACATCCTCTTCTTCACCAGCCTGGGCGTCATTCTGGTCGCGGCGTTCATTGCCATGCTTGTCAGAAGTTGGATACGCGAACTTGACAGAGGCTTAGAGGCCATTTCGGATCCGAAACGGCGTGCACTTGTCAGAGAGTATAGGAATCAAGGTCTATTGTTTTGGAAGCTTCCTCAACTTATTGCTGCCCTTCCAATCCTCATCTACGTCTCTCTCCTGCTGTTCTCTGGCGGGCTTGTGATCTTCCTTTTCCATATCCACAAACCCTTTGGTGTGGTCGGACTTGCGGTCTTTCTCTGCGCCGCGAGTTTCTATGGAGTCACAACGATCATAGCCACTCTCGACTCATCCGCTCCCTTCCGTTCGCCCATCTCCAGAGCACTCGGTCTGGCTTATAGGAGAGTATATACTTTCTTCCCTTGCGAAAGTTGGCGTCGCACCATCGCTACGTCATTCTCCGACTACTCTCCCGTGCAGAGGCTGATAAACCTCACTCGAAGGGTGCTTTGGTGGCGACCATATTCGGAAGCTTATATCATTGGGAGTACCAAGTGCGATAGGGCCAATCTCACAGAACTTCAGCTATCAACTGCAGCGCTCAATTGGCTCTTTAAGCACGATAGAAGACCTGAGGTTCATTACTCCCTGTTTATGGAATCGCAGGGCACCATCTATCGAGCCACGCCTGGTCATTGGGGCAAGGTTTTTAGAAAGGCCATTCCTCAGTTCTCTGAGCTGACATTGGAAGAAGCTAGGTGCATTGCTACTGCACTCTGTAGTAGGGGTCTTTTTATCCTTAGCCATCGTGCGACGTATTCCCAATACGCGTCTATGACAGCAACAGTCCTAGCTGAATCTCCGCAACCATGGGATCACCTCATATCGAACCTGATGATGGTACGCGCACATCACGATGGATACGAGCCATCGATCGTAGCGCAAGAGACAAACGTTCTTTCCGCGATTCAAGCAAAGCGGCTCACGCAAGAGCAAACGTACCTTGTGATCGACTCGCTTATTCTAGCCTGGAGAGATCTCCATCGTACAAAAATACCCCGAGTTTCTACGACTCATACGCAGGAGCGGGCCGCCATCATTCGTATCCTAGCGGCTCTACTTTTTGGGAGACAGGTTAACCGGTTCACAAATAACCGTGACTCGTACGACGAATATGCTATCGTTGACACAATGGTTAATGCTCTGGTCATTTTATGCCAAAATGCTGGAGAGGACCATTATGCCCTCCGGACATCAGATTTTTATAGGCGGGACGAGTTGTTTGCACCATGTCATCACGACATGCGATATCAAGAACTCCTTTATCTCCGGAAACCTTCTGTCCTCGAGTCCGTCTTCTCCGATATGCGCCGTGAAGATCCATGTCGTATCTTATCCCCCGAATACCGCGAGTTCGGGCTGTCTTTCCTCTTCTTCCTTCAAGAATCGGGTCGCTACCTCCCACACGCCAAGTCTATCAGCGACATTGTTCGCCACGAGACGTTCGACTGGATATCCTCATTAACCACATATACTGCTGGGAAAACCTGGGATGGGGATATCAAAGTGTCCTTAACGCTGGGGTTAACCCTGCTGAGAGGTTCACTTGTGGACCACGCCTCTGGAGGGAATAATTTTCAGTCTCTTGCGGCTGAGTACTTTTCTGAGTACGATGGGTACCTCAGTCGCACAGACGCTCCAATAGATCACAAAGTCTTAGAGCTGGTCAGTGTACGCCGGATGAACCAAGTGCCGGCGGTGGAAAGATGGAGATGCTGGTCGGAGGCCTCAAACTTGGTCGATCCTTGGCTGGCCCTTCATGCTGCGAACGTTACTTTACAACAGGCACAGTTAAGGTCATTGCGTCAACTGCAATGGTCCGATAACCCTGCTCTCGATATCATAGCACACGATCGACTGGACCTCTATGACCTGCAAACTGTCGAAGTTGAGGCACCACTCGTTCAATTGTTCCTCTCTTTCCGCTCGTTTTCCGTTGTTCGACGAGCATTTGGTTACCACATCAAAAGTCTCTTGACATCAACCGCCTCCTTGTCCACTCATCAAACGGCATGGGCTGCCTACGACCCCACATTTGAGAACTCAATACCAGTAACGTTCAATCCGGATCTTACTGCCATAGAACTCTCTGAGGGCTGGTCTTTGCTGAAGGACCAAATCATGAACTCATGGGACGACCTTCCTGGCGCGTGGCGCCAGGTTTTCTCGTCCGAATTCCTCAAGCTGCAAGCTCCGACTAACACAGAAGCTTCGATGGAACCTCAGGACACGCCAGACAAGAGTACTAGTGACGGTGCCCCTCATAGTGTACTTCTGGAAAGTCGGGGCGGACTTGACTGGATGGAAATGCTTTGGAGGAAGGTGGTGGACCCATCACTCCAGCAAGTGCGTATAGAGAGGGTTGAACAGCCCTGGGACGGACTGATGGAGGTCTGCAATGGCATCTATCCCGAACGAATGAGCAACACGGAGACTACAAGGGAGGTACTAGAACTAGATACAGACAGTAGGAGCGGCAAGTCAGGAGCATCAGAGCATGCTATCAAGCAGATTCTTGATGTATTGGAGACACTACTGGAGGCCGCGCCCCGAAGTGCGCTGCCTACTGTATTTGTTGAGCGGCTTCGTGTCTCCTGTCTAGTTACAGAGGGCCGCCTCAAAGCACCTGATACAGCATCACGCATTGAAGGACTTCTCAGTTCGCATCTTCCGACGCCAATTATGACACCAGTGCCCACATCTAACCGTATATTTCGCTTTGATTCATCAGCGCTCAGCATTCCCGTTTCGTTCAGCGGAGACTCGTTATGATTTGTTGAATATGATAGGACCGTATCACTTTAGTGGACTTGACTAGTGCATGATTGTAGTGTATGTACACGCTGTTCACACCAATGCGATGCAACAATTACTCCTCCACGCACTAGCCTCGGGGTGTCTGCGTGATAACCAGCCGCCAACCGAGAGTACACCACAGAGTTGTCGATTTCAATATGATGCTTGCGTGTATCTGCGCCCTTCCCCGCGTTGCACGTGCACTTGCATCAAACGCGTCAGGCGCGTACGTCAAGTCAGGAAGACTGACTGCCTCGTATCTTCGACCCCAACCTCAATCCAGCTTTGCCTTAACCATGCCATCGAATCTTAAGGAGAAGTCACGAGCACAGAATAACGCTCTATTGGACATGGTCGCGTTTCTGATCGGAGCTGCATTCGACGTTCTACGCACGGTGCTAACTATCCTCAAGACACCAATGTATGTATATAATACTTCTATTATTATGATCGAAATCTTATGAACGTTCTCTAGCGCCATTTTACTTGCCATCTACATCGTGCTCGTGTTCTTTTCTTACTCTGCATCATTTCTTGCAAGCACAGCGTTATCTGCTCTCATGCCCCTCTGTTCCTTGCCTTTAATTGGGTCAAGTATCTCATTCTGCGAACTCCCCATCCAAGGGCAACCTCGATATCCTGAACTCATCGATCTGCAAACCCGCTTCGAGGGTATTATGGAGAGTTCTGCAACCAGTGCAAATCTTGCACTTGACATGAAGCAATCAGAAGTAGCCGTCCGTGATCTGAACACCTTGGTGCGGTTCTCACTCCCTCATATTATCGTCCTCGCCTCACACACTCTTAGGTCAAGGTGTCTAGTCTGCCCAGCAAAGAGATTCTATCTTCGTCACTAGATGAATTTGCGTCGTCGGCGAAAGAGGCTGGCCGTAAGCTTGCGAAACTGGGTTCAGGGGTGGGAGGCGCTGTAGATGCGTAAGTGAGCAAAGCGAGGGGTGAAACAAGGTTGAAGTAACACTATTCAGGATGTTGGCCATAGATGAGTATGCGGTGAAGTCGCTTGAAGCTATCGAAGCCAAGGAGTCCGAACGATCAGTATTCTCTGTCATCCTGTTTCCCTTTGGGGCGCCCTCAAACAGCAAAAGTCAGCTTATAGATACTTTCAATCAAGCAGCAGAGGTGATGGAGATGCAGCTGAAACGCCTGGTACGCTTTTGCCTCTCAAAGCAAACGAGCGACCAACAATTTGTCAGATTAACATGGCCACTGCAACCTCGATTGATTTGAATGAACTGGAGGAACAACTTGGGACCATTCATGATATTGTGACTCGCGAGGAGCACCAGAACAAGCTTCAAACAGACGAACTGGTCAGTTCAATACTTATGACGACTGAGACCCGATGCTGACAGGTCATGTAGCTGGCAAGACTTTGGAGTATCTTAGGAGGGAATCGCGTTGAACGAGCGAACTTCGACTCTCACCGCAAACTTCTTAGCCAACTTTCTGCATTCCGCGCACGTGCCGCTGCTCAAGTTGCTGGTACTATAGTACAACTAAACGTACTCTCCTCCGACTTGGATGAACTAAGAGAGCAAATAGCCCAACCGCTCTTAATTCCAGATCGCATTGTGCCAATTGAGGTACACATTGCGACAATTCGCAAAGGTGTCCAGAGACTCTCCGATGGCAGGGGGAAAGCTAAACGACGCGAGAGACAAGCTCTGCAGCGTGTGATGGATGGTAGCCCCCAGTATCCCGCGCTGGAACCTTAGGGTTGTAGCGCTGTATACGACGTTGACATATTTAATAGACTATATCATGTCATCTCTGCTGCTGTATGTACACATTTTATGTATCAGTTTTGCATTTGCCCTCGCGGCGCCGATCCCGCCAGAACGCGAGTTGTCGTTGTCAGTCTCCGATTATGAGCCTCAAGACGCTCTGTATGTCCGATCCGACAATAATTAATTAATCGTGCTGTCTGTCAGCCTGATCAAAACTTTTGTACCTAGTCCTTGATCGATAGTCCTTAATAGAATCCCTTCTTATTGGAAGAGACGGAAGTACAAATAGTGCAATGGTAATATGGGGTAGATCGAGGGTTAAGTGGTCAAAGTTCAGATACAAATAGAACCGCTCCAGCTGAACCTCAAAAAGAGGAAGGACGGTGTGATGGGTCAAGGCTGTCCCTTTTTTGGTTGAATTTGTGCTTGATACTCTACGAACAGCTCTAATGATCCTCGAGGTGGCTATGCACCGGTATAATACTTCTGAACGACAAAAGGGTTTCTTATGAAGCCTTCTAGCACTATCTTATTAGCCGTTTATGTCGTACTCAGATTCATAGTTTGATTTGCACCATATTCCGCAAGCTCTGTTATCTTCAAGTGCCTTTGCAAGCTTCCTCGCCGGCTTTCACTGGGGCCATTTGATGGAGTTGCTGGGACCGTCATACAACTAAAATGGCCCTCCGAAAAGCTGATCCGTCTAAGAAAGCTAGTGGCTGGGCAAATCTTCGCGTTCTATGTCGGGCTTGTTGAGATGACTTCAATCTGGCAACGACCCGCAAAGGTGTGCAGGAAACCTCCAAGGGAAGAGAAAGGCTCGAGCTACTTCATAGAGGAGTCATGGAGCGTATGACGGGCTATGATAGGTAGTGACCCTCAGTATCCCGCCAACAAATCTCAATCGGACGTACCCTTCAGCTGACGCGCACTTGCGTTTCCAGTGCTGTGACGAAGATGTGGACTGTCTCATGTTCTTGTACCCTGTTTATCTCATCCCGAGCGCGACGGTTTTGGTTTCAGATATGGTTGACCAAATAGGATTCTCTTAGAACCTGCATCCAGTCCCGAGTTATGGCCTTCTTCGGACAGGCGGCGGCAGCGGCGACTACAGCTACGAGCAGTGCAGACAAGGATATTGAAGTGTCGGATCCCCCGGCGGACTCTATCTCCTGTCTGAGTTTCTCAAATGCAACGGCAGGTGACTACCTCGCCGTTGGCGCCTGGGACAACAGTGTACCCTTCTCAGGCTACAAATGGAGTCAAGACATCTGCTGACACGTTATGCGCCCAGGTTCGGATATACGAGGTCGGCCCATCTGGACAGACGCAGGGCAAGGCTATGTACCCTCACGAAGGCCCTGTTCTGGATGTATGTTGGAATGGGAGAGACGGATCTAAGCTCTTTTCAGTAGGAGCAGACAAGGCCGCTCGTATGTTCGACGTATCGACTGGCCAGAGCACTCAAGTCGGCGTTCATGACGCCCCTATTAAGTGTGCACGATGGATCGACGCGCCTAGTGGTGGTATTCTTGCTACCGGGAGCTGGGATAAGACTGTGAAGGTGCGCTTGCAACTTCCTCCAGTACCGAATGATTGTTAGCTTACACTCTTAACTTTCGGCTCCCTATAGTACTGGGATTTGAGGAGCCCCAACCCTGTATCCACGGTCCAGATGCAAGAGAGAGTGTATACCATGGATGTACAGTATCCGCTGATGGTCGTGGGGACTGCGGAAAGGCATATCCAAATACTAAATCTCAACAATCCCACAACAGTCTTTAAGGTTCGCTGACTCGTCTTCTCCCTACGTTAGAGTGGATCCTGAGTGCTCCGTTCAGACAATTGTCTCGCCGCTCAAGTGGCAAACGCGGGTAGTGGCATGCTTTTCTAGCGGCAATGGCTTCGCTGTCGGCAGTGTAGAGGGAAGGGTGGCAATCCAGTATATCGACGAAAAGGTGGGCAAGCCTTCCAATCATGTCTTTAAAGTGGTCAGTTTGACCATTTGTGCAGGACGCGAGCTCGAATTTCTCGTTCAAGTGCCACCGACATGAGCAGTCTCCGGGTGCCAAAGAAAACCAACTCGTTTACTCGGTCAACGCCATTACTTTCCATCAGCAGCATGGCACCTTCAGCACCGCTGGTTCTGATGGAACCATCAACTTTTGGGATAAGGATAGCAAGACGCGCCTAAAGAGTATCTCAATTCCACAAGCTCTACCTTCTCTATCTGATTCCAATTTCTAGCCTTCGAAAAACAATCTGCCCCAATCACCGCCACTGCTTTTAATAAGACGGGTCAGATTTTCGCATATGCCATTGCATACGACTGGTCTAAGGTAAGCGTATAGTCTTAAACTAATCGCAGGAGATCATTGTCTTACGAACCATCAGGGCTATACTGGAATGCAGCCAGGCCACCCCAATAAAATCCTACTACATGCTTGTAAGGATGAAGAAATCAAGCGGAAACCTCGAAAGTAGGAAAGTATCATACGGTGTGGTGTCCTTCCGTGGTTTACACGACGTCACCGCCACTATCTATCTTACATATTGACCTTGCAATGTTCTGCTTTGGTGCAATAACTTCCCTCTTCCCTCACGCCTTGATGTCATCGGTTTCAAAATGATACCGTGTTATGAAAGCCTCAGTTATAGTCCAAGTGATTCGCGGCCACGTACAAAAAGCACCCAGACGGGATATATCTGTATAATCCGCCATCACATAGCATTGAATAAGGTGGCCGGTTCGAAGTCCAATGCATGCAAACCAGGTGAAATGCTCGTGATCAGAGGGCGCCTGTGTGCACCTTTAAGCATAACTTGGTACTTACTGAATCGCCTCAAGTTGCGTGCATTTCGAATGCAACGTCGACTCGATCATATAGCCTCGTGCATTACTCTCAGAGTAGTCAGCAAGGTAGAAGTTGAAATTCCTTGACATTCTGGCCAAGCTTTGGAGCGTACCCAACGAAAGTGAGGATCATCGAATCCAGCACCAATAAGACAAAATCCACAATAGATTATTAGGATTAGACAACAAAGTACAGAATCCATCGTCAGATATTTAAGAAAACAGGGAGATGAGCCAGTGACAATCAAAAACACAACCAAGAAAGGCCTCAGATCGATACTCGGACATTATCGTCGAATCCAGGATGCAGAATCATCAAATGAGTTTGAGGATTCATAGCTAGTGTTGAAGCTAGTGTTTCTCCCTTCCTTTGAGGTGGTATCGCCCGCGGTTGACGAGGCATAACCACTCACATTGCTCCTCAAGGAACCACCACTGCCCATCCTCTTGAGTTTGGCAACCTCACCTTTGATTGCCGACTTCCTCACTTCTTCCTTCCGCCTCTCGTCCTGTAGCCCTTCAAAGCTCTTAACAAGATCTCGCACGCTGCCTGAGCTGCCCTTGTGATTCAATTTAATCTTCGGAGGCGGGCGAACCGAATCAGGTGTTGGGACATGTTGGAGCTGAACCTGGTCTTTGGGGTGCACAACCTTTTCCGGCGACCTCGGAGGGGCTGGTTCGATATGCTTGAGCGCGTCGCGGTCCCCATCAGAAACAGGAGGGAGGACGGGGTATGACTTTATGGGATTCGGAGTGGACTTCTTCGCAGAAGATTGCGGAGTACGTGTAAGGAACGAACCCATCCAATCCCAGACGCGTTTGCTTGAGGAGGACGGTTGGTCGCGTATGGCCGGCGCAAGGGGAGTGGAAGGAGGGATCACGTACGGCTTGGCAGGTCCTAGAGCCGCTGCCGGAGCGGAGGTGGGAGCGGCTTTAGGAGCTGCGACCAAAAAGGGGGACGATGACACAGGAGGGGGCATTGTGGGCATTGTGGCTTTCACAGGGATAAAGGATGGCGGGAGCATGTCAGTCGCAACGCGTCGTGTCGAGGTAGGTGTTGGTGTGGCTGCGATCTCACGGATGATGGGAATGGGGCCCAAAGTCGCGAGGTTACGCCTTGGTGTCGTGAAGGTGGAGGCTGGTGCATTATTAGACCTAGTAGGTGTAGGAGCTGGCAGACGTCGAACATGGGCTCGAGGTTCTACACTTGGGGTGCGAAGCGGTGTGTACAAGGTTCGAGCTGGGGAGGCTATTTCGGAGCCGAGATTCCGCGCCACGCCAGAACGTTGCCTATCCTTTAATGCGAAAGCACGTCGCCGGATCTTTTTCCTACACGACATCGTTAGATAACCTGAAACAATGCGAATAAAAAAAACCTACCAAGCCCAATCACCAACCAACTCGTGCTTCCCTTCGTCGGCATCCACAAATCGTTGGATAACCTCATCCAGGTCGATTTCGTCCACGTCGACCTCTACAACATCAAGGGTACATGCGAGCTCGTCCCTGACGTCGGTGAAGCATTGTTCCAGGAGCCGCCACTCGTTTTTGGTCCACGGTGCTGGAGGGGGAGGAGTGGGTTCATGGTCGTCCTCTTCACTGGTACGCTCCTCATCTTCAACGTGTTCCTCCTGTGACAGTTCATTAACCGTCTCATTTCCAGTCAATATAGCAAAATCGACGGTGGTAGGTACGGCCCTGATTGAGGTATTCCCGATAGAATCGAACGAATGATTCGCCGAAACCCCCTTGAGCGGTGTGGCGAGCTCGGTTTCAATTCTGCGAAGAAGAGCAGGGCTACCCTGGATAGAGGGCGTGTGCTTGCGAACACTTCCAAAGCTCGATGTGCGTTGCCTCTTTCGTTGGCTGCCTTCAATATAATCATGGTGCTATCGAATGGTCATATGAGACTCTAGTTATGTGACCCACCACGACACAAACACGTACCAGCTTGAGAATTGCTGCGGCTCTAGCAGCAGCTATAGGATTCTTGCTGCTAACATGGACAAGAGGCTCCCCGTCCTCGTCCACACCCTCCCATGAACTCTCGTCGTCATCCTCAAAGGCCTCCACAACCTCCATCGTCTCGTCCGCTCGGTTATTGAAATTGTCTTGGTGTTGAGATTGTGCTGTGATAGCTGGGATACTCATCAAGCGCAAACCAGAGGAGGATTGAAAATCAAAGTCGAAATGCTGATGCGTTTTTTGGAACTGTTTCTGCAAAGGTGTTTGGTGGAAGAATGGGGAGGGCTTGACCATGTGCGAAGTGGGAGACTGGAATTCGAAACGTGGCAGCGCAGGAGAAGACTCGGTGGGGAGGCCAGAGAGGATAGCCTTCGGTGTAGATTGTTTGAGCATAGGGGAGTGAGAGCGGTTGTGTGTAGGAAGCTCATCTTCTGTTAAAGGAAATGGTGTGTCCTGAGAAACATCGAGGTTTTGATCTACAGATGGATCCGTAACAGACTGGTCGAAAGATTGTTCAACCGACCCGGTAGTAGCAGTACCATTGTTCCCATCTGGTCTGGTACTGTCGAATACAGGGAACTCTCCCTCCTTTAAGCGTTCCGTCTCCTCAGCTGGCGTTTCGACAACAACCGAGTGTTCGTCTTGAGCCGCCAGATCCAATACATCATCCCGATGCTGCGTGGTTGGTTCTGCCACCTGGTTGGTATCATCGGAGGGAGGTGTCAAATCCTCTTTGACAGGAGACACCGAGTCAGAGGGCAAAGCGTCGAGCTCCGTAAATCTGATAGGAACCCGGAAGCTACTTCCTTCACCACCAAGTTTGGAACCCAATTGCGCCATGCGCTCAGAAAGAGTCTTTCGACGAGGTGTTGGCGCTCTGACATCTGGCAGAGCACTCACGACAAGTGGGCCATGCTCTCCTGCAGCGGATGGTGGTACTGGAGAAGTTGGCGTCGTCGGTGGCTTGGCCTCAGTTTGGAATGCTGGGATAGAGGGAACTGGCACTGGGTCCTCGTTGTCGCTATCATCCGAAGATGGGCCGTGACCCATATCGTGCGTGGTGCCCCAGAATTCATTTTCTTCCGTCACGGGACTTCGAACCGGCAAAGGGCTATTCTTTGCCTTCTTCGCCAATGGGTATGGACTTGCCAGACGTGCTACAGGTCCGTGTTTGGTGGATGAATCGTGCTGGGATGAACTCGACAGGTTAAACTTAAGAGGGACAATAAAATCCTTGGTCGGTTGATTGTCCCACTCAACTGTGTCGTTGAAGTTGATGCCCACATCTTGGTGATATTCAGGTGCTCGCGGTGTGTGCACGCTTGAAGAACGTGAGGCGCGCCCTTTGTCCTTACTCGTTCGAGTTAGGGATTCCAGACGAGGCTGTTGCACATCGGACCTGCGAACTCGACGGCGTCGTTTGCTGCCCTTTAGGAGCAGAGGATCCTCGGAAGGACTGGGTGGTGGTGGTGGTTCGAATGCGCGAAGGTCTGGTGGTGGCAAAGGACGAATGTGCGGAGATACTGTCCGCCTCCGTCTGCGAGCTATGTCGACGGAAGTCGGCTTTCGACGTTCAATAAATTCGGTCTTTGGCACGTTGATCAGTGCAGAGGGGCGGATGGGGGTATCCGGTTCCACTAATCTGCGGAGTTGCTTGCGTGCCTTGGGATTAGGGACAGTGACTGGGGGCAAGTCATCGGTAAATGATGGAACACCTGGCAAGGGAGGATGACGAGGCCTTTTGGTGCCCGCCAATATAGGCGGAATAACATTTGCCTTCGCTTGTTTGCGGGTCTTGGTTTTCGGGCCTGTGTGTTCTTCGTCAGAGTTGGTAACGGATCGAGCGCGTTTTCGAGATTTGATTGGTGCTGTTGATGATTGCAGTTTCATTGTACCCATATTGTGAGTCGCTGGAGAAGAAGTCGAGGCGTAACCCAAGGCCTTAGGTGACAATGCAAGATTGTGAGGGCCAAGCCGAGGGAAGTGAGAGGCATTGAAGCTTACCTGTTGCTTTCTGATCTCTTCCTCTGGTGGTGAAGACATTGAAAGACGCGTCGGAACGATTATCTGGCTCGCGGGCGGCGTCGCAAGACCCGTCGTCGTCGGTATTGATAGTTTGGGACTCATGCCCTCCTCAATAAAAGACCCAGAGAAGAGGAGGGGGATGTCGTCTGACGCGTATGTGTTCGTTGAACTGCCCAAAGCGGACGCGTTTGCGCTTCTAGTGGTGTGTCGTCTGCGCTGCCTGGCGAGGCCGGATACGCGTGGATAATGGCACAGCGGACGCGTTTTTGCATGTCTGGTGGGAAGGAAAGGTGGAATATTCTCTGCGTCTGCTCCGCGCGGCATCGAGGAGAAACGCGGGTGGTTGGGCGGTCCAAGGCTGGCACGTGCCAGGACAAACAGGACAAACAGACTCAAATCCTGAGCAACGTCACCTCCGGGTTCTCCTTGTGGTCCTCCCCTGCGATAGCAGCAACGAATATCACTACACTAGAGCATTTTTAGACATCCACATCGTCCCTCAACCGAGCCTCTCCTTTTCCATATCTTGAAACCAACATGTCAACAACCCAGAACCAGTCCTCACCCATGGCCATTCAACCACTCCATAATCCAGCTCAGGCTGCCTATGTAACTCACCCGCCTGGTCCGCTCAATGCAAATAACGACTCGACGGTCGTGACCGTCCCTGCTAGAGCCAACGTACTTCTCGCTAGGAATGAATTCAAAGCAAGGTATGTAACACTCTTGAACTATCCAGTTGCCACAAAGGGCCCATTAAGCATCGGGCTCGAGCAGTGTGGCAATCGAGCAAGCCATTTCTCCTGTCTCCGAGAACTATCTCATTATATCGGTCAGTACTTGGTCTGACATATTTCTTGCAGGAACCCTTTTGTATCCCCAACCGATAATATGATGACCCCTTGCACTGCGAAGCTGAATCAAGTCAAGAAGAAGCACTTCGCCAAGTAAGTCCTTCAGTTGCAGTCGTACATTACTCACTTTTTGACCTATTTATAAGGGCAAAACCCATTCAACTCTTCGCAATCCCAGGCATCGATAGTTCAGGCAGCACCTCGAGCTCTGGTCTCTTCCCCTCTACAAAGCAGGCTGGAATACCTTTGAACGTTGAGAAGTCTGACAAGGAGAAAGAGAACAGTGACGCCCAGAGGGAGCTTGAGCGATTTTGAATTGGCACACTTGTGACCCTTCACGGGAACCGGTAGGCAATGCGCCTTACTGAGCAATCTATGTATTCAGTACTACACCCTTTCTAGTATACATGACAGGCGGCTATGGGCTGCCTCCTCGAGGCTATCCGGCTCTTGACCCCCGCCTTTGCCCGCATTTCCAGGCGCATTCAACCTTGATAACCTAATATTCCGCCATAAATCGCTAGATCTAAGCTCCTATTGCGATCTTTTCTGTTCAGCAGACACCAGGCTGCCGACCTCGACAGTTCCATCACTAGGACTAACGATGGCGCATCGAACGTGGACTCTGCCTTTTCTTGATTCGAAATTCAACCCAAAATTACCTCAGGAGGCCCCCCACGGTTTTCAAAAAGGCCCATGGGCCCTAATCATTCTGAATCAGCCATTCCACCGAAACCTTTTTGAGCGCCTGTGGCATTTTTGTGTGTAGATTTGTTTTATATACCTCACTTACTTCCAAGTATCTTATATCTGTCACGACCAGGTAGTTGGCGAGGACTTGCAGACGGTGGATCGAACCGCGTTTATGACGTCGTCCACGACGATTGGCAGAGGTGACTATCTTCACTGGCTTCTCGACTGGTAATAATACATTCTAATA
>Ga0307514_10003253_pt1 | contig 15841 bp, 15 predicted proteins | sample 16_EM_MG_FD_203088 | JGI IMG/M metagenome (GOLD analysis project Ga0307514, IMG submission 203088) | Populus trichocarpa ectomycorrhiza microbial communities from riparian zone in the Pacific Northwest, United States - 16_EM | ecosystem: Host-associated > Plants > Roots > Unclassified | place...
CTGCTTGCAATGGGTTCATTTGCCGCTGCGGCGCAGGGCGTGGCCTACAACATCGACCCCGCCCACTCGCATGTGCACTGGGAGGTGATGCATTTCGGCACCTCGACCAGCCGCGGGCGCTTCGACGACATCGCCGGCAGCCTGCAACTCGACCCGGCCGGCACCGGCGAGGTGTCGATCATCATCAACACCGGCTCGGTGAACACCGGTGTGGCGCCGCTGAACGGCGTGCTGCGCACCAGCTACCTGAGCACCAACGAGTTCCCGCAGGCTTATTTCGTCGCCAGCGGCTGGCGCTGGAAGCTGGATGCGCCGCTGGAGGTGCGCGGCGAACTCACGCTGCACGGCGCCTCACGCCCGGTGGTGCTGCGCGCGCCGCGGCTGCACTGCTACACCCACCCGATGCTGAACCGCGAAGTCTGCGGTGCCGACCTCGAAGGCGATCTCAGGCGCAGCGATTTCGGCATCACCGACGGGCTGCCCTTCATTGGCGACAAGGTGCACCTGGTGATCCAGGTCGAGGCCATCCGCAACTAAGGCAATGCTGATGGCCACCAGGATCACGTAGAAGCTGAGGTCGCGGGGCCGCAGCGCTCAGACGCGTGCTTGCCCGCCCACACGAAACCGGGCCACCGCCTGCGCGAGCAGGCCCGCCTGCTCGCGCAGGCTTTCGGCAGCCGCCGACGATTGCTCCACCAGGGCCGCGTTCTGCTGCGTCATCTGGTCGAGTTGCGTGACGGTGCTGCTGACCTGGCCGATGTCGCTGCTCTGTGCATTCGACGACGCCGTGATCTCGCCGATGATGTCTGTCACCCGCTTCACCGACTGAACGATCTGGCCCATCGTGGAGCCGGCGTCCTTCACCAGGCGCGAGCCCGACTCGACGCGGTCAACGCTCTCGCCGATCAGGCCCTTGATCTCTTTCGCCGCCTGCGCGCTGCGCTGCGCGAGGTTGCGCACTTCGCTCGCCACCACGGCAAACCCGCGGCCTTGCTCGCCGGCGCGGGCCGCCTCGACCGCCGCGTTCAACGCCAGGATATTGGTCTGGAACGAAATGCCGTCGATCACGCCGATGATGTCGGCAATCTTCTTCGAGCTGGCCGAGATCTGTTCCATCACCTGCACCACCTCGCCGACCACGACGCCGCCCTTGGCCGCGACGCCCGACGCCGAGGTCGCCAGTTCATTGGCGCCATGTGCGGATTCGGCCGTGTGGCGCACCGAGCCCGTGAGCTGCTCCATCGAACTGGCGGTCTGCTGCAGATTGGAAGCCGTGCGCTCGGTACGCTGGCTCAAGTCGAGGTTGCCGGTAGCGATCTCGGAGGACGCGGTGGCAATCGAATCGCTGGTGATGCGGATCTGCGTCACCATCTCACGCAAGCCCACCGTCATCTCGGCCAGGGCCGCCTGCAACGATTCCCGATGGGTGCCGGCCTGCAGGTCCATGTGCAGGTCGCCGGAAGCGATGCGCCGCACGGTCTCGCGCAACCGGTCGGGCTCTTCGCCCAGGTCTTTCCACACCGACGCCACGATGACCCACGAGGCCACGCCCAATGCGAGCAAGACCACCAGGCCGGTCAACACCGTGGCGATGAGGCTGTTGCGCACCGCCGTCGAAGCCGCCGCGTACTGCGCGTCCACGAGACCGCGCGCCTCTTGCTTGGCCTCCGCCAATACTTTGTCCAATGCAGCTTGTGCGGCCTGCATCTTCTGCACGGCGGCCATGCCATCGGGCTTCTTCTCGATCATGGCCTTGGCCGCACCTGCCGCCGCGCCTTGGTAGGCGTCGAACGCAACACCGAGTTGCCTGGCGGAATCGGTCTTGCCGGTCAGCGCCGCCATGGCATCAAGCGACACGTGGCCCGCCTTGGCGAGCGCATCCACATCCTTCAGGCGTTCCACATCGCCCTCGGCAGCGGCGGTCTGCACCGTCAGCCGCACGTTCTCGGTCACGCGGGCGCCGATGCCGGCACTGATGACCACCCCCATCACGAGCACGATGGCAGCACTGGCGGGCAAGCTCCAGATCTTGGTACGAAACTTCATGGCATTTCCCAGAGAAAACGCAATGCCGGAAGCGCCGCCGACCTGTGGCGGCGCTCGGCTCGATCATTCGAGCATCAGGACGACCTTCACGCTGCCATCCACGGCCGCCTTCTCGATGTAGCCCACCGACTTGGGGTCAGCGGCGACCGCCTTCTTGACAGCTGCAGCGTCGGGCACTTCCTTGGGAATCTTGCCCTTGCCGCTGAAGATGACGCGCGACCAGGTGGCCTTCACCTGCGAGGGGTCGCGTTCGGTGGCCTTCTTGTAGAAGATGTCGCGGGTGGCATTGCCTTCGGGCAGGTCCAGCGGACGCAGCTCGGCCGAACGGCCCAGGTAGATGTTGGCGATCTGCTCCTTGCTGAGCGGGCTGGCGCCGGGCGCCATGACCACTGCCACTTGGGCGTGGGCCGGGCTGCACAGCAGCGTGGCACCGACCAGGACCAGTGCGGTAACGATGTGGAATGTGTTCTTCATGGTGTTCTCTCGGCGGTGGCGTCAGAACACGAAGTCGACAGCGACGCTGACGAGGTTCACCGTGCCGCCCGGCTGGTAACTGGGCGACTTGTTGGCGAGCTGGCCGCTCGCGTTTCCCCCCAGCCTCATGTGGTCGACCTGCAGCTTGGCAGCGGCGTTTTTCGTGAAGTCCCAGCGCAGGCCCAGCGAGACGCTCTTCTGCGACGTGGCCGCCGCGCTGGCCAGCGTGGCATTCACGCCGGCATTGAGCATGGCGGCGCCAGCGGCCAGCTGACCCGGCAGCCCAGTGGTGGTGATGCCGGCCTCGGTGCGGGCGACCGTCCTGTTTTCGGCCAACGTCGCATACGGCGTCCACGTGCCGTGGCGGTAGCCGGCGCTGGTGTACCAGTAGTTGGCGCGGCCGAAGATGCCCTTGCCGACGAAGTGGCCGTACTCGCCCATGGCAAACCAGTTGCCCGGGTCGTACGAGGCACCGATCGACAAGGTCTGGCGCGAAATGCCTTCGAGTGCGTACTTCTGCGCCAGCGCATAAGACTGAGCGCCGGCCGCCTGGATGCTGGCGACGGGGATGGCGGAGGCCACGGCACCGAAGCCGTTCAGCCCCGCGATCAGCGGGTCGACGCTGCTTCCAATGAGGTCCAGCTTGGTCGAGAGGTAGCCGACACGCAGCGTCGTGGCGCCCATCTCCAGGGTGTTGTTGATGCCCCAGCTCGGGTTGGCCTTGGCCTTGCCGCCGCTGGGCAGCTTGGCGGTGCTGGTGCCGTAGAAGCCCGAGACGGTGTTGATGGCGTCGCCGAAGCGCATCGCGTAGGCGCCGTCAATGCCGTCGTTGCTGGTGATCGTGTTGCCGCCATAGACCTCTTGCGGCAGGCGCACCCAGGGGTTGGCGTAGCCGATGTGGCGGGTCTGCGAGAGCAGGTAGGCCGGCAACACAATGCGGCCCAGGCGCACGCGCAGCGCGGGCGTGAACTGGTACTGGACATTGGCCCACTCGACCTGTGGCGTCCAGCTGTTGTCGTACTGGTGCTGGGTCATGACCTGCAGCACGGCCGACAGCTCGGGCGTGAACTGGGCTGTCAGCTGGCCGCCGAGCTTGCTGTCGGGGTTGAAGCTGGTGGCCTGGGTGCGGCCGGCGCCGTTGGGCTGCATGTTGCTGCCCACAAAATCGGCCTCGCGTTCGCTCGAATGCACAGCTGCGAGCGTGCCGAAGCCGCTGAACGACCAGATGGAGGCGTCGCCTTCGGCCGCCTGTGCTGCTCCGGTCAGCGCCAGCAGCAGAGCGGCCATCAGCGGCCGCAACGGAAAGTTCATCATCGGGTCTCTCCTACAGGATCATTTGCGCACCATTCGTTATCGGAATCACTCGATCGGAACATGAACGACGTTCATCGCCAGAGAGCATGAACCATCAGACATGTCATGAAAATTGCGTTCCGCCAAAGTGTGGAACCGGCTCCACTTGGCTTGGCGTGACGACAGATGCCAACCCGTTCACGGTGGGCACATTTGGATACCCCTCAGACCAAAGCCTGGGAGAATCCCGTACATGACTTCGACCGACCTCCAGGCCACCGTGGCCCACATGGGTGCAGCCGCACGCGCGGCGAGTACCAAGATGGCGGCGGCCTCCACGGCCGCGAAGAATGCCGCCCTGCTGGCGCTGGCCCGGCTGCTGCGCGAAAGCGGCGCGCCCCTGGCCGAGGCCAACCAGAAAGACATTGCAGCAGCCACAGCCGCCGGCCTCGCCGCCCCGATGGTCGACCGGCTGCGCCTGAGCGAGAAGGTGATCGCCACCGTGGCCGAAGGCTGCGAGCAGATCGCCGCCATGCCCGACCCCATCGGTGAAATCACGAACGTGCGGCAGCGCCCGAGCGGCATCAGCGTCGGCCAGATGCGCGTGCCGCTGGGCGTGTTCGGCATGATCTACGAGAGCCGGCCGAACGTGACCATCGAGGCGGCATCACTCGCCATCAAGAGCGGCAACGCCTGCATCCTGCGCGGCGGATCGGAGGCCATCCACTCCAACCTTGCGCTGTGGAAGCTGGTGCAAGCCGCCTTGGTCGAAGCCGGTCTGCCGCCCGACGCAGTGCAACTGGTGCAGACCACCGACCGTGCCGCCGTGGGCTACCTGATCGCCTCGCCCGAGTCGGTGGACGTGATCATTCCGCGCGGCGGCAAGGGCCTGATCGAACGCATCAGCCGCGAAGCGAAAGTGCCGGTGATCAAGCACCTCGACGGCAACTGCCACGTGTACGTCGACGCCGTCGTCGACCTCGAAATGGCCGTGCGCGTGACCGACAACGCCAAGACGCAGAAGTACAGCCCCTGCAATGCGGCCGAGTCGCTGCTGGTGCACGAAGCCATCGCACCGGCCTTCTTGCCGAAGATCGGCGCGGTGCTCGCGGCCAAGGGTGTCGAGATGCGGGTCGATGGCGCGAGCATGGCGCTGCTGCAGGGCGTGCCGCAAGCGCAGTTGACACAAGCCACCGAGCAAGACTGGAGCGAGGAATACCTCGCCCCCATCATCAGCGTGAAGGTGGTGGCCAGCCTCGACGAGGCCATTGCCCACATCAACCGCTACAGCTCGCACCACACCGACGCCATCCTCACCGACAGCCACAGCCACGCGATGCGCTTCTTGCGCGAGGTCGACTCGGCCAGCGTGATGGTCAACGCCAGCACGCGTTTCGCCGACGGCTTCGAGTACGGGCTGGGCGCCGAAATCGGCATCAGCACCGACAAGTTCCACGCCCGCGGCCCGGTCGGGCTGGAAGGGCTCACCTCGATGAAATGGGTCGTGCTCGGCCAGGGAGAAATCCGCTCATGACCCCTCGCCGCGCGCTCGTGCTCTTCTCCGGGGGGCAAGACTCCACCGTGTGCCTGGCCTGGGCGCTCGAGCAGTACAGCTACGTCGAGACCATCGGCTTCGACTACGGCCAGCGCCACAACGTCGAACTCGAATGCCGCCTGGCCGTGCGCTCGCAGATCTACACGCAGTTCCCGCAGTGGGGCGGCCGGCTGGGCGAAGACCACCTGATCGACCTGTCGCTGCTGGGCCAGCTGTCGGACACCGCACTCACGCAGGAACGCGCCATCGAGATGAGCTCGACCGGCCTGCCCAACACCTTCGTGCCCGGCCGCAACCTGCTGTTCTTCACCTTCGCGGCCGCCGTCGCCTACCGCCGCGGCCTGAACGTGCTGGTCGGCGGCATGTGCGAGACCGACTACTCCGGCTACCCCGATTGCCGCGACAACACGCTGAAGTCGCTGCAGGTGTCGCTCAGCCTGGGCATGGACACGCCCATGGCCATCGAGACCCCGCTGATGTGGCTCGACAAGGCGCAGACCTGGGCGCTCAGCGCCACGCTGGGCGGCGAGCGGCTGAACGAGCTGATCGTCGAGAACACGCACACCTGCTACCTGGGTGACCGCGAGCACCGGCACGAGTGGGGCTACGGCTGCGGGCAGTGCCCCGCGTGCGCACTGCGTGCGCGCGGCTACAAGGCCTGGCGTTCGCGCGGTGCACCGTCCTCATTCGAGGCCACCGATCGAATGGATTTATAGGGGCCCCCCAGTCGCTACGCTCCTGCCCCCAAGGGGCGCCGCCTGGCGGCCCGGCAAAGCCGGCTCCGCGGGCGTTGCTGGATGAATGCTTCGCTGCCCTCGCATAACTCGCCGACCTTTCGAACACACACAACCCGTTCAGGCTGACCCTTCGACAAGCTCAGGACAGGGTCCGCTGCGCGGATCGAAGCCCCGCTCGATCTCAACCCACCCAAGGCGCCAATGCTTTCGTCCCTGAAGATGTCAGCTGCAAGGCCCTTGAATCCTTGACCTTGCGCAACCACGACTTCGCCACTGCGTGTTCCAGCAAGGCCACGGCCAAGGTGCCGGCGAGGTGGTCGCGGCGCTCTGACCAGTCGAGGCAGGGGTAGGCGAAGCGGCGCGTGGTGCTCGATGAAGGCAGTTCGACGCCGAGGTCGGCAAGTTCTTCGCGGCCCGTTTCCGTGAGGGCGAAGTGGCCGTCTTGCGGCACCAGCGTTCCGCGCGCGAGCAGGCCTTCGAACAGCTTCACGCCGAGTTCGCCCGCGAGGTGGCTGTAGCAGGTGCGTGCGGCCTTCAATGGCTTGTAGGCGCCTTGCTCCCACTTGCCGGCCCCCGCGCTGCGCTCGGCGACCAGCGACAAAGCTTCGAGCGCATGGGCGATGTCGGCATCGGCCAGGCGGAAGTAGCGGTGCCGGCCTTGGGTGCGCGCGACCACCAGTTCGCTGTCGACCAGCTTGGCGATGTGCGTGCTGGCGGTTTGTGGTGTGACGCCCGCGGCCTGCGCCAACTCGCCCGCAGCCAGGAAGCCGCCACCCATCAGCGCCGACAGCATGCGGGCGCGCGTCGGGTCGCCGATCATCGCGGCGATCTTGGCGAAGCGGGGCTCGGGTGAACTCACAGCACGGAGCGTAGAACAAGGTAGCTGCCCAAGGCCAGCAAGCCGCTGAAGAAGATCTTCTTGAACAGCTCGGGCTGCACGCGCAAGCGCACCCACTGCCCCAACGCCATGCCGAGCAAGGCGGGCAGCAGCGCCAGCAGCGAGCCCACGACATTGCCCATTTCCAGCGCGCCGCCGCTGCGCAGGCTCACCGCCAACGCGATGGTCGAGACCAGGAACGAAATGCCGAGCGCACGAACCAGGTCTTCCTTCTCCAGCCCCAGCGCATTGAGATACGGCACGGCCGGGATCACGAACACACCGCTGGCCGCCGTCACCAAACCGGTCGCCAGGCCGACCACCGGCGACAACCAGCGCTCATGCTGCGCCGGCACATGCAGCCGCACCTTCAGCAGGCCCAGCAAGGCGTACGCGACCAGGGCCACGCCCAATGCCGCGGTGACGCGCGCCGAGCCGCCGCCCTGCCCCGTCAGCCACCCGGCACCGGCCGCGATGCCCAGGCACACACCCGCAAGCATCGTGGCCATGCGCCGCACAAGAGCCCACCATCCGGGCCCGAAGATCTGCCACAGGTTGGTGACAAGCGAAGGCAGCACCAAGAGCGCCGCAGCCTGCGCCGGCGCCATGGTCACACTGAGCAGGCCCATCGCGACCGTCGGCAAGCCCATGCCGATGACACCTTTGACGAAGCCGGCGAGCACGAAGACGGCACCGCCCAAGGCCAGCAATTGAAACGAGTCGATTGAGTTCATAAGTCACATCATGTCGGCTCGGGGCTGGCCGATGCTTCGGGCTGCGTCGAAGTGTGGGTTCCCCGTCGTATAGAGTGCGCTCGGGTTCAACCGGAGGAGCCAAACATGAGCACCACGCAGATCGTGAGCTGGATCGTCCTCGCCGTCATCATCTTCTGGGGCGTCGGCGCCTACAACCGCCTGGTTCGCCTGCGCAACGTGATCGCCAACTCGTTTGCGCAGATCGACGTGCAGCTCAAGCGGCGCTACGACCTCATTCCCAATCTCGTTGAAGTGGCACGCAAGTACGCCGCCCACGAACGCGAAACCCTGGAGGCCGTGACGGCTGCGCGCAACCAGGCCAAGGCCGCCGCCGACGTGGCACGCAGCCGGCCCGCCGCAGCCGGCCCGATCACCAGCCTGACGATGGCCGAAGAAGTGCTCGGCACCGCGATGGGCAAGCTGATGGCGCTGGTCGAGGCCTACCCCGAGCTGAAGGCCGACCAGAGCCTGCGCGAGCTGGCCGAAGAACTCACCAGCACCGAGAACAAGGTGGCCTTCTCGCGCCAGCTCTTCAACGATGCGACGCTCGACTACAACAACGCGGCCCAGCAGTTCCCCACCAGCATGATGGCCAACCTGTTCGGCTTTCGCAGTGCAGCCATGCTGCAGGCGACCACGAGCGACGCCGAACGAACCGCAGTGCGCGTGCAGCTCTAAGAAGCAGCCGTGAGGTTTCGCCAGCAGCAGGACGACGCGCGCCGCGCGACCCAGCAGCTGCTGGCGCTGTTCGCCTTGCTGCTGTTCGCCCTGGTAGTGGCCGTCAACGGCCTGCTGCTCGGGGTGTGGTGGCTGCTTGCCTCGTGGCTGCCGTTCGGCCTGCCGCCCTTGTTCATCGAAACCAACACCGCCGTGGTGCTGCTATTCGTGCTGGGCGGAGCCTGGGTCGAACTGGGCCGCCTGCGCGAGGGCGGCGGCCTGCACGTGGCCGAGTGGGCCGGTGGCCGGCTGCTCACCGACCCGCGCGACCTGGGCGAGCGCCGCCTGCTCAACGTGGTCGACGAGATGGTGCTGGCCAGTGGGCTGCCGCGCCCCGCGGTGTTCGTGCTCGAGCGCGAAGACGCCATCAATGCCTTCGCGGCCGGCTGGTCGCCCGAGACCTCGGTGGTGGCGGTGACACGCGGCGCCCTGCAGCGCCTGACACGCGACGAGCTGCAAGGCCTGGTGGCGCACGAGTTCGGCCACATCCACCAAGGCGACCTGCGGCTGAACATGCAGCTGCTCGCGCTGGTGTGGGGCTTGTCGCTGGTGCACGGCTACGGCCTCTCGCTGATCGAGCCCGACGAGGCCGGCCGGCGCTCGGCCTTCGGCCTGCTGGTCGGCCCGGTGTTCGTGGCCGCCGGCCTGCTGGGCTGGATCGCCGGGCAGCTCTTGCAGGCCGCTGTGTCGCGCCAGCGCGAGCTGCTGGCCGATGCCTGTGCGGTGCAGTTCACCCGCAGCCGCGACGGCCTGGGCGGCGTGCTGCGCAAGGTCTGGCACCAGTTGCTCAAACGCGAAGACAAGCTCACCCGCGTGCCCGCCAGGCTGCTGGCCGCCATGCTGTTGCAGGCCCCGCCCAGCTGGCTCGCCACGCACCCACCGCTGCCCGACAGGCTGCGCCGGCTGTATGGCCATGGCGTCGAGCCCCTGCCCGCACCGGTGCTGGCCGCCGCCGACGCCGCGGACGAGCCCTACAAACCACCCGCCCCTTCCCCCACCCCCATGGCGGTTCCGGTCGCCTATGCTGTACCCATGGCAGAACACCACGCCCCCACCCCGCCCGCCAACCCCGTGCCACGCGCCGCCGTCACCGGCGACGAAGAACGCGAAGCCATCGACCGGCTGTCGCGCCTGAACGGCCCCGGCGAGTTGCGCGCCACCATCCTGGCCTTGCTGCTGACCCCCGGCAGCCAGCGCGAGCGCCGCGCCTGGCAAGACGAGACCCGCGGCCTGAGCACCGCCCAGGCCTTGCGCACCGAAGTGAAAAAACTCGGCCCCGCCGTGCGCCTGCCCTGGCTCGAGAACCTGCTGAGCCGCGTGGCCCGCGCACCGCTGCTCGACCGCCAGACGCTGATGGAATCGGCCCGCCGCGTGATGGCTGCCGACGGCCAGGTGCGCCCGATCGACCGCCTTCACCTGCTGCTGATGCGCCAGCGCCTGGGCGAGGCGCAAGCCGTCAAGCCGTCGACCGACGCGCACAACGACATGACGCAGCTCCCGCTGCACACGCTGCGCCAGATCGCGGCGCTGACCGCCTTTCTCGCGCGCCTGCTGCCCGATGGCGAAGCCTGGTATGCCAGCGTGATGCACCCGTGGCTGAAGGACGACGCACTGCCGCCTTGTGAAGCCCCCGATGCCGACGGCCTGGTGCATGCGCTGCAGGACGTGCAGGCCCTGCCCTGGATGCTCAAGCCCGTGCTCGTGCGCGCCTGGCTCGACGCCGCGCTGCTGCACAAGGACTCCAGCTCGCTGGCGCCCGAAGCGGCCGATGCCTTGCGGCTCGCGAGCCTGCTGCTCGACTCGCCGCTGCCACCCGAACTGGCGCGGCACTACGTGGAGCCGGTCGCGGCCTAGACGCCAGGGTCTGTTAACGCGGGTTCACTTCTTCTTGCTCAGCAGCGAGAGGAACTCGCTGCGCAGGTTGGCGTCTTTCAGGAACGAGCCGCGCATCACGCTGTTGGTCATCATCGCGTCGTCGTCTTTCACGCCACGCCAGTGCATGCAGAAGTGGTCGGCCTCCATCACGATGGCCAGGCCGTCGGGCTTGACGCGCGATTCAAGTTCGTTGGCCAGCATCACCACCGCTTCTTCCTGGATCTGCGGGCGCGACATGATCCAGTCGCAGATGCGTGCGTACTTGCTCAGGCCGATCAGGTCGGAGTGCTCGTTCGGCAGGATGCCGATCCACACCTTGCCCATGATCGGGCACAGGTGGTGCGAGCAGGCACTGCGCACGTTGACCGGGCCAACGATCATCAGCTCGTTCAACCGCTCGACGTTGGGGAACTCGGTGACCACCGGCATGGGCAGGTAGCGGCCGCGAAACACCTCGGTGATGTACATCTTGGCCACGCGGCGCGCGGTGTCTTGCGTGTTGTGGTCGCTCACGGTGTCGATCACCAGCGACTTCAGCACCTCCTGCATCTTGGCAGCTACCTCTTCACGCAACTCGTCGAGCTCGCCTTCGCGGATGAAGGCGGCGATGTTGTCGTTGGCGTGATAGCGGCGCTCGGCCCCCACGACGCGATAGCGGATGCGCTCGGAGGCGCTGAGTTTGGCGAGCTCTTCCTCGCTTCTGAAGATCGGTGAAGGGGTGTCGCCGGACATGGCGGCTCCTGATAGGGCTGTGGGAAGCGTCGATTGTGCAGGCGAAGCCTCACCCCCGCGCGGCCGATGCCTTGCCTCGCGTTCGCAGCGTCTCAGGCGGCCACCAGCACCCGGTCGCGCCCGGCGGTCTTGGCGCGGTACAGCATGTCATCGGCGCGGGCGATCGTCTCCTGCATGGTCTCGCCCTCGCGGTGGGAGGTGATGCCTCCCGAGAAGGTGACACGCAGCTCGGGCCGATCGCTCCAGGTCTCGACACTGGCCAGGCGAGCGCGCAACCGTTCCACCACCAGCTCGGCATCGGCCAGGTGGGTGTCGGGCAACAGCAGCAAGAACTCCTCGCCGCCCCAGCGCGTGAGCACGTCCGTGTCGCGCAGCACCGGCTTGGCCACGCGGCCAACCATGCGCAACACTTCGTCGCCCGCGGCGTGGCCCAGGGTGTCGTTGACACGCTTGAAGTGGTCGATGTCGATGAGGCACAGGGTGAGCGGCGCTTGGTCGCTTTGGGCGCGCGTGGCTTGCAGGGCCAGCAAATCCTGGGCGTGACGCCGGTTGGGCAGGCCGGTCAGCTCGTCGCGGGTGGCAAGCAAGCGGATGCGCTCCAGCGCTCCGCTCAGTTCGATCTTCTGGCTGCGCAACCTGTCGCGCATCTCGCTCAGCTGGCCTGCCAGTGCGGCGATCGTGGGCAATACCACGGCACTGAAAAGGAAATGATGGCTTTCGATGAAGAGCGGGAACAGTTGCGGCGCACGCATCCACGACAGACCCATGGACAGGCCCAGTGCCACCACCGCAAACCAGCCCAGCTGGCGGCAGCCGCGCGGTGTCACGTTGAAAGAGCCATAGATCAGCACCAGCGCAACAATCATCAGCAGCATGCCGCGCACATGGGGATTGATGGCATATGCCAAGGCCAGCGCCACGATGGCAAACACCATTTGCACTATCGTCACGGCCAAGTCAGTGAAGCGCCGGCTCAACGGGCTGCGCATGACGGCGTATGAAACCACCACCGTCGCTCCCATGAAAGCCACGAACTCGATCACACCCGAGATCGGCGCGAACTGGCTCCAGAAAAAGTAGGCGTGCAGCTGGAGCAGCATGCTGAACGCGTAAACGCATGCGGCAAGCAGAAAGCGGCGCAAATGTTTTCGCTGGCGAGGCTCGGAGCCGAGCACGAGCTGGCCGAACGATATGGAACACGGGTATGACATGGCTGGCCGGCCCCCAAAACCTGACAAGGCGCGGCCGACATGCCAGGGTTATCGACAGCGCACGCTCCGACTTGAGCCAAGGCAGGCTGCTGACACAACGCTGTCAGCAGGCCCCGCGCAGCATCACGTCTCCCCCAACATCAACAGAGACACCATGGCACAACACACCCAACACCACGCCGTCAACTGGTTCGAGATTCCCGTCAGCAACATCGACCGCGCCCAGGCCTTCTACGAGAAGCTGCTTGCCACCCCGCTGCGCCGCGAACACATGGGCGAGCACACGCTGGCCGTCTTCCCGTATGACGACAGCGCCGTTGGCGGTTGCCTGATGGCCGGTTCGGGCATCGAGCCGTCGAGTCAGGGCGCGCTCGTCTACCTCAATGCCAAGCCCTCGCTCGACGCCGCGCTCGCCCGCGTTGAAGCCGCCGGTGGCCGCATCACCACGCCCAAGGTGCAGCTGCCGGGCGACATGGGCGTGTTTGCCCATGTCACCGACACCGAAGGCAACCGCCTCGGCCTGCACGCACTGGCTTAGCATGATGGTCCAGCGCAGGGAGACACGCCCATGAAGCTCGGCTACACCATCGTCTACGTGAGCGACGTTGCCGCATCGCTCGATTTCTTCGAGCGTGCCTTCGGCCTGCCGCGCCGCTTTCTGCACGAGAGCGGCGCCTATGGCGAGGTGGAAACCGGCGCCACCGCGCTGGGCTTCGCACAGCACGCCACGGCGCGCGGCAACCTCGGCCACGACTATGTGGACGCCGCCGGTTCCAGGCAACCGCTGGGCATGGAGATCGGCCTCGTCACGGCCGACGTGCCCGCCGCCTGCCAGCGGGCCGTGGAGGCCGGCGCCACGCTGCTCGCGCCACCGGCCACCAAGCCCTGGGGCCAGACCGTCGCCTACGTGCGCTGCCCCGACGGCACGCTGGTCGAGCTGTGCACCGCGGTCGGAGGGTGAACGCCATGGAAGAACGCAACAACTGGGTCGCCGTGGCGAGCGCCGAGCACGTGGCGCGCGGCCGCGAGCTGGGCATCATGCAGGTGGGCCATGGCAAGGGCGCGCCGCTCAAGCGCATCCGCGCCGGCGACCGCATTGCCTATTACTCGCCGGTGCAAAAGCTGGGCGAGAAGGAGCCGTGCCAGGCCTTCACCGCCATCGGCACGGTACGCGACGAGCTGGTGTACCAGGCCGACATGTCGGACATGGCCGAGGGCTTCAAGCCGTTTCGAAAAAACGTCGACTACGACCGCCGCGCCCACGACGCCCCGATCCACCCGCTGCTGCCCGAGTTGTCGTTCACCCGCGGCAAGGCCCGCAACTGGGGCTACGCATTCCGCTTCGGGTTGATCAAGGTGACCGACGACGACATGGATGCCATCGCCCGCGCCATGGGCGTGGCAGGAAACGACAGGCCCGCCCCGAGTCACTCGGGCTTGTCGACGCCGCGCCCGGTGGGCCGCACGCTGGAACATTCACACCCGCTCGACCATGCGACGCGCTGACCGCCTGTTCCAGATCGTCCAGCTGATCCGCGGGCGGCGCCTGAGCACCGCCCAGTTCCTGGCGCAACGACTCGAAGTTTCCGAACGCACGGTGTACCGCGACGTGGCCGAGCTGATGGTGCAAGGCGTGCCCATCGAGGGCGAGGCCGGCGTGGGCTACCGCATGCGTTCGGGGTTTGACCTGCCACCGCTCATGTTCACCCACGAAGAAGCCCAGGCCCTGGTCGCGTCCGTGCGCATCGCACAGCCGCGGCTGGACGCCGCATTGGCAGCGCAGGCTGAAAACGCGCTGTCGAAGATCCTCGCCGTGCTGCCTGTGGCGGCGCGCGCCGCGGCCGAGAGCCTCGCTGTGTACGCACCGCCGATCGAGTTCGACCCCGGCACGCGGGCGCGCTTGGAGCCGCTGCGGCTGGCCGCCGAAGCGCGCCGCAAGGTCAGCCTGCATTACCGCGACCTGAAAGACAGCGACAGCGAGCGCACGGTGCGCCCGCTCGGCTGCTTCTACTGGGGTGCGGTGTGGACGCTCGCCGCCTGGTGCGAAGCGCGTGAAGGCTTCCGCAACTTCCGTGTCGACCGCATCCAGCAGCTCGACGTGCTGGACGAAGTCTTCCGCGACGAGCCGGGCAAGACCTTGCCCGACCTGTTCCGCCAGGTGCAGACAGAACGGGCCCAGGCCGAGCAGCGGCCCCAGTGAATCCCGTGAGCGCAGCTCAGCGCTGCTGCTCGCCCGCCCAGATGCCGTTGACGTTCACCAGCTCGCACGGTTTCGTGTAGGGCTTGCGGTGCTCTTCGCACACGGCCATCGCGGCGGTGGCCGCCTGCCGGGCCGAGCCTTGGCCCGAGCGCCAGCCGAAGGCGCCGTCGTCCGACGCGGCAAAGGCCTTGTGGCTGGGTTCGCGTGCATAGGTGGCAAAAGCATCCCGCGCCGCCGGTGACTCCAGGTATTCGGCCACCTGCTGTGCCATCCGCGGGTCGACCTGGGTCTGCTGCTCCGCCCCTTCGCGCGAAGCGTGGCGCATGTTCTTGATGAACCGGTTGTACGACACCAGTGACGAGATCATGATGATGACCATCAACACGCCGATCACCACGGCCACCAGCCCGTTGCCCTGGCGCGGTTGTTCACCATAGTCGTTCTCGCCCTCGGTGCCGGGCCAGAACATCATGACCAGGCTGACCACGCTGCCGAGGTAGGGGATCAGCGTCAGCACCGCCCACCAGCCGCTGCGGTTCATGTCGTGCATTCGCAGCGCCGACGCCCGCACGGCCCAGACGATGAAGGCGAGCGCCAGCAGTCCGAACGGGATCAGCATCAGCATGCTGCGCGTCATCGGGACGAGTACCGCAGCGACGATGCCCGCCAGCGCCACGCAGCCCATCGAAGCCATGCCGGCGTTGAAATAGGTGATGCGGCCCATGCGGCCCGAGAAGCCGAGCCCCAGCAGGGGCGGCGGCTCATCGGTGGCCTCGTAAACGGCGCCGCCGATCTCGGCTTTCGGCGGTGAGAAACGTTCGGCGCGGCGCTCGGCCCGGGCGCGGTCGGCGTCTTCTTTCTTCGCCGCAATGCCGCGAGGCATGTCGGTCGTGCACTCTTTGCAGAAGACACGTTTCGACTGGCGCGTGCCGCAATTCGGGCAGACGATTTCTTCTTCGGCCACAGCCGGTGCGGCGGCAGCTGGCTGCGCGGCCATGGGCTGCAGGGTCAATGGCTGGGGGCCGGCCGGCTTGGCGGCAGCCGGTGCCGCCGGTGGGGGTGATGAGGCCGGCACAGGCGCCGTCAGCGACTCCACGTGCACCCGCACGCCCATCTTCTGCAGCTTCATCACGTAGCGCTCCGCGTCTTCGCGCGAGAGGGCGCGCTTGAGCACCGTGCGCTCGCCCGAGAACATCGCGGCGAGCCGCGCGCCCTCGACCTTGAAGGCTTCGCCGAAGCGGCGTTTCACCTCGTCGGCCTGGAAGCCTCCCAGTATTTCGCCGGCGAACACCAGGCGCACTTCTGCGTTGCTGCTTTCCAAGAATTCCTCCTCGCGGGCGGGGGGGGGGGCGCGGGGGGGGGCCGCGCC